>Ga0209363_1001541_pt1 | contig 11177 bp, 4 predicted proteins | sample WorMetexBAHAMAS3_FD_187385 | JGI IMG/M metagenome (GOLD analysis project Ga0209363, IMG submission 187385) | Marine gutless worms symbiont microbial communities from Max Planck institute for Marine Microbiology, Germany - Inanidrilus exumae... | ecosystem: Host-associated > Annelida > Digestive... | reverse complement strand
GTCATTGCAGCTGGCTCCTGATATTGTCACTGTCATGCTGTTGTCATTGTCACACTGTTTTTTATTGTCTCATGCTTGCTCCGTGACATGGAATGCACTCCAAGAAGATTTCACATAAACAATATGGTCCCTTGCAAGCTAGCTCATCCCCATTCCCATTGAGGGTACTTATTGCTGCCCACCCACAAAGGAATGGCCAGAGTGAGTTAGCCTGGGTGGCTGGTTTAAGTGCCAACATGGTATGCTTGTGAAATGATCATCCGTCTCAAATACCAATTTCGTCATTTAACCGACCGACACATGGCGCATTAAACAACTGTATAATAATAATGATAATAAATACTAACTGGGTTGGGCATAGATTAACTTTGTCGATGTGGGCAGTGCTCAGCTGTTGCACTTGTCACTAGGCCAGACCTCCAACCAATGTGTAGCAGATACACAGCAAATGTGTAGTTGATTATGATGTTGATGAGGATTGTGTTTGTTATCGTGTAAATTCTTCTAGTGTGTGCACACTATGCAAATGCTGGGAAAACGTGCTGCAACATGGACTAAAGCACAACAGCGGCCGAGCATTCTCAACATTTAAGTAGGTGTTGTTGATGATGTCTTGTTGACATGTTAATATGTCAAAACCATTAAAAGTGGACTTGTTGTGACTTGACTTGACACCTGTTTTGGTTTATTAGGTGACCTTCTTTTTTTACTTTATTTTTAGGATCATTCCCAGCCCACACTGGTAGACCGATTTTGATAATCTATAATCATATGACCTATTTCTGCACAAGGAAGTGCTGGTTTGTGATGAGACTGCATGCAACAAATGCAAGATGGCAAAGGGCTGCCATTTTGAAAATCCATTCACCATTCCAGCGCCTCTGAAGTTACGACCATATGGCGCTATACAAATGTGTATATTATTATTATTATTATTATTATATCTCGGCAGTGGTTTGATCGATTGGCACAAAATTTAGATTGATAATGTAAATTGAGTCTCTGAACCATAATGGCAGCTAAAATATCGAATGTTTGAAAATCCAAGATGGCAGACAGCTGTCATTTCGAAAAACATTAGGTTGCCATATCAGCCAGTCACCACAAAATTTGTGGTGACACATACAGCTTCATTGAACTGTATTATGCCATCTCCTATAGAAGACGTAATAAAACCGCCAAAATATAGGCTTCAATTTCTGTTGTAAAAGCCGCCACTTTCAAACAGGAAATTAGATTTTATCCAAAAATTCTAAGCACAGAAGCTAGATTTTACATTTATGACAGACTGCTGACTGATATCAATTTCTAGCTAGCATCGGCATTGCATTTACAGATAAAATTTTTATATTTGCTGTTTTAAAGTGGTGGCTCTTACATTACAATAAACAGAAACTGAAGGGTTTTGTTTTCATTATTTTGTAGTTAGATGTTGTGACTGTGTAGCGTGACGCTATTTTGTCTGAGGTTATTTCGACTTATGCAGGGAATTGATTTGGAGTAGTGCCACTTCAGCTGTTGCAGTATAACTCTGACATTATGACATATACATATCTTTCATGATGCACTCATGGACTAGAAGAAATCATATGCTGGCTATTATTTTTGCTGTGCATCAAGTGCAATTTACGCTACTTCAATTTCGTCCTTAAACTCATTTTTGGAATGCAGTGTTTTGTTACTGGCCCGCCTAATGGGCCAGTATTGTTTTGCTTGCTGGCGTCTGTTGTCGGTAACGCTGCCGGTGGGCGGCCGGGCGGGCCGGGCATGTGGGCGGTCGGGCGGCCGACAATGAACGGCGGGCCAGTATGGTTACGTCCTGTTAGGGCGATACCTTGTTTATAAGGGGGTTAACCATCAGCTATCTTTCCAACCATGGTTGTGCTTGCTTTTTTGTTTCTTTTGTCACAGCTTCATTACAAGTTAACTTGCAAATCCTTTCCACCATAGGCCTTTTCCTTACCTATCGGACTGACTCCACGGACTACCTGATCATTTCCGGCTTTACTTCGCTCAACGGCTTGATTTGTTTACATAGTGTGTTAGACAAAGCCGGCTCTCAGTCGGTTTTCAAACGCACTTAAAATCCTCGCATTTTCATTCATTCATTCATTCATTACAGCTCAGCGCTAAAGCAACTATAATATCGTAGCATAATGAGTAACTGAGCACACGAGAGAACGATAAGATGCCGCCGCCTCACGCGTGTATTGCTCGGTCGCTTGCTTTATCAACGTCACGTGCTAATGCCGTCGACTCATTACATGCTTCCGACAACCGCCGTCTATCGTACACACAAATATCGTAATTATCTCAGCCGGCTAAACGTCAGCTGCCGAGTATCAGCAACCAAGCGGCAGGAGGCCAAATAATACCGCCGTCTTAATGTATCTTCTCGGTGTGTCGATCTAAATGAAGCCTCCAGAAATATACAACAACAACAACAACCGTGGGCAGGGACTATATAGAGTATTGGGGGTTCATTGCCGACCAATTTAGTGGTCCGGTAGTGCGATCGGACTGGTGTGTGTGTGTGTGTCTGTGTGAGTGTTCATATGATAACTTTTGAACGAAATGACCTCTGATCTAGAAGATATTCGGCATGGTGATTCATGTTGACGGTGTCTAGGTCACGTTCCTAGGTCAATGTCATATGTCGAAGTTCACGGCTATGGTAAGGATCGGTGTTAGGATGGTCGGCGGCTGTGCTACTACTGGCAGCCATTCGGCGAATGAGATTAAACAAGTGATCGGTGTGACCTCGAGTGAGGGCTTTGCTAGTGGATATTTTCTCTTAGCGAAACTTTCTCTGTAAATAGATGACTAATAAGTCTAGGCCTACTGCTGAACCCACTCCCGGTTCGTTAACAGCTGCTCCATACTTACGATACGATACGATGCCACATATTAACGCGCACACAAAAGCTGGCAGGTATATATAATAACACAACCGAAAACAGGAAAAAACTAGCAAACTGTCTTCGATCGAGGATCGATGTCAGACCGACCGAGCTACTGCGTTACCAGGACCATACGCGCTTGACATTGACCTTTGACCTAAACCTATGACCTTGACTTTCAATACCAGGCAAGCTATGGTCGTGATCTCTCACATACAAAAACTCCAACGTTCAAAGGTCAGTCGGTTCAAAAGATAGAGCGGTAACAAACGGACGGACAGACGGACGCTACCGATTGATTTTATCTTCCCGGCTACTGCGATCGGTAATAATAAAAGAAACTAAAACAGAAACCGAAATAGCTCAGAAGAAACGGTCCACATAATAGTCCGTCGGGTCAGTCCTTTAGAACCAATAGTCGATCAAAATGATGACGCCAGATTTTCGACGCAAGTAAAATTTCACGTCTTTGCACACGTGCGTCGTATTATTCGGACGGCTAAACCACATATAGGCTTGACTTCTTTTCTCAAAATTCAACGCTTCTATCCATTCCTGAGATACCGTCGTCACCGTATACGATATAACCCATAAAATGTGGAAGACACTGGGCGGCTGTAAGAGCTGTTAGCCTTGTTCGTCTTGTTCCATTGTCCTTGTCAATTGTTGTGCTGTATGGTTTGCTATGGAACAAATAAAGATAGATAGATAGATAGACATTCATTTGCTTTCGCATCCCCTATCAGTCAGGTAATGCGTCTTCTCGAGAGCTGTGTCTACAAAACCAACCACCAGTGTATGTGTGTGTGTGTGTGTCGGTCTATCTATCTGTCCGCGATGATATCGCCGGAACCACACGCGCGACCTTTACCAACACCCGGCTACCTAGGTTAACTGGGTACTCGGTTAACTGGGTTGCTACCACTAAAACGAAGTAAATTTAGCGTTAATGGGACTTATGTTAAGGAAGTATATAGAGTTAAGGGTACGATTGCACAGCGCAGTCAGCAATGATGCCAGAGCAGACTTTGACCTGTATTTGACTGAAACGTCCAGAGACATTGAATCTCTGCTTAAGTTCTCTGCAGAAAAAGTCTGATATCTACGATTGCTCTGTTAGTTCTGCGAGCACAGCTGACGCGGAAGTACGAATATAAACCATGCTCGTGGTAGGACGGTCGACAGTGTGGAGTAGTAACATGCTACTTGTAATTATGTTACAGTAAAAATTACTTGGTTGAGTAACACAGAAAAGTAAAAGATTACTTTTCTAAATGTAACAAAGTAAAGTAATAAATTACTTTTAAGAAGTAAAAGTAACAAAACTACACCGTGTTTCAGAAAAAAAGACCCACTCATATTATTGGCTATAAGTTGAAGAATAGTTGTCTGATTTTAATAATTTTTGGCACCGAAATTCCTTACATAATTTGACATCGCATGATAACTTAGTTGTCCACATTACCTAACTAATGTGTCGTTTCACGACAGCCGCTACATTTCAGTGCATAAACCACATGATTTTTATACATAGCCTGCATTCGACATCGCCGGTAAAGATGATTCCACCGCGTTACGTGGCTTGAGAAAATTGGATTATTAACAACAGCACTATTACCCAGTGGACGTGATGCTATTACACAACTAAAGGTAATTCACGATCAGCGAATTTAACAGATGTTAGGACAACAAAGGGTAGTAAATGCGCCTAATAGGCTGATAAATGGGGGCCTTGTATACGATAATGGCGCGTGCAAATCTCTGATGTCACGAACACGGCGAAGACGGGGATTTTCTTTGCAGAACGTCATCATTATGGCTTGCGGCGAGTGTTTTGATGTCGTCTTGATTTCACGAAGAGTTTTCCAATTTTCACATATTTCACACGCACATGCACAAACCGTTCGCTTCTCTGAAGGTTCAATCACACCGGATGCATCACGCCGCGATGTGGCGTCTTGCGGTTTGTTGCGGAATGTTGCTGCGAAAACGTTGCAACATGCAACTCAGCGCATCCGGTGTGAACGAACCTTTACCGTTGTCATTACATCTCCAACTGCATGTTTTTACCGCTCGACGCTATGCTAAGGCTGTATATGTTATGGCCCAGTGTCCGTGTGTCTGTCTGTCACAAATCAGAGTTCTATTAAAACGGGTACCGTGAACGTCTCACGACAGCCTAGGGTCTCTAGTTTTCTGAAGCCAAAGACATTGATAAAATTCCAATGAAGTCACCCCTAACGATGACGCCAAATACATGTGTGGTAAGATTTTGTATGAATAACTCACTATATCTCAAAAATGGTACAAGATAGATGCATAGTTTCTATATAAGGTGAATAATAAGTCTATCGAATCATTCGAATGGTGACATTGTCGATGACCTTGAGTGACCCTGATCATCCCAAATCGGCCGTATTTCGTATTCTTGATTTTCTTTTATATCTGTGGATCGGCTGAAGCTAGTCTTCGAATATTTAAACATATAGGCATATCAAGTATTATCAAAACCCCAAATGGGCTTGGTCAAGGTCATGTGACGCATTTTAAATTTTATGGAGCTCCATCATGTATCTGGTGAAATTTGGACATGTAGTATTTGAGATTATGCGAGCGGACAGACAGACAAACAAACATACTAACATACTCCCCTACCTGCGGAGAAGTAATCAATAAACAAACTCACAAACAAGTTGCTACGAAAACTACAGTAACACTGATTTTTGTCTGAACAGAGACCTCTTATTAAATGAACGCTTAGCTATGTCATACGCCATTCGAGAAACATTCTGGAAATGGCTATCGTGTTAATTTTAGTAAACGCGTACAGGAAACTTGTAAACATTTACTGAACGTTTATACGCTGTGGCAGCCAATCCAATAACAAAACGAAAAAGCAAGGCAATCGTAGATATCAGACTTCACCCACGGTGTACAACTGCACTCTTAACTCTACATACTTCCTTAATCTAAGTCCCATTAACGCTAAATGAATTTCGCTTTCCTATGTCGATCAATATGTATATTTATTTATTCGCCACGTTCACGTACACCTTTGCCATAGTAACACGGACCGCGGAGTAGTGCGTTTTTGTAATTCTTCCCGTGAATCGTTAAATTTCACCGTTCCTCCTTTAGTTTACTTAGCGAGTAATTTGGAAATAGTTAGTCATAATGATGCCGTTTAATAATCGGAAATTGAATATTGTCCCACTTTACGGTAAAAAATAAATTTAAGCGAAATCGGTCCTTCGTAGCAAAATTCATACCGCTGTACGGCCCATACAATGTATTGTCAATGGGAAGAAAACCCCAAAAATTGCCCCTACACCCTTGGGATTGCGTCACCCCGCCGGAGGAGGACCGAGCCACGGCCATAGGCAACATGCAAAAAATTGGTAAAGATCGCACGTGTGGTTCGGGAGATATGCTCGCGGACAGACAGACAGACACACACACAGACGCGCTCATTACAATACTTCGCCACCGCTCCCGCGGTCAGCACAGTTTTCGTCAGCAGGCCTACAGCACCTTTGTAACGGACAAACCTTACTGTACTGACAGAATGTGCAACTTGCAATTCTCGACATAAATATTATTCTCACACTAACATCGATAAACTCTCTAAACATTCAACCTGCGAAAATATTATACACTTCATCAGAGGCCTATAAACTCGTGTGATGAATTGTAACGCAAAAGGCGCAGTAACCTGGAGTATGACCCAAAGCGCCGTTAAATTATGACCAACGGAGCAAGTCATCGATTAATCACTGTGTCCACAGGATGCGCATCAATCGTAGACCAATTCCTCGGTAGGCCTAGGCCGAAGGAAAGAAAAAGGTCGACAGCGGTCGAGGCAGCGAATTACTCCGCCGCGGGGCGTTCTCTGCGACACATCATCAGCTTTTTTCTACACTGCGAAAGATGCTGTCGCAAATAAGAGACAGACGAGTTCATGAGCTGTCTGCCGATAAAAATGAGTTGTAAGAAATGAACGAGGCAATTGCGAGCAGGACAACGTAGACAGTCTGGCGCATATTACTCGTACCAATACTCTTCTTGACGTAATAAATGAATGAATTAGTCAACGCCCAACCGTGTATTATGTCACATATGCGCGTGCTTAAGTATGTTCTTTTGAACGGCGATATGAGACATGAAAATTAGAAAAAAATAGCGAAAAGCTACAACACATAATCACAAGTCTTAGATCTATATTTTACTTTTATTTTGCCGCGGCAAGCCAAACAACCGTGGATACATTTTCATCGAATTTGGATCTGAGTTCGTATCGCAGATGTAATTGTGTCAACATTTATCACAATCGGTTGAATTGTTTCGATTTTGCGGAGGTTAATTTTTTTACATTTTTCAATTGAGTTGCAGAGCCGCAATTAGCATCGTGTGACAACACAAGTGTTTACTAGTTGTCCGCAGTTTGCAGTTTATTAGATGTGCAGCTACATGGACACATGCCCTCATTTCATGTGTTACCTCGCCCCCAGGAGGTTGCGACGTATTGCGATGAGCGTATCTGTGTGTATGTCGGCTCATACATCGCAAAAACCACATGTCCAAATTTCACGAAATTTTCTATACAACAGTACAATACGTTATGTAATACCGGTTCTTTGGACAACGCCATATTTTCAGATAATGGTTCCAATGGAGCAGAATCAAAGACGAGGTTACGTTTCGTCGAGTTCGCCAGATGGCGGCACCGAAGAAAGTTGCTGTCTACGACTGCCTTGTTGTCGTATAGACTCACGCTGTTTCTTTCGCTTCACGTAACGTGTGGATGCGTCACAACCACTGGTCGATAAGACGAAGCCACACCCGGCGAATCAATTAGAAGGGCGGGACATAAAACAGCAATAAAACGCCGAGCGTGGATCACGCAGCAGAGACAGTCAGGATTGTGAGGGTCACTGAACGGCAGCACTGGGAAATGACTTGGAGACACTTGGGCTTCAAAAGTTGCGTCGTAAAAGCATGCTGCAAAAACATAAATTAGAAGAAGCCAGCACTCCCCAGAGCGCCATGAACCACATCGGCACAGGCTGACTGCGAAAAACCCCAAGCGCGGAAAAACCGGCGGTCAGCAGTGTAGGACGTGACGCAGGAAAAACCCAGCTGCAAACATCAATATTGCGTGCCTTCTGAAGATGTGTTTTTAGTGCCGTGTGACCTTCACCTTTCACCTTTGACCCCCCACAATGGATTTCCAGGACTCAGGACCATGTCAATGTCACGTTTGGCGATACTGTCCGCATCGCTTTTTGAGATATCGTCTGGAGAAACAAACCGACAAACCGACAGACAGACAGACAGACGTACGGATACATAAACTCCGCTGATCGCCCGTCCGTCGGCGTCGCCGTGGTTAATAATGGATCTCCTTTACACGACGGCCATCGTGCAAAATTTATCCAGATCGCATGCATAAGAATTTTATCACACACTAGTACTATAGTGCGAAAGTGTTGTAAGGACAACGACGAAAGTCAGTGCGGAGGGACGAAAATTGATCCTGTACCACCCACAAGATCATTAACCGATCGACACCTAAATTTACGTAGGTGATTAGGTCGGGGATACCGGTACCATCTACCATCATGCAAAATGTATCCAGGTCGCACGCACAGACTGGTCTATGGCCTGTGACACAGGGCAAGTACAATACTTTGGCAGATAACTGGATTTATCTTGATCGTAGAGCCATAATAACAGTTGCAAACATGAATAGACACAATATATTGGGTTAAAGATTTCAAATATTGGGGATAAACCTGCCCACTACGCACATGACATTGTGGAGTCATACGGTGCGCGCTGCAAACGCGTTGTCAAGTAGTAACAGAGGCAAAACGTCATAACTCAACTCAAAAACGGATTGTCGTAAGATCTTCGAACTCGATAGATGGGTTGATCACTTGATCCACTGTCTAAATTGAAAGGTCAAAGGTCAAAGTCGCATGGTTACGTTGGAAAAACGTTATAACAACGTAACGAATGGTCGTATCAAGTTCAAACTTGGCGAAAATTGTCAACGTGAGGGTCAAAACGTTTGAACACTTTCTGAGTCACTAGGTCATATAGACCGGAAATAGAAATATGGCACATTTCCAGCTTATCTAATGACAAGGTTAACTGAAAACGGCTTCAAGTTACTAAATGTAACTAAGGAAAATGGGGACGCCTGATCAAACGGTGATATCAGAATAATTTTCACCAGAAGCACTTAAATAGCTGCTTCTGTGCATGCGCAGTCAAAATATGGTCATAAATGACCAAAAATGCTACCAGTTCGCAAGAATTTCAGTCCTATCTGTGAAATCTCCGTCACTGCGGACAATCGTGGTACCGGTAGCAGATTTCGGAACCAATTGACTGCACGACGGACAATCGTACGGCTCGCCCTATACTCACGCCACTTCCGTCGGCGTGCGTAATGACGGATCTCGTTTGCACGACAACGATGAGAGTATGCATAAGAATTTGTATCACACAATTGGTACGGTAGTAGTGTGAGTTCGTTGTAAGGACGACGACGAAAGTCAATGCGGAAGGGCAAAATTTGACCCTCTGCCACCCACAAAACCACTAACCGATCGACACCTAATACTTTGCATGTGATTTTACGCGCGCGTAGACAACACTGCACGATATTTTGGTTAGCAAACTTTAGATAGAATATATTAATAAAACAGCCAGTCTTAGCAGCACATTGCCAAGAGGTTATTCGGTTTTCAATACTATAGCTACCCTCAGTACCCTGCCAGACTAAAAGCACTAAATCGCCCCCGTCTTGAACGAAGATGGTTAATGGCCGATGTTATTGTTACATGCATAGTCATTATTTAGACAAACCGAACTTGACTGACTATTTTGTGCTGAAACCCCAGTCACAAATGCTACGCGGGCGCCGTCAGATAATTTCGTCAGCGGCGAAATCGTGCGATTTTTATGTGTTTTAGACATCGTACGATTCCGCGATGACCGTAGCCTATGTGGTCACATTCTCAAGACATGCACCGTACGGCGCCTGTGAGAAACTTCTCGTGAACGGCACGGCACCAGTACGGCGACCGTACGATGACGATACGATCTCCGTACGGGTGCTAAGGGCGCCGTACGGACGCCGTATGGTGTCCCTGTGGCAAGTATATTATATACTCTGTGCATTTCCAAAAATTTAAACCGTACAGTTGGAACTTAGAAAGATGAAAAACTAGACTGCAAGCCCGTGCCACTACATAAGTTTGCCTGCTGTCTGTTATTATGTCCATGCGGTAACGCTGGCAGTGTCTCCCAATGCGAAAATTTAGGGGGTGAGAAAAACTCGACAACCATTTCAGCCGTTTCTAGACCAAGGTTCACCAAATTTGGGGGTCATGTAGGGGAGTCCCTGTAGATTGAATTTTCTGTCCGATTGTTGATGTCATGTTCCGTTGCAGAGACATGTTCGGTCAAAGTTCAAAGTCGGTCCCAAAAAGCGGTTTTTTATCCCCAGCCCGTGAGGTGTAAATGCCCGGGGGAGTTCGGACCAAATGTTTTGAAATAGCAGTCATAAGTAAATATGTGTCCAAGTTTGGTTGAGATCCGTTCAGTGACCTCAGAGATTAGGCGTCAAAAAAAGGAGAAAGAAAAAAGAAAGAGAAAACCACAGCGGTAAAATATAAGCCCTTCGGCATCGCGATGCCATGCGGGCTAAAACGGCGTTCGAAATTATTGTCCAAACACACACACACACAGACCGCGTTACTGCGTTACCACACCCTCACGGATGCGATTGCTTTACACGGTCAATGCAGTGGTCGATAATAACTGCCAGTGTATATCGGCCGGACGGATCGGCCGAAAACTACGGCCGAGTGCCGGTGATAGAGACCAGCCGACCGTGACAAGGTCGACGACTGCTGATGGTCGATCAATGAGCTGTTGACGCCGTCGCGAGACGCTATGTCGTCGCTCGGTTCACGGCTGATGACTGCAATTTGCGTCGCTCGGATTTGATTCGGCAATCATCGATATGTGTCGAATGCGGTTCCGTCACGCGTCGTGGCGTTCTTAACGGTCCCCGACCCGTAGCTTCGGACCATCGCCGCCCGCTTTGTGTACAGTATATAAATCGTTGAACAGAGATTCGCGAATTTCTTCGCCAAGAAACTTGTCACGGTATATAGGGGTGACTGGAATGTGCAGGAGTGGAAAATGACCGACCAGCAAAAAACAGAGGGTGGAATTTGCAGGACTGGAAAATGACGGACGAAG
>Ga0209363_1001540_pt1 | contig 11178 bp, 10 predicted proteins | sample WorMetexBAHAMAS3_FD_187385 | JGI IMG/M metagenome (GOLD analysis project Ga0209363, IMG submission 187385) | Marine gutless worms symbiont microbial communities from Max Planck institute for Marine Microbiology, Germany - Inanidrilus exumae... | ecosystem: Host-associated > Annelida > Digestive... | reverse complement strand
ATACTTTGAGAGGGGTCGTTTTTCCAGAAAAAAAACATGTAAAAATTGCTCACAAAATTTCCACCTCTTGCGACTTCAGGCTGTCATAACTCCGCAAATGATTACAAATGCCGAAAACTCACGGCCAAATGGTCCCCCTACGGGATGTCTAGTTTCCACTTATAATGTTAGAATAAATTCAAAGTCTTTGCCCTGGGCTGTACGCTGTGCACCGATATTGTCCAATAGTATGCTGCAGTGCTGGCCCAGACAAACCATTCTTGAATAATACAGCTGTGGCAATTTCTAAAGTCCCGCACTGGCAGTCTTCAAGCATCAGCTACCTCCCTATATAAAATGTGTGTCAGGAATATTAATCCATATTATTATTCAGTCCTGTAAATATTATAACTGGGTACGTAGTTCAGATGGATAGCATATTATTATTATTAAGCAAATGTCCAAAGTAATTAGCAAAAAACTGCATCGTCGACCTGTCATCCCTCATTGCTGCAAATGGACTTGTCTGATCTTGTCCCCCATCTAATACATGGTTCCTTGGACCCACATGACTGAGTCAAACGGCATGTCTAATGGTTCAGCCATTTTTACAGGCACATCCGTGACAGACAGACCATACAACGTGTGACATTTGTCACAACAGGCTGCATCTACGCGATGTGGCCTAAACATTACTCTTATTTCCTGCATGAAAAAAACTGAATTTGATGATTTTAAAGTAAACTTATCTACAGGCTCAGTGATTACACAACAGAAACGTGACAGACAGAAGCTACAGTAACAATCACAAAGATACCAATAAAGCACAAGAAATATCATGAATATATAAGCATCTGTTATTTTTCGTATATTATATTTACTGAATAAACTTAACAAAGTACAACATACTCATCATGCTGCCGATTCAAGAACATGTCATTGTATGATGCAATTACAAGACATATGTTGCTCAGGAATCCATTGCAACCGCAGTCAATGAATTCTAGGATATCCTAAATACAGCACAACCCGCAGCACCCACCCACATCAGGTTGGCTGCCAGATTAACGTCCCCTTTCAGCACAAAATAGGCCATATCAGGGACAAGGCCTTCGGTGTAGATTTAGTTCCGCCAGGCTAAGGATGGCTAACAATACAGTAACCTCCCGACCTCTTTTGACTTTTTGTTCCGCCATGACCCAAAATGGAAAAGAATAGGGGAGGCTAATTTAAGTTATTACGCCAGCACCTACAACAGGGTGGAAACTAACCAACCACCACAAGACCTGCTTATCAGTTCAATGTAATATCTTGTGTAATTGTAATTTTTCAGTTCCTATAACATATCAGTGCCTACACTGTTGGTTGGTAAAGGCATAAAAACAGTTAGAAAACTGTTATTGACATTCACTACATAGGCACATTACAGCTGAGACGTCTGATCAAAGAATCGGCCTCTGTCATATATCTGATTACGCAGTACAAATCCACAACTCCATCACTTCTGTTTTACTGTCGGTTTTTCCAGCTGAATCAGTTAGCTAGTTCCCTTACAACCACCACTTCCTCCATCTGTTACAGCAGCCATCACTATCCTCACAGAGCACACTTCAGCAACTTCACTGGCTTCCTATCAAATGGCGGATACAGTTTAAGTTCACTACCCTTACCTACAAAGTCTTACACAACAGAACTCCATCATATCTGTTTGAACGCCTCTATCCATGGGATGTTCCTTCTCGCACCTTGCGTTCACGCTCCTCCGCTAACTTGTACGTCCCTCGCACTAATCTCCATTTCGGTTCACGCTCGTTTCATGTTGCAGCTCCAACAGTCTAGAATTCTCTCTCTTCCACACTAACCGTCTCAAACCTTAAATACTTTCTGAAAACATCTTAAAACCCATCTTTAACCAATCTGCTTTTAATGGCCCCTAGCGACTTGTCCAGCACCGCTGATTCATTCTACTGAATAATGATGGCGCTTAGTCAAATTTTATTACTTACTCACTTACTTACTTAAGAGAACATCTGAGGATAAATGGCATTGGTTTTTCTGCAGGTCAGATGCTGTTTCTGTTACTCAATCAACGGTATCAAAGAATTGAAAAAATAAAAAAGCACTAACCCTTACTGACTGCCATGATTGTTATCTTATTTCATCACACACCCTCCAAAGTATCTTAACTGTGACTTTTAGTGCTTGCCAAAACAATCAAAATTTTTCTCCAAAAAAAATAACAATTTTTCTGTTTTTTTAAACTTCCGTCATCCTTTCAACTTGACTACTGGCACAAATAACTTTTAAGGAAATCAACTGAAGCAAAACGGAACATCGATAATCTAATACAGGGAGTAACACAAAATACACAATATACAAATCACAGCTTACATACATGCTGTACCTCACTTAGACACAGTCAGCATCATGGACAGACGGACACAAACAGATGTAAAACCTGTAACAGTACTGATATTTCACACAGGTGCTAACCACTGGTGCAGTGGGCAATGAGTCAGGAACTGTGGCATCTTCTGACGACGTAACGCTGTCTGTGATGGACTTTCCATCAAGCAGCCGAATCTGAACGTCAAGTCGCACTAGGTCAGCGTCGATCTTCTGTCGAGCACTGTAATCAACAGCATAAATGGAAGCCATCAACAGTACGACTGATGCCATGTAACATACTGTAGTGGTGACCATCAACGCTTACTATGCAGTAGCCACCACAGGTTCACTAGGGTGGAAGGTCCACCTGCGTTAGCAGGCACACCCGGTTAAGAACTGGAGGATTTTGCTGGAACAAAGTTTTACCACCAGCATGTCCTTGCTAACGACAACTAGTGCATTTGGTTTAGGGAAGCCAAGATAATAAATGAAGGTGAGCCAGCTATATTTGCCCATTTTAATGCTAAAATTGGTTGCCAGGGCAACGTCCCTAGAGCAATCGGGAAAAGAGGGTAAAATCAGTAATCTACGATCAAATACCTACCATAAGGTGAAAATTTGGTGTAAATCAGCCCAGTAGATCCTGAGATAATTTGTCTGAAAGATTATTTTAAAGAAAGAAACGACATGGTAAACATCTTTGCCATATTAAACTCAGGAGTTACAGAACCAAAGTTCACCAAATTTTAACACAAAATAGCCAGATCATCGCATATGAACTTTTAAAATCAGAATGGCAATATCGCAATCCGTTTCAGAATGTCAGGGCTACGAATAAAAGTGAATAGTCCAATTTTGCTAATTTTGACCCTAAAATTGATTGTCATGGCAACGTCCCTTGAGCCATTGGAAAAGGGGGTCAGATCGGTGATATACAATCAAGTATCTACCATATGGTGAAAATTTAGTGAAAATCGGTCCAGCGGATCCTGAAATTATTCTGCTGAAAGGTTTATTTAAAAAAAAGAAATTAATGCAAGCAGAACAGACAACCCGCGAGACATGCATGCTGTACAGGCTAAACAACAGTGTATTTGGTTAATACTGAATGTTAATACTGTTGATATCAATGGCTATGTTAATGAATAATGAACAATCTCTGCTCAACTTGACTATTTACCATATTATAAATAGTAAACAGCCATGTACTATTTAAATAGTATTTAAATACAATTTTCAAATTAAATAATGCCCAACACTGGCAATGTGATATACGACAGTAGTTGCAAAGACTGGTAGGTACTGACTGGGAGAGGAACTCATCACAGAGTTGTTCTGCTGGCTCATTGAGTTGTAACAGCAAATCAACACATTCAGCCAACTGCTTAGCACTCGACTACAAACACACGCATACACACGGCAAAGAGTACGTCAAGCTGTCATCATACATGACTGACAACACAGTTTTTAAACAACATTTCAAAGACCGATTGAAGCAAGGAGGTTTTATGTCCCACTCGACAGAAAAACACAGACATTCTTCCCAGTCGATCACTTAGAAATGTGCCTATCATCATCATTATCATCGTATATTTGTTCAAAGTACATTAAAAAAGCAAGCATTGGTGCACGTTGACAGAACAGGATGTGCTAGGCTACATATAGCGCTTACGGCAGCCCAAAAACAAGTGTACAAACAAACAACACAAAAATACAAACGACACACAATATATAAAAACCTCAGGAAAATTCAGTGACTCAGTGTAAACAAATCAAGTTAAGGTTTTACGTCCCACCCGACACAAAATAGGTCATTTCAGAGACGCTCTTCCCAGCAAACCTGTTGGCTAAGTACTGAAATCTAAAACAAACACAACAAAGCAAACATGCATCCGTAACAAAATATACCACAACATAAAATGAACCCAAAAAACTAAAGCCAGGTTTGGTCGCCTTCTACGACCTCCGGTCTGTCTGGTTTCGGCGCTTCATAAATTTGTCACTTACGCACTTACTTACAGCCCCGGGACCCACACGGGGCTTACAAAACAGAAATCAGTAGCTGAAAATGCAGTACTACGTACATCTTTGTTGTGAAACTGTTGCATGAGCCGTGCACGCAGCTGTTGAACAATCACTTGACAGTCTTGTTGTATGCCGTGGAACGAAGGCATGTGTTCATACTGCTGCAGTACCTTGCTGGCTTTACAGTAGCATCTGACCACACACAGACACCATCACATACACACACAGATGCAAACAGATTCGTCCAAACTGGACCCCATTTGATAACATTGTTCCTTAGACCCACAAAAGTTACCCCCCCCCCAAATAGCATCTCCATCGGTTCAGCCATTTAGCACAGAACATCTGTATGAATGGTATGATCAACACACAGACAGACAGACCATGCTACATGTGACATGTATAGTCCCAGATCATGTCTATTCACTCATTTTTTGGCACTGTATGTATGCATTGCGGCTTAATAAACGATGAACATTGAATGCGTACGTACAAACGTACAAACTTACTGCAAAGTTTCTTTTGAACAAAAACGTGATAAATACGATTCTAACTTAATTTTCCCGTAGCAAAATTCAGATCTCAGAGATGTCTGTTATATGCGTGTATACTGATGTGAATTGTATTCTACAAATTTCACTGGCTTTCATTCTACATAGAAGACTAGTCCACACAGAATTAAAACTTTAAAAGACCAAGAACCGTGGCTATTAAACCAGAGACGAACCTTTGCATGTACACCAAGACCAAGCGTCTGGGGTGATTCTCACTGTAAAGTCGGACTTTGATGTCATAAAGCATTACAATACTTGCTTATTAATTAACAATAATGTAACTGCACAAAATGGGTTCTTTGGGTGATGCTAATTGTAGATGAAACTAATTATGTTCTTAACGGTATAGTGATCAGCAGTGGCGGATTCAGGGGTAGGCGACTGGGGCACCTGCCCAGGCACCAAGGGAGGGTGCACAAGAGGGGAGAGGCAGAGCAAAAATAACGAGAATCTGCATAACAAAAAACATGTGGGGGCACAGTCTGGAAATCTTGCCCAAAGCACCAGAAACCATAAATCCGCCTCTGGCGATCAGGAAGTGTTACAAGGCAAATAGACCCCTAACACTTCCCAGTCCATATGCTACGAGGCAGACTGGTGTGGTTCATCATACCTGACTGCCTGACTGTACGCCTCTGTGTCGAGAAATTTCTGTAATCGTACTGGCAACTCAAACAGGAATTGTAGCTGTGTACAAACATTACCAGCATCATTAACTGCACGCATCACCAACACTGTCATCGACATCATCACAATGCAGCAGAGATATATTACGCTGAGCTGCAGACTAGTTAAGGTTTTACGTCCCACTGGACACAAAATAGGTCATTTCGGAGACGGTCTTCCCAGCCAATATCTGGCTCAGTACTGAAAAACTGGTGTATGTTTGCTTTTGTGGTGTTAGAGTTAGTTTTTCATGACTGTAACACAATCAAAGCAAACATACCTCCATAACAAAATATACTATAACACAAAATAAACACAAACAAAAATTAAAGCCAGGTTTGGTCACCTCTTATGACCTCCAGCATGCAAATGGCACAGTCTTATTCTTACAGAAGTAAACAAGTAAAGAATTAAGTACCGGTATATAAGTAAGGAAGTAAGAAAGTTACATAAATAAGTAAACAATTTACATAGCACACGAATCAACATAACAGCATAACAGCCATGGAGCCTGTACAGGAGCTGCAGATAAAAGTAGGACATTTAAAGAATGAGGTACCACAAAACCATCATAATCATCAGTACTCTTAAACTTCTTATTACTGCATCCCAAGTCCCAAAACCAGAATATAATTTCCTGCCCTTGACTCTCAAGTTGTGCATCTGTATTACAAAAAAATCTGCATCCGCAACTAGGCCTACACGTAAGATTGTGTCCGCGTCCGTTCACGAGCACTTCGAAATAAATCCGCGTGTCTGATGGTGTCTTTCCTCGTGCCTGCTCAGTGCCCACCCCTCCACTAAGTAGCCTCACTGACTGTACGCCGTAAACCAATGGTGGGACCGGCGATCGGCGCAGGAGGTCACAGAATGGGTTTTACACCCCTGCGCGAGTGCGCGTCCAATCACGCCGAGTGTGCAGGAGTTTATATCTTCAACTCCAATTATTGGGGCAAAAAACTGAAACTGAATCGACATCAAATTCTTTATAAAAAATCGAACTGAAACTGAATCGATAAAAAAACCACAATCGTCACATCACAACTGAATTATTAATGTAAAATGCAGATACACATATAGCAACCTTCTTCAGAAGTGTATGTACTCCAGACAACTGTGAGATCTGCTGACGTCTGTCCTGCAACGTGTCACTGATGCGAGCACTGAACTCAGTAATTTCGGCCATGTTTGCCGCCAAGAGGTCCATCTCGTCCTCCATCCTCTTGAAATCATTCTTCATCTGAAGAACGACAACCACCAGCACGTGCCATTTACGCCAAACGTCTGACACAAGACGTGGATGCCTTCGCCACCTCGATGGCCTACTCTGAACTTGACCTCTGACATAAAAAATATAACCACGCCATCAGTAGGGGCCAGTGGTTATTCCCTGTAAGCTTCAAAGAGATTGCTCCAGTCGTTCAAAAGATATCGTGGTAACAAGATCTGTCCAGGCAAATGAACGGACAAACTCGGCAGACGGACAAACCGAAAGAAAACATCATGCATTTGCCAACAATGTCGAACACAAAAGCATAAAAAGATTACAGTGCATTTGAAAGAAGGCTAACTAGTGGTAACATGTTTGCCGATTCTCACTAGCAGTCTTTAATTTGGTACTGTTGTCAGAGAACTGGGATAAAGAGAGCACAACATCCCTCCCTTACCTTAGGTTGATCAGGAAAATATAAGGCCAATGAAGTTTATTCAGGGATGTGGTCACTGCTTTGAATTCCCTTCATTACTTTGAACTGTTTGTTGTACCACATTTAGGGGATCTGGCATGAAAAACCTGTGCCACTTATTCTCATAGGTTCTCTTTCTAAATAAGTGGCTGGCTCACCTGAAAAAAACAGCCATTTAGAAAACAGACACTATAGTAGAGGTCTTTAATTGTAGCCATTTTAAGCTACTAATTTTTGACACTTCGTAAGTAACTTGGTACAGTCTATGACATGAACACTGGGTTACTAAGAGAAGGTTTTTCCACCATAAATGAATCTTCCATTAATGTTAATGGGAGATTAACTTGCACTGGAAAAAGTGGCTCTAAGGCTGCTTTCAGATTCTGTTTGTGGTGGCAATGATGCATTGTGGTTAATAATGAATAATATGGCAAAAATGTACACATGCAGAATAATGGCTGTTGCAGCTCAGCACTGTTGTTCAAACCTGTGTAGCCACTTGTTTAGTATTTTCAAAAAGGTGCCATCCAGCAAAGTGTGCACTGCTATAAATATGACAACAATAACAAACTACTGATGGTGTATTCTCAATATAAAACTGCTCTGAAACGTTTGTGCAGCTGCAAATACCACAGCATCCTGCAAACATGTTCACAGAACTAACTGAGTTAACACAATGTATATCCAACAAAACAAAGCTAAATAAACATATGGCATATAGCATCTACCGCTCTTCTCCAGCTAACCATCACTAAGAGATGTAGTTCAAGAGTGTCACAGGTTAGGGTTGTGCAATGGTTAGCACCGAGATAAGGGTTGGAGTTAAGCTAAGAACTGGCGATGTTCTACTGTAATGCCTATCAGGGACAGTAACCTGTAAGTGACATTAAGAGACACTAGCATGAAGCAAATCATACTGTGCGTATGGTGTCAGTAGCACTGATGAACTTGTTATAGTTCTCATAGACGAGCGTCTGCATGTCGCTGTCCAGCGACTTGATGTGCTGTACCATTTCTGCCTCTTTGTCCATCAGCTCCGGCAAGGAGCGCTCTTTAATCAAACGACTAAGGTAAACGTCAGGCTCAAAACTCGGACCATTGATATCATAGGAACTTGCAACACTTGTGCTAGTCGCAAGTTCTGATGTCGACGGTGGTGCTGCGTCATTTGCCAGACTGTAGTATGACTTCAGCGCATCTTGACGTGTACGGCGTCTTTGCAGTGCTGCACTATCATCTGCCATCACATACACAGCACCATACAATACACACCACGCATGCTCAAGTTCTCCGAAAGCCAACGAAGTGGATAATGTTCTGCTTACTTTGCTTACCTTGCACTTAGGCCGGATACACTGTCAAATACTAAGAGCCAGTGTTTCCAACGCAAAGTAATCTTCCATTAACGTTAATGGAAGACTAATTTGTGGTGGAAAAACCAGCACTATGCACTTAGCTTACTTAGCTAAGTGCTTGCAGGCTTAACGGCACCCTGATCTGCGGTGATCCAAAGTATGACAGTGCAACAGCACCAACTTTACTGATGTCGGACACACATAAAGGTCAGTGCTAGCGGTAAATCGGCGATTTGCTGACAAGAAGTCGATAGTTCAGCTGTCTAAACTAATGAAAAGGGTTTATTTTGGGGTAATATAACTAGAGGGGTATAGTCTTTTGGTGGGTAAAAAAGTGAAATGCCGATTTATCACTAGCAATTTTTGGACCTTTAGGGAAAAATCGCCGATTTACCGCTAGAATCATTGACACATAAAACTAGAGGCAATGATTTTCGTCTTCAGAAATTTTCTTGATATGCACAAATTTTATTTTACCAACAAGATCGTATTGTCGTAAATGCTTGAAATGGTTTGCCTAATTGTGTTGTATCTGCAAATAATATTAATGCATTTAAAAAAGACTTGATCAGCATTGGAAACATCAAGATATTATATACGATTTTTGAGCCCAAATTGAAGAACTGGGAGCCGTAATAAGGGTTTGAGAGTAAACTTAGTCTAGCTTATAAACTTGTGTCGATTAGTAGTTATTTGCGAAGCTGGCAAAGAGGCGCTCAGCCTGCGCCAGTACATCCACTACGTCTACGTACGTTTACGTGATAAGCGGCATTGAGGCAGACCACCTTGTAGCGTGAACAGATATCCGTTAACGGCAACCATAACGCACCGGTTGAAGAAATAAATTCAACACATGAAAAATACAAATAACTGAAAAACAGACCTTTCGATGCCATAATGTACATACAATATTACGATTTTCCCACAACCGTAATACAAGTAAACAAACACAATTATGCAGTTAACTATTCTATGCTTGGAGCTTGCGGTAGAGCTGCGCCTATGAGCATAATAAAAGACTACTCGAGTACAAATGAGTACAGAGGAGAGGACAGAGTACGTCCATCCATAGTGTGACCAACCCTCGGATCGAGGACGGCGAACAGAACAGCACTCGAGTACTCCCGGACTGCTTATACGGACTTTTGTCCAGACCGTTTCTTCTGAGCTGCTCGGTTTTTAGCGAACGTAAACTCATGTTGAATGTTCACGTTAGCTATCTGCAGCTGTCGTCCGTCCGTGGGATAGCCAAATATATCTATTTTGAACCGTATATCTCGGAAACGGTGCAATACTGCAAGATAGGTGGTAATTAGTTAATTAGTATTAATCACTAATAGGAAGTCATATATGCAGGGTCGTAGTCAACAGGTTTCAGTGGCTATTTAGTCTTGTCACCATGTTGGCAATGGTATATATATACCCTTCACTAACATGATTCTGCAAAGTGACAGCGCCATTCTATTCTGTTGTGTGTTGTGTAGAAGAACAAGCATTGCAAATAGGCCTATTCTGTAGATTAATTAAGTAGCGATTTATTCAATGACCGAAAGGTCAATAAACAATAAGCTTTCCGCGCCTATACTCCAGCATCCAAGACCGGGCCCGGCGGCTACGTGCGTGGACTGGGCAGCCGCGTGGGGCGGCGCCGAGATTCTAAAAGTGAGGGGGTACAAAACAATCCGCTCGCGAAAACATTTTTGTACCCCCCACTTTTCCAAATGTGGGGGGTACAAGCAAGCAAATGTCAGTTTTGAATACACTGAAATTTGCTGTCTGGTTGTTGCATTAATAAACATATCATTAGCCTATAGTATTGCGAATCAGCAAACGAGGCAATTTCATGTTTCAGCAATGCCAACTCAAACTAGAAGGCTGCATTAATGTTGAATGAACGTAATGCAGTATTCACCCGAATCGGTCCGCTCTATGCATGCAACAGTTTTCCTGGGCCCACCCGATGCCTGAATGCAAGCGCTATCTCGATTGCTTCCGAATTTTCTGCATGGCTCACTAGGTGACACACCGACAGACAGACCAATCGATCGTTCACAATAGGCGGAATCTACCTACGTATTAAAGGAAAGGAAAGGAACAGCATTTACACAGCGCAATTTGTATACTATATACTAAAGCGCTCGGGCATGGATCACACAGTTTTACCTGCAAATACACCACGTTTGCCTTTCTTTCGTAAGCGCTCACCAGATGGTGCCACCCCTAACTGAGGTAGGAGACACCCAATAGCTGCCTACTACTCATCTATCGACCCCGAAGGGATAAAAGGCTGAGTTGGCCTGGTTGGTTAACCTATAGCGGACGCGCGGTTTACCCACATAGGCCTAAGTGGTCACCCGCCAGCTACAGGTCTCGCGCAAGACAGTGAAGGTTCGCCGGTTAAAGACCGACGTTCTACCGCTGTGCCACGAAATCAAGACCGGTGTAGTCTAATAATAATAATTGTAGCATACCTAGGCTCTTAGACTGTTGTTCATGCTTGTATCGCATTGACGTACGGGGTGAAAT
>Ga0209363_1001539_pt1 | contig 11179 bp, 5 predicted proteins | sample WorMetexBAHAMAS3_FD_187385 | JGI IMG/M metagenome (GOLD analysis project Ga0209363, IMG submission 187385) | Marine gutless worms symbiont microbial communities from Max Planck institute for Marine Microbiology, Germany - Inanidrilus exumae... | ecosystem: Host-associated > Annelida > Digestive... | reverse complement strand
TAATGCATCATAGTCGCCTTTATTATAATTAAATTTTTGTTCTACTCGACATTCTGAATTAAAAATATTAGTTTCAATCATAAGCACGACATGATCACTCTTCCCGAGTGGTGCTAATGCATCAATGTTATTTATAAATTGATTATCCGTAATTACTAGGTCCAGTAAATGTGGAGTATCAGTGCCACGTGCACGTGTGGGAAAGCTTACATGTTGTAATAATAATAATTTATGAATTGTGTTCATGGCCGACCTTATCGGAATGGGAGGTAGATTAGTGTATGAAATATGTGAAACGTATTTTTTGTCATTTGGTTGTGTTACAGAGATACGGACATCGAGGATCGAGGTGTTTATTACCTGCGTTCGTTCACTTCGTAAGGGTTATAGTTGAGGTTTAGATGGTGTACTGCTTTTTGGACGAAGTGAAATGAAAATAGATAGACCGGAAGTTTATGTATTTTTGTTGACACGTATAAGCGTTGAAAGTTGTATAAAAATGGTATTTTGAATCATTTTACGTATTTTATCCAACTGTATTTGCCCATTTTTGTATTCTCTAGTTTCGCGAAGTTGTGACTTAAAGATTATGATATGTAAATTTCGTTTGCGACAGGAAAAATACCACAATAAGTTGTACATACGGAGTCTCCGGGCGGGTCCTGCAATTTACCGAATCTGAACGATGTCAGTAACGGAATAGCATTGATGTCGTATTTATGTCATAAGAAGACTATTCAAAGAACCATTCCGTCATGATGGGGCCTACGTTCATTCATGCATTCATTCATGGTACATCTGACTATGAGACCTACTGCCGCCAGTGGTAATTACCGAAAGCCACCGAAGGCTACCGAAAGCTACCGTTACGTCAAAAATATGCCAACATGAAGACGCAGAGACCATGGCCTGTATAACCTGTATAGGTCAATACGCTATATAGCGCAATGTGATTTCGGAAACCGCAGTTTATGACTTTGAGAATGTGCATACGTTTATATAGTCTGTTAATGTAAGGCTACCCAGTTATTAACGTAGACGTTTGGCACTCTGGTGTTTGTAGTCTTGTTGAGAGCGAGGATGGAGGTGGAGATGAGGTTATGAAGGTACGGAGGTTGGGTAGTTGTGAGAGCTTGTATTCGATGCATTCAGTGATCCTCAGCCAGTGGAGAGAGCGTAGGATGGGAGTGATATGACAGGACTTGGGAGCTTCGACAACCGTATGAGCAACAGAGTTCTGGATCTGCTGGAGATTGGATAAGTTAGAGTTATAGGGAGTTTATAGTATAGAGAATTACAGTAATCAAGTTTGGAGTAGACGACAGAGGTAGAAGTGGTACAGACAATTGATGAATCGAGGTGAGGCCGGATACAGTGAAGTTTGCCAATGTGATAGTAACAAATTTCCGGCAATATATAAAAAACGAAAGGCCTAGCCTATGTGTTGTAATTAAAGATCGTACCGGGAAATGTACCGGAACCATTTCCGGTACCATTCCGGCCCAGAACAACGTCGGTTCAGTCCAGTTGCAGAACATTTTTTTGTTCCGGAGCCGGGACATGCTAAGCATTTTCTCTATTCTTAGTGAGACAGTCGCGACGGTCTCACCTAGTGTACCACTGCACCCGCTGCTGTCGCGCACATACGACGCTGAGCAGACATCAGTCACAAAACATCACAGACGATGCTGGGCAGACTCGGTTCTCATGTTGGCGATCAGTTGCTGGTTACGTGTGTGAGGTGCTGCAGTACGGCATTTGCCGTCGATATTACATAACCGCTGAGCGGCGCTGACGGCTTGAGTGAGTCGGGAGTACGATATCATGCACGAATGCACGCATCATGTCTCACACGTGCATTGCTCGCCGGCATAGACCGCATTCACAGCAACAGTTACACGAACACACGTAGGCCAACACGGTGCTCGCCGTTGGACAAACAACGCAGATCGGCGATAATTATCTCAACGACGGTCATTTGTCACCTGAAATATCCCGAACAAATGGCCAGTCGGCGACAGAGTGCCGCCATGCCATCCACCACACGCAAATAACGTGAGCTTCAATTCCATGTCACAGCCAACCATGACAGCGCATTGACTTCAAGCTAGCGGTTCTTGTGTACAAGGCATTACACGGCCAGCTGCCACAGTACCTGGCTGAAGATTGTCAGCTCTTGACCGACATCGGCCATACAAATATTCTTACTTACTTACTTACAACGGCTGCGTCTGTCACTGGCCGTCGCGGTGTCCTTTGAAGTTCCAGACGCCGCCCGCTGGACGACCACCGACATCGCTGACCGCCACGGCAGTCTGCAGTTTGGGTGATTGTTCGCGGCGGCTCGTGCGGATCTGCATGTGTGGTTCGGTTCTGGCCAGAAGAAATTTGTGCGGTTACTGACTCGGTCTCGGAACAGCAGCAGTCGGTTCGTTTGATCTCTACCTGTTGACTTTTGTGTTGTGGCCAGAGAAGGCCCGAGACGCCATTAATGTAACTGTTTGTGGGTTTATGGACTATATTACAGTTCTAGGATAGAGCGCAAAGCGCATCATGACAGACAACCTGCAAGTGTCCATCAACCAGAGGAACAACGGACTCGACTGTTCTCAGTGGATGAACAACGAGTGTGAGTCAGCCAATCACCAGCTGAAGATGATAGTGGACTGGAAATCAGAATTCCTGACCCTGCTGATAGACGCACTGCATAAGGAGGTCCAGTCACAGTACGCCAGTGTGGAGTGAGTGTTCGTTGACCGGGGGAGTTTAACCTGGTACTTGAGTTTGCCCACTACAGAGTGAATGCCCGTGTCAGTGAGGAAAAGACAGACCAGCAAAAGGAGAAGCATATGGCAAAATTCTGTCAGGTGAAACTGAAGCCAAATCACCCTAGGGCTGTGACGTCAGAGGATGGGCTGTTAACTGTTCTAACAGCAACAAATGGAGTCAGGAAACCAAGTGAAACGAAAAAGGAGGAGGTGCGCCTGTACTACAAACGCCAAGAAGAAATGTGTATGAGAGTGGACTGAATATATTTTAGATATGCTGTTGTGAATTTTAATTCGTAGTCTGTTTGACTGACACTGCAGTCTCATGTCTATGTATTGTGTATCTTAACCTTTTGATATTGCGTGTTGTATAAAATAATGTCGTGTAATTTCTCATATTTTCGACTCCAGTTTTAACTCTTCTTATCATTGTGGTGTGGTTTTAATGCATTAGTCTGGTGCTACTTTTAGATAGGCTGTTGTCATTGTGCTATTCTGTTACTGAGATGCGACCAGATTCAGTAAATTGCAGGACCGTCCGGGGCCAGTATGTAGAATAGTGGTCGCTATATAACCATGTTTCATGTTTTAATAACCACGTGTCAGCAGTTGCGTTACATCCTATGGCGACCGTTATTCTTATAACCACACTCACTAATTTCCTAGTAGTTTGTAGAAATGATGGTCGCAAAAGTAGTTCTGCCAAAACTTATTAAAATCGGTTGAAGTTACAGCATGCCAAAGCAGTGTCGGTTTTTGAGGCACAGTGTAGGTTGTAAAATACCATATTCTTTTTATATTGAAAGGCTGATTGATGAATGAGCTCACTGATGATCTTGTGTAAATGTTGGAGGCTTGCGTCATGTTGAAAATCAATTGATGGTGGTGAAACATTGTTTTGGCAACACATTTGCAGAATTTGAATCAGTGGAAGAAACAGTGGAAGAATGTGGCAGAATTAATTATCGTAGAGTTTGTATGCAGCAACAGAGAAAGTCTACGAAGCATCCTGCTATATAGTCTCGTTATAGGAGCCAAAAAAGTTTTAGTTGTCCTTCACACATCATCATGCCTTGGTCATGATATACCAATATGCACATTGTCTGAGAATAAATGACTAACTGTAATCATAAGCATGAAATATGATGCTTGTAGTGCAGTTTTGTCTGAAAGTTAATTAGTGCTGAGACAGTTTAAGAGATAATTCAATCGTAATTGTTAATTTTGTGGCTTGTGTTGGCAGCCTGCATCAGCAAGTGCGACGTCAGTGGGTGCTGCCCGCAGTCCCGGCAAGGCAGTAGCATCGCGACCGTCGGCTGGCAGTGGAGGCACTGTTCGACAAAGGTCCATGTCACTTCTAGCTAAGTTTATTAGTCTTGTATGCCATCCATGTTGTCTTTATATATATTTTAGTATGGTCAGTGTAAGTCCTCATTGGCGATCTGAAGCAAAAATGACAGCTTTGGATATGAAGTTATGGCCTAAAAAAATTGTGTGCTTCAGATTGAAAAATGAATTAGATTTCAAAAATGATTGGTTCGGGTTGGGCTTGTGAATATTTGCTAGAGGCTTAAAGTTAACACCTGGTGAGTGGTGACACTATCACTTCTAGTGTCATCGTCATATTTTATGTTTAATAAACAAACACCTAAAGCAGGAAGATTGATGCATGTGGCGTATCAGGTTACATAAAGTTGTTAAAATGCTTAGAATGGTTCGTGTTATATAAATCAAAAATACCCGTCAACACACGACACCAATGACATGGGAAAGTACACCAGAAAAATAATCCTAACCTAAACAAATAATATTGTATGTTTTAACTGCAGAAGTGAGCATCCCTTTCTAAAATAAGAGGCATTATTGCTTGCTGCTGGGAGGCAGAATTTCAGTCTTCTTGTATATCTTTTAGCCTTTTCCTGATCACTGAAATGTTATGTGAGCCTTTTCTGTGCAGGTTTTGTACTGACTCAGTTTATAGTAAAAGTACTGTAGGCATTAGTGCCGTGAACTAATTTATATTAAGAGCACTAAGTACTGCATAGTGCCATTTCACTTTAAAATAATTTTTATGGCTTTAGTTTATATTATAACATCTATTTTTTTCTATACATGCATACAGGAAGACGGCTAGCTCGGCACCAGCCTCGTCAAGGAAAGCTGCTGGTTCGAGTTCGGCTGGAATGTGGCGATTCTACACTGAGGACTCACCTGGAATTAAAGTGTTAGTACTCAAGTGACAGTTATTGTTTGGTTCAAGTACATACATACATACATACATACAAACGAATTTATACAGCGCCAAAATCGTAGAAACGAATTAGAGTGTATTTCCTGCTGCGTATTTGTTAGAAACTTCTGCAACAACACGCATGCAACCATGTTGTAGCTGTTTTTCAACACTTAACCCGCTTATTTAGTTGTCCTTCAAGGAAATCCACGAAGGTTGCTGGAGCAGTAGTTTTTGTGTACTGGACGCCCTTCGTGATGCCCAGTGTCCAAGCAGTGAAGGATGTAAAGTATGACGAGAAATGTGGCAAGTGGAAGTTGATGGATATTGTGGCAAACTTACTGGTCTTGGTCATACTGGTGATAGAGAACTGTAGTCTGTGGAACTCTATAATCAACTGAAGTACGTGTATATTCTGCTTACGGAGTGGTGAAAATTTATTTTTAGTCCGTCTAAAAGGCAGTGCTGTCCAGTTTAGGAAAAGATGAATCCGATTTAGCTTGATTTGATTCATGAATATTCAGTAATGTTCATTAAAAATGAAAGGCACAAGTATGCATCATGTCTGAGGAGTTTCCTGATACGGCAGCAAGACCCCGCTGAGGAAAGTGGAGCATGAGATCAAGCCAGATAGAACTGACAATAAGTACGGTCACCCGCACTTTTTTACTTTTTTTTCTTTTCGTGTTCTCTTTACCTATTTTCTTCTTTCGTCCATTCCTTTTTTTTCTACCAGAATAATCACCACTCCGTTTCCAGGCTGGAGGTCGTAGAAGGCGATTGAACCCGGGTTTAGTTTGTTCCGTTTGGTTTAGTTTAGTTTTGCGGTGTGATAGTTGTCTTCCCCTGTTGTAGACGCTAGCGTAATAATTTAAATGCGCCTCTCAATCCCTTTCCCGTTTTGGGTGGTTGCTGAACAAAAAGGCGGCCAGGGTTGAGGTTAATATATCGCTGGCCTTCCTTCACTGGGTAGGGATAGCTCTCCACCCCTGACCTTTTGTCTTTGATATAGCCGTATTTGTGCTGAAAGGGGACGTTAAACTCCAACTGACTAAGTAACTTGAATCAAACAGCGTACAACATCGCCACCTGACGCTGTCAGCGAAGGAGTTATGTTTTTAGGCCGTCCCATCCGTCTGTTCATTCGGTCAGATCTTGTATTACAAATAATTTACAATATCCCATGAATGGCTTGAACAATTTTAACAAAACTGACAGGGAATATTCATTAGCCCCTACTGATAACCTGGTTTGATATTGGAGGTCAAAGGTCATGGTCACAGCGGGTGTAAGTATGTGGTGACAAAGGCATCTGCATCGAGGTTGCGGATCAAAGTCCATCTTCTGATTAACTGCTGACGTCGAGGCTACCACTCATAAAACAGCACCCCAGGGTCACGCCAATGTTAGTCACGAAAATTCTCCTAAGTAGGGCGGAGCCCACCCCCTTGTTAGGTTCACTCTTTGACAGATTCGCTCAGTCGACCTAATAGAGCCGGTCTCAAATGTCCGTTCGTGCGTTCGTAGGTACATCCGTCCACCAAAAAAGTTTCTTTGATTTCAGTGAAATTTGGCATGTAGGTAGAGTTCGATAAGTGATGCACAACGGTATGCAGTATGACCCGATCCAAGGTCAAGGTCACGAGTCCTTGAAAGTTGTAAAATCCTTCCACTTTCAAAAGCTATCTCCTCCGCCATTTACAGTGGGAGCTGACAACTGATCACTGATTCTTAAACTAGTGCACAATATTTGATCATGCCGGATTTTTTATATTTGGCCTGGTTTGTGTGTCATTTGACTTTGAAGAAATTGGCAGAAACGTCGGTTGTGAAGAGTCGACCGTCAGTCCCGTACGGGGCTAATATACACCGTGTTTCAGAAAAAAACATCCACTCATATTATTGGCTATAAGTTGTGGAATAGTTGCCTAATTTTAATAATTTTGTCATGCGATGTTAAATTTATGTGAGGAATTTTGGTGTCAAAAATTATTAAAATCAGACAACTATTCCTCAACTTATAGCCAATCATATGAGTGGATGTTTTTTTCTGAAACACGGTGTATTTATGATGGAAACAGACTGCATGTTGTTACTCGTCCAGTAGTAAACATGCAGTCAGTCGTGTGTGTGTGTGTTGGCAGCGGACCTGTGCCAGTGCTGGTCATGTCCCTACTCTTCATTGCTTCCGTCTTCATGCTGCACATCTGGGGCAAATACACGCGAGCTTAACCAATACGTTCAACCAACTCTGTTTTCGTTTGTTTGTAAAATAGTTTCGGAAGAATGTGCCGAAATTTACCGGATGACTTTTGGCGATTTTGTCGTCGTTGCCATGATAAATGATGCATTCCTGCAGCAGTCGACTTGGTCTGTGTTTGTGTCTGTCATGTGTCAAATAGCAGACAAGACTCTGTCAAGTGTGTGCATTAAGTAGGGTTGTAAATCGATTATGGATTAATCAATAATCAATCGATTGAATTGATTGTCCTGAGCGTTCTCACTGGCGCTTTTGAACGCGGTCGACCGCGTTAATGAGAACGTTCTTTAAGCGATACGCAGCTGTGTGTCACCAGTAGTGTAAATCTGGCTGAATTCTGGGGAGACGCAGGTTCAGATTTGGAAGGCTTGATGGGGTACGGCGTGGCGAGGAGTACCCCTCCCCGCCAGGGAAGGGTCTGAGAGCGGTTAGGCCCCCTCCCCAGAAAAAAAATCGAATTTTTCACTTGAAATGGAGTGTTTTGGTGCATTCTGGGCGGTATTTTTGTCTGTGTCCTCGCCAGAAAAATTTGAATTTCTGCCCGAAGTGGTGATTTGGTAGACGTTGAAGATGTACTTCTGGGATATTGTGAATTCTCTGTCAGAGTTGTGGGATTGGTAAGCTTTTAAAATGCTGCACTGTAATGCCTTTAATGCAAGCAATCTGGTGCTTGAGATTTTGAAACCTGACAAAATCTGGGAGGACAATTTGAATTAGCATTCCCATCACTCCAAATTCTGGGGGACTCGTCCCCCGTGCCTCCCCCGTGATTTTCGCTCATGCGTGTCGCTCAGCAGCTCTGCACAGTACCACGTTTTGCGTTGCCTAGTTAAAGTGATGTCACTGCGACGTTACTAATGTCGCTGACAGCGATCAAGGCCACACCACCCAGCCAGGCACACTTTTTTAGTAGCTGCTACGAGATATGTGAGATAAACGCTGCACTTGCCTAACAAGTTACCAACTGCTAGCGAAGTTTAAAGAAACGGTGTAGACAGTATTTACGATATCGATGGTGACAGTTACTGTTTACATCGCTTGTGTACTGAACTGTTAGTAAAGATAAACATCGAGTAACATAAACGCTGTTAGAATTACAATGCAGAACACGATCTTGCAAAGTCGTATTTAGAAATCCGTCGAAATCTACGCTGCAGAAATACAAACGCAACACAATAACATATGCAAAGTCTTAACCATACCAACTTGAATGATAGCTAGCAAAGCGTAGCCAACTTTTTGTAGTCTATGTTTTGTCTACGAAGTCTACTGTAGGAAGATAGAGTAGACGTGTAAAGTAAAGGAAAAAAAGGAAAGTAAGAGTATTCATATAGCGCCTTTTATATACAATGCATATCTCAAAGCGCTCAGGCATGGATCACACAGTTTTACCTGCAAATACACAATGCATATCGACCCCGAAGGGATGAAAGGCTGAGTTGGCCTGGTTGATTGACTTATAGCGGACGGTTTAGCCACATAGGTGGTCACCCGTCCACAACAGGTCGAGCGCAGGACAGGGAAAGTTCGCCGGCCAAAGACCGACATTCTACCACTGTGTCACGCAACCAACGTGTAAGTAACGCTTTTTTTTAGGAATTTGTGGCAGCTACTAAAAAAACGCGTCTCTGGTCTTTTTATGCGCGGTTAACCGGTCACAATTGCTGGGCGATCTTAACAGCTCTAGCCGTCACCAATGTAGCGTTCTCAGAGGCATCGTTGTCTGTCTCAGAATCTAGCAGTACTAGATTTTTTAGCCCGGCGATGGAGGTCGACGGCCAATATCGGTTTGCCGTCGAGGGTGTCAGTGAGAACGTTGCTTAAAAGGTTCATTGACGCCAGATGTGTAGCGGTGCCCCAATACGCATCCGGTGTGAACCCTGGCAGAAGTGATTCACAGAAGCCGATTATCGATTTACATCCCTAGCATTAAGAGCACTATAGTTTAGATCACCGTACTAAAACAGTCGGTATTTTATTGTGATGTTGTGCAGTTGTGCGAGTACTGAATATTTTAAACTGTTCACCATCAATTGAAAAAAAATTGACAGTAGTAGTAGTTTCAGTGTTAATTTAACCAGAACATATGGTTGCTGTTTGGGATAATTTTACAGTCTTATTCTCATGGCATACTGGCTCCATCTGTCTGTTAAAAATTGATATTTGCAGCATTTATAGTTGGAAACAATTGAATGTCAGATAAACATCTTCACATTCGTTGCTGTTGTGTGTCGTGCTGTAATTGTTGACAAAATTACGTAGGCAATAATGAAACTCGTTACTGTCAGTCATCTGGTGAGTTACTTGTTCTTAATGATAGTAATATTAATAGAATGGCAAAAACTGGCCACTTTACAATCGAGTAACTTCTAGTATCATCGTCATATTTTATGTTTAATAAACAAACACCTAAAGCAGGAAGATTGATGCATGTGGCATATAGGGTTACATAAAGTTGTTAAAATGCTTAGAATTGTTCATGTTATATAAATTAGAAATATCAGTCAACAGATGTATGAGTTTTCCTTGTTTTGCGTGAAAGAAATAGAAATGCAGAGCGACAGATTCATTGTTCTAAAATGGCAAATGTCTCTTGCATACCCAGTAAGACTTCACCAAGATCATTAGGGGATGGAGAGGGCAGGTCTGGTACCGTGGGCGGGAGGTCCCCGGGTGCTTCTTTTGGGTTTTACCTTAGAGAAGCATTCCATAGCCAGACCCACATAGAAAAGATACTAAGCTCTGATATGTTATAGGAACTGAAGACCAGCAATTACATAAGATATCACATTGAACTGATAAATAATATTAGTTTCCTGTTGTAGGTGCTAGCATAATAACTTAAATGACCCTCCCCTATGCTTCCCATTTTGAGTTGTCGCTGAACAAAAAGGCAATTAGGTCTGGCCAATTAGGCCATCCTTAACCTGATGGAACTAAATCTCCACCCAAGACCTTGTCCCTGATACAGCCTATTTTTTTGTGCCGAAAGAGTCATGAGGCAAATTCGTGGATGTGAGTCTAGCGCTCCACAGCTATTGCTCAAATGGCTATTTATTCCTTGTTACAGCCGCATTTGCATTGGATTATGATTTTCGCGTGGCTTTGCTGGTAAGGCGTGCTTATACAGTATGGCTGCAGATATCTGCCATTTCAGAGCCGAGTCTATCGACTTACACTTGGTTGTAATCTAGCCAGTCTTTAACCTTTATATTTGCTGTTCCGTCTGCCACGTTGGATTTTTAAAAATTCTAAATTTTAAGTGCCTCTGCAGTTCACAGCAAGCCTATACTGTAATAATGTAACAAAAATGAAGTTCTAACTTATCTTGTAACATACATCATTGAAGCATCATAAATAGAACAGATATGCCAGGAAATGAAGTTGAATTTTCTTTCCCACAAGAAAATTTGCGATACATATGCATGTACAAACATTTAACACATAAGGTATAAGTGTTTCACTTCTGCGTCTAAAAACCATGCACACTTAAAGTCCAGTCAGCACTGCGCAGTACAATGACAAGAGACTTAACTCTACGGATCACCATTCACCAATGCAGTTTTGAAATCCATTGTAAACACACCGGTACGTCTGCATGTTGTACTTTAATAGTACTAGAGTAGCCAGCACTCACAAGAGTGCAAAGACCCATACCAACATGTTTTTTAATGTGACAACCTTTTGACCCGAAAATACATGGGTTTCCAGGATTCATTGTGGAACATTTGTATGTCAAGTTTGGTGATCCTAGCTGCATCGGTTTTTGATATATTGTGCCGATAGACAGACAGACACACAGATAAATGCAGATGAAAACACACCATTGGCATGGGTAAACAGCAACAGATAATATATATAGTCACGTGACCTTGTGCAGCGTGTGGACCGACCCACACATCAAGACGGCAACACACTTGA
>Ga0209363_1001537_pt1 | contig 11185 bp, 12 predicted proteins | sample WorMetexBAHAMAS3_FD_187385 | JGI IMG/M metagenome (GOLD analysis project Ga0209363, IMG submission 187385) | Marine gutless worms symbiont microbial communities from Max Planck institute for Marine Microbiology, Germany - Inanidrilus exumae... | ecosystem: Host-associated > Annelida > Digestive... | reverse complement strand
GAACCAAACACCCGGACTACATCGGCATCCAATCAGACATCGGGCTCTAGCAGCTCTATGAGCGTCAGCGTGCCGAATTTGACATCCACCATGGAACAGACTGTTAGCCTGCTGGAAACATTTGCAATGGTCGCTCGCCGGAATCTAGGAAATAACTCCGGCAGCGTGATGTCAGCAGTTGCGGGTAGCAATAACAATCCATGCAGCAGTCTTGTCCGACTTGCACTCTCTTCTAACTCACCAGGTACATGTTACATGTCCATGTTGTTGGTTGTGTTGTATGTATTTGATAGTTAAGGATGAAGGGTGTCGTATTTGACTTAGTTTAGTCTTGCGGTGTGATAGTTGTCTCCCCCTGTTGTAGGCACTAGCGTAATAATTTAAATGACCCTCTCGATCACTTTTTTTTAGAGGGTGGCTGCCGAACAAAAAGATGGCCAGGGTTGAGATTAATATATCGCTGGCCTTCCTTTACTGTAAAGTAAAAAAAGTAAACAGTATATAGCAGTTAGCATCAACTTAGCTTTCACCGCTGCGGGAAACTCACATGCCATATGGGATTACATAGTGTTACCTGCCACCCGTCAAGCATGCTGGTTTGGTCATCGCGTAAGGTGCATTATATAAGAATCTTACCTTTACGTTTACATATCAATGTCTAATATGTAAAGCATAAAATGAATTTTTATTTACTTTTATGCATTCGCCGTCCGACAGGTCGGCGAATGTGTTATGTCCCAGTGTTCCGTTCGTCTAGTCAGATATTGTTACCACGATATCTCATAAATGGCGGCTTGAGTAATTTTGATACAACTGACTGGGAATATTCACTAGCCCTTGGTGATGACCTAATTAGCTTCTGGAAGTCAAAGGTCAAGGTCGCAGCAGGCCATCGAGGTCAAATCTTGTGAACACCAATATCTCACAAACTACTTGAGCAATCTCGATGAAACTTGGAGGGAATGACCACTGGCCCCTACTGATGACCTGGTTAGATGTCAGAGGTCAAGTTCGCACCTTGGTTCAAGAATTGGTGGTCAAGGCATCCGCGTCGACACTAGTTTGTTGAGTTCCAGCTTATAGTTTACTTATACCGTTAGTTAGTGAAAGGAAACGCATATGGACTGTAAAGAAGCTGTTGCATTTATTGCCGAAGGTTCTCACCGAGTATGCTTTGTTGGTGCCGCGTGCAGCATCATTTGCTGGCAGCCTGTTGAGTGCCGCTCAGAGTTTCCCCAACCTGACGACGACGCCGACATCCGGTACGTCGACGACACTGACGTCGGCGCAGACGACCGGCAACGTGACGTCACTGAGCCAGGCGCTGACGATGAGCCTGACGTCAACGTCGAGTGACAGCGACAACGACTTCCTGGAGATGTGTCGCACGTCGACGCTGCTGGCCGAGCTGGAGGACGACGACGAGCTGCCGGAGCCGGATGATGAGATGGACGACAATGAGGATGATCTCAAGGATGACGAGGAATACGACGACGTCATGGTCTGTGTTCCCTGCTACTATGATTGATGACAGTCTGTCTGTGTATGGAGCATTACTGTTTAGCCACAGACTCGACTTGATAAAGCCTGTCTCAAATGTCCGTTTGTACCTATGTACATGCGTATGTACGTACGTCCACAAAAAGTTCCTTCAATTTCAGTGCAATTTGGCATGTATGTAGAGGTTGACGAGTGATTCACGACGGTATGCAGTATGACCCGATCTAAGGTAAAGGTCATGAACCCTTCAAAGTCGGCAATCCGGCCATTTTCAAAAGCTATCTCCTCCGCCATTTACAATGGCAGCTGGCAACTACCACGGATTCTTAAACTAGGGCACAATATCTAAATTTGATCTGGCCGGATTTTTTATATTTGGCGTAATTTTGTGTCACATGACTTTGAAGTTGGCACAAACGTCAGTTGCGAAGAGTCGAACTTGCTGTTTCTTCCCTAGCCATGGCTGAAACCATCGTCAGTACTCATTTAGCCTACCCAAGGAGTGAGGGCCAGGCTGAGTTGGCCTGGGTGGAGGGTTACATACCGAGGTTGTATGCCGGTCCATAGATGGTTACTCATACCGGTACTAACTGGGCTCAAAATAGAGTTAACTTTGTTGATACGCCCAGCACCATTCCCGGTATGCCAGACTGCCATAGGGCCCCATGTAGGCCTGGGGCAATCCCCCCTTATCCCTTCACTTCCCCACTTTCTACTCTTATCGTTTAGTATCTTTTACTTTTCCTGTTTTCCCATTCTTACTTGCTTCATCTGTTTTCTTGCTTTTCCCTTCCTTTTCCATTCTACCAGAATAGTCCCACTCCCTTTCCAGGCCAGATGTCATAAGAGGCGATTAGACCTGGCTTTATTTTTTATTTTAATTTTGTGTTATATGTATTTTTAGTCTTGGATGCATGCTTGTTTTTGTAGTTTTTTATTTAGTTTAGTCTTGCAACGTTATAGTTGTTTTTCCCTTTCCCTTTTTGGGTGGCTGCTGAAAAAAAGGTGGCCAGGGTTGAGGTTAATATATCATTGGCCTTTCTTCACTGGGTAGGGATAGTTTTCTACCCCTGACCTTTCGTCTACGATATTGCCATATTTGTGCTGAAAGGGGATGTTAAACTCCAACTAACTAACTGACTGCCATAGTAAAACTAGCTAACCACGTTTCATCTGGTAAACGGCCGTCCATTCAGTCGGTGTGTGTGTGCGTGTGTGTAAGGAGGAAGACGACTATGAGAACAAAGCTGGCAGCACACAAGGCCGGCGGGCGTGGGACGACGAATTCGTACTGAAGCGCCAGTTCTTGGCTCTGATCCCGGCGTTTGATCCTCGGCCCGGCCGCACTAACGTCAATCAAACGCAGGACTTCAGCATTGCGGCTCCCGGCTCTGCCGAGTCGTCTCAGTCGGAAATTGTGCAGACTGTAGCTCAACCGAAACTGGCCCTCTTCCTGCGTGGACCTAGTCAGCCCGGGGTGTGTAGCCATCTCTCCTGATTTTTCCGTTGTTAAAAGATTATTTGCCATTTTTATGTCGACAAGTATCGGCAATGGCATTATGTTTTTGGGCTGTCCATCTACCGCATTTATTCGTTCATCCCGACAGACCTTGTTACCACGATATATCATGAACGGCTAGAACAATTTTGATAAAACCGACAGGCATCGTTCACTGCTGATGACCTGGCTTTATCTTTGAGGTCAAAGGTCAAGGTCTGAGCAGGTCATCTAGGTGGTGAAGGCTTCCACTTCAATGTTGGGCATCAAAGTCCATTTGCTTGTTAATGTGTTGGGTACAGAGATGAAATGAAACTCTGTTGGCTCCAGTACCTTTAGCCTGTCTGAGAACACTGGGAATAAAGTCTGCTGATGCAGTCTTCTTCTCTTCCAGAACCATTAGGTAGAACTGTCCTAGAAACCAATACTCCAGTAATAACTGTTTATAGTGTTAAAAGTGTTTGTAATTGAAGTAATGCATTAGTAATATTGTCATGTTTCACATGAGAAAATGTTTTTTGTAATCATGTTTCATGTTTTCTGTGTTTGATTTCAGAGACGAATTTTTCCAGGTAGTCAGTTGCAGTGATATTATAGTTAACTATAACTAATGGTATAACTAAAATTATTGCATCTAGTTAACGAAAACTATGATTACAGCTAAGAAGATTTTTATAGCTAGCAGTAAATAATGAGTAAAACGATTAATTAAAAACTAACTATTGATTAAAGCTAAAATGATCCCTATGACTAAAATTCCAGTTATTATTTAAAACTCACTGAATATGCATATGTGGTCAACAATGAATCGCAATGACTGGGAGAATGTATGAAGCTACAAGGGACAGCTACTGGTGTAAATATGTTGCAGATGCCTGATGCCGACATTGCTCTTGACGAAAGTAACGCCACCATCTTTAAATTCGTACAGCGCCTCGTCACCCAGTCAACATCTTGTGGCAAAGCGGAACGTTTGAAGCGCATCTGGGAACCAACTTACACGTAACTATTGCTTTATTCTTAGATGCTTGTTGTGCACTTGATTCGATGAAATTGTTGTGTTGGAACAGTCTGCTATTGCACCACCACCTGCACCACTGTTTTAAACAGCCGTTTTCCAGGTAAATCTGGGCTACCTGCTTTACCTCAGTTTTTAGGTCGACTCTTTAGAGTCGACCTAAAAATGCCGGTCTCAGATGTCCGTCCGTCTGTCCATCTGTCTGTCCACAAAAGGTTTCTTTGATTTCAGTGAAATTTGGCATGCATGTAGAGGTTGATGACTGATGCATGACGGTATGTAGTATGACCCGATCCAAGGTCAAGGTCAAGGTCAAGAGCCCTTGAAAGTCGGAAATTTGACCATTTTCGGAGGCTATCTCCTCCCCCATTTATAACAGGTGCTGGCAAATGACCACGGATTCTTAACTTAGGGCACAATACCTAAAGCTTATTTGGGCCGGATTTTTGATTTTTGTCCCCGTTTCTGTGTCACGTGACTTTGAAGTTGGCAGTAAGTAGGAGTCGACCGTCAGTCCCGTATAGGGCTAATTTTTTATATTATTCCTGTGCACATGATGAACAGGGAGATAATACTGGACAGGAAAAGGGGGGTTCGATGGTGTCCTCTATAAACAGTGACCGTTGCTGACACCTCGATCAGCAGTGTCAAGGTTGTTAGCTGCGCGAGCGTAAGCCGAAGCAAATAGACTTGGCTAGCGGCTGGCTGGTGCAACACACAACGCCAGTCAGGACCAAGCCATACAGTAGATCACATTTAGAGGGGGTACGTTAGAAATACCTGACAATCTGTTTTTTGTCTTCCCCGCAATCATGCACACATCTGTACACACCTACCAATTCCTCTCCTCTCCCTGGGCTAGCTCACTAGATTGTTACATGGTCTTAGCACTGAGGTCCTGAAGTAGGCTGGACAACTGCCTGCAATAAAGAAAGAAAGAAAGACCTTGACCTTTTGACCCCAAAATAAATGGGTTTTCAGGACTTACCATACAAAATTTTTGTGTTAAGTTTGGTGATCCTAGCTGCATAGATTGTTGGTGATATCATGCAGAAAAATAGACACCAAGACAAATGGAGCTAAAAACCCTAACCCCGCAACTGCTGTTAGCATGGGTAACAAAGAAGTCTAAACCATTGTTATACAGGAATGGCAATACAAACAACTTGGATGGTAAGCTTGTTGCTGGACTCTGCTGTCTATGAATATTCTCTTGTATTGTGTTTGTAATTGCCTTTGATACACTTCCTGGTGTTGTCGTTAATCATTGCTGTGACTATAGTTTAGTGTTGTTGGCATTGCCTGTCAGTGAATCAATATTCTGCACGTTGTTTGTAGAATTCTTTACAAAGAAGTGAATTCTGATAATTTGACGTCAAAACACTCAGCAGCGGTAGGTCAATTCTTTAATTTATGCATTTTGTTGGAGTGATGGTTTTGGATGCATGTGATAAGGCTCATAAGATGAGTTAGTTTGTGCTTGATATTAAGAATGCATTTGGCATAGTGCTGGTGATACTGGGCACGTGTTGGTCCTGCAGCTGTTGTCATGGCAACCCATCTTTGTTTTTGGTGTTGTTTGCTTGCCACTCTGCATGTTAGATTTAATGTTGTGTTGTGCTTATTTTCTTTTGTGATTAGGTTTGCTGCATGTTTTAGTATTGATGGTGATTGATGTGGCAATCGTTAGTTATCTTGTTGCTGTGCGGCATGTGTCCATTGAGAATGATTGATTGAGTTAAGGTTTTGCATCCCACCCGATACAAAATGGGTCATTTCACATACGTTCTTTCAGCTAATCTCTTGGATTAGTACTCAAAAACTAAATCAAACACAACAAAAACGAACATAAGTAAGTAAGTAAATGAATTATATAGCACGGGAATCAACAAATGAACGGGGCGTATTATGGCTCCAGAGCCTGTATGGGGCAATGTGTCTGGATGTTTGCTTGTCAGTCGGTGTGTTTGGATTATGAGCATTTTGACCAAGGTTTTTGGTTGTTATTGCACAATGTTTAGGGGGTCTCACTTTTTTCTTGGACACCCAGTAGTTACATCTGTTTAAAATACTTACTAGTCTCATTTGTGCACCACAGACCACCTCTCTTTATTTAGTTGTATTAATGTAAAGTTCTTACCCCCTCAGATTGAAAAAGGTTGTAGCAAATAGCAGGAAGATCATTCCAAATGCAGAGTTGACCTACCTTCTGCACAGTTGATGGAATTAGATTAGGTGAGACTGGATTAGTAAGAATTGAGAACGATTGAAATGGTTGTTGACCAAGTCGTGAGAAATAGACAGTTCAGCAGTAGGTGGAATCTTAGAGCCAAACTTGAAATGACTGAAGAGATTGTGGAGTGACCAAGTGAAAAACGTACGACTGTCTCTTTAATTGCTTTGGAGGAATGCCTAAAATTTTGACTTTTCTGTCCGCTTTCATAGCAGTGTAAGATTAGTGATTGAATAAGATTAGTGATTGAAAGTTGTGCATTTCTTCAACACAGATGTGCACTTTATGGTGCCAGTTTATCACCTAGAAGGGAAGGTTTTGCTTACATAATTGTCATAGACGTGAATCGAATGTCTTCTTCTTGTCCTGTGATCATTCACTGACCAATGTATGAATGTCCTCCACTGCTGGCAATCGCATGCTATTCACACCTTCGTTTAGCTGCAGTCCCGTCCATTCATTGATGTTGTCGGTCGAATGCATCCTTTTTGTCATCCTCTGCATCTTGTACCTTGCACTGTTCCGTGAGAACCGGTACACTTTTGAAATCGGTTTTCAGGCGTGCAGCAAATATGACCAAACAGTTGTAATTTCCTTTGATGAATGGTGTTCAGAACAGCATTAAGAGATGTTGGTGTCTGATAAATGTGTCGATTTTGCATGGAGTAATTTCTTATGCTAGCAACGATGTGCTGTTCAATCTGTTGTTGCATGTTAATCCTAATGGAATCATTGTCCTATGACTAACTAAAATACTTTGCTCTCGTTGGCTCTCATTGTCTGTGGTGCCCATAATGTACTGTTACACGTATCAAACACTCAGCCAGTTGATGTGTCTAATGTCACCGGGACATGTCTCAAACTGATCTTTGACCACCAGGCTGTTGATTTCTGAGCTGGAATTACTTGGTTGTAATGTAGCAAGTTCCAACCGAAAGACAAATTGCTCGTGCATCATTTTTTGCAGATTTCTTTAAAATATATGGACAAATGTATTAAACAACTGCTTCAGTTACAACTTGAACATGAAGAAAATTTTTTATAGGTTTGGGGGTTCCATGCTTTATATTTGTTGCCCTGCTTCTTTGCCTTAATAATGTAATACAACAAACTGCATAAGTGACTGCGGTTACGGCACAATTTTGCAGTCAAAAATGGCTGTATTTGTACACGTTTAGTTGCTCATAGGACAAAACAAGTTGATATCTAATGTACAAATCGTCGTTAAATGAGCATGTCGACAGACTGCAAGCTTATGGTCGATATCTTCATTTTCGTTAAATTTTTTCCACATCCACTTGCAACCATTCAATGTTTAGTTTATGCCTTGTGTGGAATGCAGATTTAATGAACACCAGTAGTTCCTCTGTGAAGTTACACTCTTGGCGTTGCTTCTTCTCTGTCCATTGTGTGCATGACTCTTCACATGTTCTGTTGCTTTCGTGCAGTGTGCACATTCCTTAAACGTGTGAAGTAAGGCTGTGCTGATACCATATGTTGGTTGGCTTCATGTTTGATACTGAAGAAATTCCAACTGCTGTTTGCAACATTTGGATGTGGGTGAATGTTTTGAATAGACGCAATATATGTTAGCTGTTAACTTGCTGGCATCTTGCTCACTGTAGTTCCTGATGTCACTTGATCTATTAGTGCACTAAAGACTCTTACCTAATTTTTGCCAATGCTGCAGTATGATCACATGGATAAGATAGGAGTGGCAGGCATTGATGAAACTTGGAAGATAAGCAGACACGTTGTATTGTGAACTCTACCGATACAGTTTCATGGTCTCTGATGTTTGCTGATGACTATTCAAATGAAGGATATTACCGACTTTGCCAGCAAGTTGGCAATAAAGATTAAACCAGTTCTTAATTGCCCAAAAGTGGAATTCGGTGTTAGTCAGCTAGGTATGATGGTCCTTGGATTATTACTGCTGTTACGGTCTAGTTGCACCAGGCTGAGATAATGTTACCCATAGGTTAACTCAATGGCAGGTCATGCAACACATCAACCAGTAGCTGTGTTGGATGAAACTGGGTTGGTTAACTGACAGATAAAATTAACTTAGTTTGATGCAGCCCACCCTAAGTGATATTCCTTTCCTTTGGGCGTATTCACAGAATCCGTCAGATTTATGGATGCAGCATGCAATTTTGTCATCCCTAGTCAACACTGTCAGTTAAGTGTGCAGTAGCTGCTGCATTATTTGGTGTTTACGGCCAAACTTAGCTGCATGCAACAACTTTGCTGTGCATTATGGATTTACTTGTATTTCTGCATTTGCAACTTCATTCATTAGATCAACTTGATGGTGATGTAAGGGCAATTTGTCGGGCAAATATGTGGTGAAGTCTATTGCATATGTAATAGACTATGCATTGGACACACTCATCCAACCTATTCTTATCTTTTTGGACCAAAAAATGTTGCGAATCACTGCTTCATTATATAATAATTGTTGTATCAGGTTACATACTGATGAAACACATACTGAGGGAATGTACCTCATAATAAATACTCTTCTCTCGCTAACATCAACGAACTATTTAGGTCATTCAGCCTGCAAAAGTGCTATACATGACATCACAGTAATCTCTGGTCACAATACGATCTTCGTGTTGTAGGGCATGATGTCGTATTGCACGAAGTTAACTGGTGAAGATCTGTCACGTTATTTAAATAAAACTGAATCAGTAGGTTTACAAAAAGCTTAGTGCTAGTGCCAGATCGGCGATCTGACTGTAAGTGCTGCAAAATGTTTACATTTCCTAACCTTACATCATGGCGACCAGAACTACTGACATAGATGGGAATGAAGAAATTAGGTCAGTGTCACCCTATGTGTAGATTTTATCAAAATCTTCAATTTATATGATAAATTATAATCCTAAAGGCGTGATATAAACAGTGTTAATTGCACTGCTAGATTCTAACAACTGTTTGTTGTATATGCACGCGGTGAAGTTTGGACTTTTAACTCGTGTGTGATGTAGTGTACAGCGTAAATATGAGGGTTCCGCTAACACGTATGAGTGCAACTTTGTTCCAGCTTGTTTACGGCCGCACTGTTTGCTGATGTCAGTGTGTTGTGGTGCATATTTCTAACAACCTAACAGTACCTCGTTCGTATTGCGTCTCGTTTTAACTTGTAGGGCCGCAGGCCAGGCCTGGCGTTGTCGGGTCCCGGCGGCTCGCTGCCTTGGCCTGTTGACTACGTCGAGCGCCAGCTAGGTACCGAGGCTTTGCCTAAGAGCGAGCTCATCGGTTATCTTCGGTCTCGCGCCGATTCCGCCTTTCTGCACCGCTGGCGACTTGTCGGCACTGAGCGAAATATTAAAAAGAGTCACAACTGTGTGCAGCTGATATCGGCATACAAGGCAAGCCCAACTGAATGAATGGAACGTGTTGATGTTGTTGAATTAAATACCGTGCCGCATGATCGTCAGATGCCGTATTTTAGTCAGATATGTTAATATTTGTGAAGCATGCATGATGTATTTCTAGTAAACATTTAACAGTTTTATGCAAAATCATAGGAAACACTTGCTCATCAAACTAAGTGAAATAAATAATTATTCCATGAGCACTTCTTTGACGTGACACTTGTAATTTTCAAGTAGAGTTTCACGGAGTGCAATACTTGGGATTGTCAAATAACTAGCAGGTTTAAAGTAGAGATGGGATATTATGGAAATAGTGTAGGAAACAATATTGAGGAGCAAGTGTATTGTGTTAGCTAGTACAGTTAGGACCAGTGTGGATATTGGCGATGGTGCAGGTCTGGAGTTAGTGGATAAGTTATGCTAATTGGGTGACATGCTGAGCAGAGATGTAAAAGGAAAGGAAGAGTATTTATATAGTGCCATTTATACTACGCATAGTCTCAAAGTGCTCAGACGTGGATCGCACAGTTTTAACTACAAATTATACCATGCCTGCCTTTCATTTGTAAGTGTTCACCAGATGGCGTCACCCCTAACTGAGGTAGCAGACATCCAATTACAGTTTACTACCCCCGAAGGGATGAAACGCTGAGTTGGCCTGGTTGGTTGACCTATAGAGGACGGTTTACCCACATAAATGGTCACCCATCAGCTACAGGTCGAGCGCAGGACAGGGAAAGTTCGCCGACCGAAGACCGACATTCTGCCACTGTCTCACACAATTAATGGAGATTCTGATGCAGCTGTGGAGGCTAGAGTGGGTAATGGATGAAATAACCTTAGGCAGTTTGTGCCTCTGCTTACTAATTAGGACGACTCCCTGCTTTTGATAGCGAAGTTATGCTGAAGTTGTAAGCTCTCCATCCCTGACTGTTTGTCTCTGATTTAGCCATATTTGTGCTGAAAAGGGACGTTAAATTCCAACTAACTAACTATATGTTGCATGTCAGTGAAAATTGGCTGGTGAATAAAGATAATGAGTTGAAACTTCAGCGGGCTGAGGTGAGAGTTATTAGGTGGATCTGTGGCACTGAAAGACAAAGACAGGTTTACATATAACAGATAGCTTCACATATAGTGAGTTCAGAGAGAGAGAGACAACGCATTGATTGATTAACGTATCATGTTGAGTCGATACTGAGTTGACATGCAAATAGGACACTGAAGGTGTCGAATTGTGAGTTGTTACAGCTTGTACATTAATACAGGCTTTGTCGTATAAGCCAGTGGCCAAAGCAAATTTCAACCTCAGACGTCTTCTACACTGCTTAGTCAATTTTGATGAAACTTATCATTTAAAACTGCCTTCATGCAACATTTGATTTCTGTTTGATAACTTGGGTGGTATGGGCAAATACCCAGTTTGCCATAGGAAGGTTTCTTTGTCTTCTTTGATTACTTCGTCACATGCACAAGTAGCACCAGTGGACCAATTTGATGATCTATATGTCATATGATGTGTTTCTGCACAAGGATGTGTCTTTTAGGAG
>Ga0209363_1001535_pt1 | contig 11191 bp, 10 predicted proteins | sample WorMetexBAHAMAS3_FD_187385 | JGI IMG/M metagenome (GOLD analysis project Ga0209363, IMG submission 187385) | Marine gutless worms symbiont microbial communities from Max Planck institute for Marine Microbiology, Germany - Inanidrilus exumae... | ecosystem: Host-associated > Annelida > Digestive... | reverse complement strand
GTTTACATTTAAGTGCGTGTGAAGTCTGATGTCTGAACGCCAATTTAAGTTGACTTGAAGTCCGCGTTTGCCAGGTTTTGTAAGAGTTTTGATTTGATTATTTATTCTACTACAGTTTGCTGTTCCACGGTTCATTAAAATAATACATAAATAAATAAGTAAAGAATGACATGGATACGGTACAAGTGGCCGTGTATGTGTTCTGTTTCGTATCAACGGCTTGCTGTAGTTGCATAATGAGTATTAAAACAGATGTCGATATTCATGGTTACATTATATCATTTACATATTAGGCCCTCCCTACATATTATAATAGCTGTCATTGTACTTATAGCATTGAATGTTGCGAAAGATGTTGTTTTTACCGCGCGACGCTATGCTAGCGAGGTACAAATTATACGCTGTGGTCCGGTCTGTCTGTCTGTCTGTCTGTCCGTCCGTCCGTCCGTCCGTCCGTCCGTCTGTCTGTCTGTCTGTCTGTCTGTCTGTCACAAGCCTGTATTGTACCAAAATGGCTAAACACGGTCACCCTAGTTTCCTATTGCCAAAAATCTCGGCGAAATTCCAATGGCGTCACCCCCAAATACACAGGGGGTTGGTAAAAATTGCGTTTTTTGACTGTTTGAGAAGTCTCCGGCTCAGACGCCTTGACGCCGAAAATTTATGTCCATCCGCCACAGTGGAATAGGCGATGTCATCCACAACGTTGGTGGTGGTCGAAAATTGTTGATAACAAATACGGCCAAGTTGACATCAACAGCTTTGGTTGTCGTGGAAGTGTGTTTATCACACTATAGCCTATGGCTGACTTCAGCGTTATATGTAATGACACGGAACATCGCATGCTCGCTGTTCGATGTTTGAGCTTATTCAAGTAGTCCTAGGCCTATATAATATATATAATATAGGACTACTTGTACTTGGCTTATTGCATTGATGCAGATAGCCGAATAAAAAGCGGCAGTTGCTGAAAGTGCTCCTTGGGCTGACACGCGATCTGTTTGTGCTATTCCTACAATGACAGTATGACAGCATGTCATCTGTCACACAGCGTCGCGCGTCTCTGTTGGCAAAGACCTTGGCGATTGCTGAACCTCTTGTTTTAGGCGAAGGATGTTATCATGTATTCCAAAGCCAGACCAACACAGAAAAGATATTATAGTCCTACAACAAGAGTCGATAGGTACTGATATGTTATAGAAACCGAAGAACAGCAATTACACAAGATATTACATTGAGCTGATAAATGGGTAGTATTGTTAATTGCGCGGTATGTCGGCAATTTAATAAACGAACATTGTTATTATTATTATTCTCTTGTGGTGATTGGTTAGTTTTCACCCTGCTGCAGGCTCTAGCATAATAACTTAAACGAGCTTCCCCTATTCTTTCCCATTTTGGGTCGTCGCTGAACAAAAAAGCAACGAGGTCGGGAGGTTACTGTATCGTTGGCCATCCTTAACCTGCAGGCAGAACTAAATCTCCACCCAAGACCTTGTCTCCGATATAGCCTATTTTTGTGTTGAAAGGGGGCGTTAATCTCCCAATCAACCAACCAAAGAACCGAGCGGAAATGAATTTGAGTTAGAAGCGGCGTCTGTTAGTTTATCAGTCCACTTAGGCCTAATAAGCGTTTTCGAACGGCGCGCAGCAAAGACCGTGCAGCCTATGGTCGGTCGGGCGATAAACCAACCGTACAGGTCGAAAGTACTGTACGTGGACGATAATTAGAACCACATCGTCGACAAGACCACAGCACGCGTACGTGGGCCTACACAACGTCAATCAATGCTGTTGCTGATTAAGAACATGCCCGGTTACGAACTGGGCGGTCTCGTATCGAAGGCGACTGCAGAGCAGTAACTTACGCTGTCACGCGGATACGGAAGTTGTTCATCAGTCGATCGCACTATTTCTCAAATGCTGCTGCCATATACATGCTGGCATTCAATATATGATATGATATGATTTGATACGATATGACATGATAGTGTCCATGCGACGCTATAGGCGCCGTATATGCTGTTGAGGTGTGTCCGTCTATCTGTCTGTCACAAGTCGGAGTCCTACCAAGACGGCTAAACACCGAATCACGCAACTAACGCCGCACAGTAGGCCAGTTCTCTGTTGGCAAAGACCGTGGCGAGGGGCGCCGAATGCAGGTGGAGTAGGTCGAAATCAGCGACATTGGGCCAATATTTTGCTAGGCTATGTCTTAGAAATGGTGCAAGATAGGAACACATAGAAGGCTAATAGGAAATCGTTTGCGCTGGATATAACGGTGCTAGGCCTATTCTCAGTGACCTTGAGTGACCTATAAATACTTACTTCCTGTGTGTCAACTATCTGCAGAAACTGGATGACGATAATTGATTAACTGAACTAGTAGGAGCCAGCACTCACAGGAATGCAAAAACCCAGGCCGGTACAGTTTTTTTGTGCGTCGTGACCTTGACCGTTGACATCTTTATCCCAAAATAAATGAGTTTCCAGGACTCATGATGGTGCATTCCTGTGTCAAGTTTGGTGATCCTAACTGCATCGGGTTCGGGATATCGTGTGGAAAAAACAAACGCATAAACGCATGAACTATACACTAAAAATTTTTCGGTGCAACCGGAAGCAATATAGCGCATGTGGCCAAGACTACTGAAATGTTAATCTATTACGATCCGAAAAGTCCAATTATTATTCCCCCACCACCAAAGTGGGGCATAAAGCGAAGCTGCTGTCTGTCTTGTCTGTCTGTACCATGCCCATAGCCCAAACAGGTGCGTTTTAGAGCTACGGTTGCTGTAGAATGCCAGTAATAAACTCTCCATGCTGGAAGTCGAAACAACCGGCCAGCGTGGCTATGTGACTACCAGAAGTGGCCAAAACGTCCTTGAGATGAAAAGGTTGCGTGGTCAGTATCAGATCTCGAAAACTAAGCGAGTCAGTGCCGTACAGTTAGTTATTAACTAGAAGAAGCCGGCACTCACAAGAGTGCAAAATCCCACGCCGGGAAATCCCAGCAGCAAGCGGACGCGGGAAGGTGACGCAGGGAAAACTCGGTGTCATCAACATTAAAAAGGTAAAGGCTTCCCATACTCGTTACGGGACATTACAGCAGGGAAAACCCAGCGTGGCTGAAGTACGTAGCAGCGGCGATATTGCGATCTGTCTGAAGACCGACACAGGCGTAGTGACCTCGAACTTTGACCTTTAGATCAGAAAATAAATTGGTCTCCAGGACTCATCGTGCTACATTTGTATGTCAAGTGGGTAATAGACGTGAATAGGAGGTCATAGGCTATCGTTTGCTGTGGTCTTCGGTATCTTCTAAACACCGGAAAGGACCGAAACAGCCATCGGCGGAGCATATCGTTTCGAAGCCATCATGGCTATACCGCTTGTCGCTAAGATGGAACGGAGGCCACTAGATAGCCGTCTGGCTGTGATTAACGCGAACTATGTCCACCCACACGCGTTGACGTGCTCTATCAACGATCTAACGTTAGCGATAACGCACGCATGATTTCAGCGAAAACGACACTTCACTACAGGGCATGTCGGTTTATAACACGTTATTCGACAAGCCCGCATAGGTCTTTTTCTTCGACAACGATAGAAGTGCGAAGTATTGCAATCAGCGTGTCCGTATGTCTGTCTGTTTGTCTGTCTGTCCGCTTGCATATCTCAAAAACCATACGACCAAATTTCGTTGAAATTTTCTGTACCTGTCACCTGTGACGGTGGCTCGGTCCTCCTCTGACGACAATGCGGTATTTTATGTACTTCCGGTTTTGTAGATGATGTCATGCTTTCATATAACGCAATGAATAGATGAGACGTACGTATTATCGAGTTCGCCAGGTGGCAGCACCGGGGGCGAAGTCTGCCGTCTCCGACTGCATTTTGTTACTGATTGATAGGAGTTTATACGAGGCCTAGATCGACACGGTGCTGGGTCCAGAATTTTGAAAACGGAAGCACGGATTATGGGGTTTAGGTCCAAACCCCCGCGAAAAAAAACAGGGAGCTGCGGCAGAACCCCAAGGATGTGTCTATAATGTAAATAAGTAAGGAAACTTACTTACACGCAGCGTCTATAAATGTACGGTGATGATATCTGACAAATTTTGAATTTTATTTCCTAAACTGAAGGAATTCATAAAAGAATGCAAATTTGCTAACGAAGAATATGTTATCTGCACGGCAAATGGCTGGTTGGAAGGGCAAGACCAACAATTCTTCTATAACGGAATCCGAGCTTTGGAGAAAAGAAGTGCTTTCAGTTGCAGGCGACTATGTTGAAAAAGTGACAAAATATGATAGACATATATTGTATAGGCCTATTAGTGTACGAACGTTTTGAACGCCCTTGTAAAAATCGCAATTTACACACAGGTTCGAGCGGTCCCTCTGTGATATCTGGACCTCCTGTTAATGCTTCAATGTGACGCGGTTACGCCCAGGCGGGCGACTGGCTACTTCAATATATACACCTGTTGATTCTGAAGGCCTGTCGTATTTTAACGGCTTGCCTGCGCCCGTAGAGATTAGAGAGGCAACGTAAACAAACTCTGGACGTGAGAAAGAGTGAAACAGCCCACCATATATCAGTTGGTAATCTAGAGGGCCGGCCCGGGACTACTTGGCCGGCCGTGGATGTGGGCGTCTGGTTATGGTAAATGACGAGTAGAGTAAATCAGGAGGAGACGCCCTTTCCGCTGTATGTCTTCCATGGCGCCAAGTATCTGTCATCGCCAGGTCCCAGCAGGCGATGTGTGCGGCGGGTGTAGTGACGTGGTGGGGGCTCCCAGCAATCGACGATATGACCCTACGGGGACGGCAACTTCATTCATGCTGGCCATTGCGTGAAGTGTGAAAAGTAGCCGAGAAGAAGGTGTTGAAGTTATGTCGCTTTGTCCAGTTTTGTGATGAACGATTTATCACTGGGCCACGGCTGCACATTGTATGGAAATTGTAATAACTAGAGGGCACTACGTACAGTGCATACTTCGTCACACTATGGCATAGGCAAAAAGCCCCCGCCTCTGTTTCATATATACGTCTTTATTCACCAAATACAGTAGCAATGTACACAAATGAACAGATAAACAAACAAAAAAGAAAGTACAAGCAAAAGCGAAACAATGACGTGCAATAGGCCTAAACACATAGCACACATCGGCCACAATCACTTAGACGTGTGTTTTGTGTTGTCTTTCTTACTTATTCATTCCACTATGGCGTGGGCGTGGCACTTCCACACTGCGTCATAATAATAGTTTTCCGGTTTTCCCAACTTCACTTTCACTTTCACGTCAATCAACTGGTGGACTGTCTACTAACTCTAACCGATCGTTTTTCCGGTGATTAGGCGAAGACCAGAGCTAATGATAAGATGTCAGCCTGTGACTTCCTGGCGGGACATAATAATGTGTAACTGTTGCATAGCGCAATCGACTAGAAGCTTTTACTTGCGTCGTAATAATCCAACTGACCGAGCGTGTGCTGTGGTGAACGAACCGAGGAACCGAACAAAAGTAGCCACGTCGTCCCGCTTCAGGTATAGGCGCTATTCTCCACAGCGTCACCCTATCCGGTCTGCTAGAAGGCTGCCGTCGCCGGCCGCCGCTAGTGCGGGGTAACAGAAGACCGGATCAAATGGGAACGATACACAGGCGGGTCTGTGATCTCCTGAGAGTTGGACGGACGACCAAGGACGGGGCGTGCCAGACATCCGGCCCGGGTTACACAACACATTATCGCAGGGACACCACACGGCGCCGATATCACCGACGTACACAACCCTAGACGATGAGACGGTTGGGTTACAGCACCATCCGCAGCAGTGATGCGCAGAAAGCTATGTTTAAGTCACCGAAAACCAAATATTTACCGGATCACTTTGAGGCATGTGTAATACAGTCTGTGGGATCGGAGTAGGGATTACAATCCTTGGATCCCGTCCGCACTTGCAATACCGAATTCTCGCGTGAAGCACCAGGTCTCAGGTGTCCTGCCTTAATAGTCTACAAGTGATTCGAAATAGCGTTAGTTATTTGGTACAGAACAGAAAAAAAACGAATCCTGGAGTATTACACGTCAAAACAATCATCGACGTCACACTGACAAAATATGGGGGAGCATTGCTCCAGCCGGGCCCGTTGAGTGCCAGTTTGGGTCCCGGGGGAACTACGGTTACTCATGGGGGCCCCCTGCAGGCTGCCTCACCCCGAGGGATCGCGAGGCCCCTCCGAGACTCCGGGGCCCGGGATAGTTAGCCCCTTCCCCCAATCTCGACGGCCCTGGCTCCAGCGCCCCAAGAGTTGGGGAGCAGTCGCTGACCCCGCTCCCCCTGTTTCGACGCCCCGTTGCGACGTATTTATTGTTTGAAATAGCAAAGCAATTGTTTTGAATTTTGCGAATCGTGCATCACTAATGGCCAGCAGAAAATCACAATTGGAGGCAAGTGACATCACTGCCGCTGGGTATGATGGGAGATCAACGTTTCGCTAGATCACGTCGTGTAGTGTCCAATACAGTAAACGAGTGGGCACAGGCTGCTACCATCTGCTAAATTAGCCACGAGCGAAAGAGAGTTAAACGCCGCGAATGTACCACTACCACAGTAGCACAGAAATTGCAACAGTTCGTTGTGAATATTTTTACCGACCGCGTCAGCCGGGAGGTAAAGCAATCGGTTCCGTGCGTCCGTCTGTCCGTCCGTCCTTTGTTTCCACGCTACCTTTCGAAACGACTGACATTTGAAATTGAGTTTTCTGTGTGCCTGGGAACATGACCATAGCTCGCCTGGGATTGAAAGTCAAGGTCATATGTCAAGGTCAAATGTCAATGTCCAGCCGTATTGTCGTGGTAACGTAGTAACGCGGTCGGTCTGATCTCGATCCTCGATCGCGGACCGTTTTTCTAGTTATAAAACGTAATAAGCACGCGCGATATATATTTACACAGCTTGTACGGTAGTATACACGCGGTTGTAAAAGCCAATAGCCAAAGTAACGGGACTGGCCAAATTTCGACACCACTGGGGCCCCGAAACTCCTGGACGGATTTCGATGAAACGTGGAATATATAACTAAGTCGTGGGTATTACAGTAAATGCAAATCCATGTGGCGCTGCGACAACGTGGGTGGTCTAGGCGAACACGTGACTTGTTACGTCACACGTTTTGGTTTCTTGCAGGCAGACCCTTTTTTACTTTATTCTTTGGAAGAATAAAGTAAAAAAAATTTCTTCGGCCGATTGCTTCACCCAAACCGTCAAAGTGTTTGACAACCAGGCAAACAGATGCGCTTTCCGACAGCCGAGTTGTGGAGATTATTAGACAATCAGTTCCAGACTGTTGGACCAGCACTGGAAACGCATCAGTAACGGCGGCTGCGGAACTAGATCGAAAATTCAAAATTACTTTGTACTCACTGTATGATCACATTTCTCTTTTTTTCACAGCATTAAAACCAACACTGCATCATCGTGTTTAGCAATACAGACTACAAACTGCTCATTGAAAAAGTCTAGGCCGCATCGCACGCACAGCATTGATACGACCTACTGCGACAGATGTCAGACGTACCGCGGTCTGCGTGTCTGTGTGTCTCTGTGGAAAATTTCATCAGGTTGACACGAAAACTATATTAATTACTGTAATACAACCAAAAAATAGCATGGATTTCATGAAGGCTTCCGACATGAAGCCAAAGGTCGATAAACGGTATGTTATTTTTGGTTGTATTACAGTAATTAATACAGTGTCTGTGTGTCTGTTTGCGGTCTGTGCGTTGGGCACACGGAAAAAGCTGTGCAAAAACGGGTGAAGCGATCGAGATGCCGTTTGGGGAGCTGACTCAAGTGGGCCCAAGAAACAATGTATTAGAGGGAGTCAAGGTCGACGAATCCATTCGCCGGCGCGAGGGGTGAAAATATAGCGATGCGGCCTTTTGGTTGCCAAAATTCTATGACCACTTGTTATGTATTTCAATAACTCAGTCAAAAGCCAGGCGATTCTAATAATTCTTGGTACACGGAATCTGTAAGCTGTGGTAACTTTACGTTACGTTTTTAGCCCACCCGGCCTGCCTTTGGTATGCCGATCGAAGGGCTATGTTGCCGATGTTACTTCCTATCTTTTTAACTGTTCTCTTGGAGACCAGTGATGCCAGAATGTACTAAACCAATCTTCACCAAATTTTCAGCATATGTACATTATATGGGTGGGAATGATCAATCCAACCTTCTTCTTGCGATCGCTCAAGGAATGTTGTTATGGTATTTGGTAACCGATTTTTGGCTTGGCGCCAATCGGCGAAGGTTGGCATACCCCACCTTCATTCTGTGCGCTGGCGTGGAAGAATTGCAACATGTATGCGTGCGTTAACACCGCTGACGAGCCCTCTACGTCTTGCAAAAATTTCGTGAACTATGTTCCAGTAACCCGAGTTTCGCAGGTGCGATTGCACCGAGGGCGGGCCACACGCTGGGCTTTGCCGCGCATTTCCAGTTCGAGACGCAGTGTATCAAACTTTCGTTCGTTATACATACATACTGTTGTCAACCAAGTAGAGAAACAGCGTGCAGTTGCGTCTGTATCAAAAACACACGAAGACTGTGGTTTGTGGTGACCGCCCGCCATTCCGTAGAGCAGGTATTCCGACGGCCCAAGGGTTAGGGTTAGTAGGGTTAGGGTTAGGAATGGCGGGCACGAATCGTTGCTAGTAGCCAGCCATTACGTGATGAGTCAACGATGGCAGATAGTGCGGGATAAAATCGTCGACGGAGTGGGTCGCCTGCTGGTACGACGTCAGCTGGTGTAGAGGCAACGACGTCGGAACAGCTGCTTCGGCATCACCCGCCATCGTGGCGGCCGGACTGGCTGCGGCGGCTGGACACCCGGCCACTCGGTAGCCGACGATATCGGGCGGGGTCGGGACGGCGGTGGCGCTGGCCGCTAGAGGTCGGTCCATCCCCAGTAACGCGACGTCCGACGAACCCTGCTGGTAGCGACGCGCGAATGCGTGACGCTCGCTGCGACGAAACTTGGCTCGCCTGTTCTGGAACCACACCTACACAACAACGACTAATATCAGTGCAATACGGTCACGTGACAATTAGGCCCCGTCCACACCGGCAACAATGTCGATGCAACATTCGAAGTTGTCGAAAGAATCGTTAAACTTGAAGCATTCGAAAATGCTGCTTTGACATTGTTGCTGGTGTGGACGGGGCTTTAGATAGAAATCTAAAAGACTATGACTTATATCCCATAAAAACGACGTCGTGTGGCCCAGTCGGCGAACTAAGAAAAAGCAGTGCGGGGACAACACCGAGGCGCCTATAGCGCTGAGACCTTTGACGCCACGTATTACATGGGGGTCCACAACCGCAGTAGGGGGGAAGGGGGAAATCTCCCCGTTCCCGCACTGGTGTAGCCCGACCTACGCAAACGTAGTCGCTAAAAACTGAGCCAAAAATAAAGTTTAACTGGAAGTTGAACTTTGACGCCCGTGCTGCGTCGACGTAAATGCCTTCGACGCCAAGTACTTAGGCCTGCTGTCACCTTCACCTTGACCTTTGATCTTTGACCTCCAGAATCTAATCTGTTCGTCAGTATGGGCTAATGAATATTATTCATCTTTATCCACCACAGGGGTAGAAAAACAACGACAGACTAAACAAACAGAGAAGGAAAACATCTTAACAACTAAATTTAACTAAGACTACACTATACGCTGCAGCAGTTTAATACCAAACAGACATTAAATAGTAAATACTGTTAAAATATTCTCTGAGAGAAAATTGTTCAATGCGTTCATGAGATATCGTGGTAACGAGCGGACTCGAGTGAGTTCGGACTCGAGTAGCCTATTAAAAGTCTAACAAGGTGTCGTCCTAACGGGGCGTAACCGTACTGGCCCGCCGTGCAGTGTCGGCCGCCCGACCGCGCATGCGCCCGGCGGCCGGCCCGCCTGCCCGCCGTTAGCTTTACAGACGACGCCGACAGACGACAGACAACAGCGAGCAAAACAATATTAGGCGGGCCAGTAGTAAGTACGTTTGGCTGGTGTGACCTGTACGCGGGCCTCTGTGAGGGTGACTCGTCGGGCGAGATCTTCACGTGCGAACGCGTCTGGGTAGTGAGTCTTCTCGAAGACCTGTTCGAGCGCCGCTAGCTGACGACTGTTGAAGGTCGTTCGACTTCGTCGAGGTTTGACCTTGACCTTCGTCGTGGTCGGAGGCGGCGACGGTTCTGTTGTGGTTGTTGTTGTTGTTGTTATAGTCTCGCCAGCACCGCCGTCAACGTCTGAAACCATAGATGTAAAAAAACGTTCAAATATAAATAAAAACGTTACCTATACTAGCCTGTGTTTAATCCCAAATGTCTAAGGCCTAACAGAACTGCATTGAACTACACTACTGGGCTATTAATAGCTTCGTTCCGATTAATCGACTCTTAAAAATGTATGATATTATTAAACTGTATTATTTCGTTGCCGTTCTTTCGCTTACTTACACACCTATTTTGCCAACGTTTTTTAAAAATAAAAAACGTTGACAAAATAAAAAACGTTAAAAAACGTAAAGAACGTGACTAAAATAAAAAACGTAAAAACGTTTTTACATCTGTGTCTGAAACAATAACGCAACTTTAACCAGTACACAGGGTGAAGTGACGTCACAGTAATCTATGGTCACGATACAATCTTCATGCTGTACGGCATGCGTCGGGGTCAACTCAGTATTGCATCCCTTCGGGGTCGCTAAATCGAGTACCTGCTTCGGCTGGGGGTAAAGGCGGGATTCTTACCACGGCCGGGTGACAGGTAACACTGTGTGATCCCATATGGCATGCGATCGGTTTCCCGTAGCGGTGAAATCTAAGTTGATCTTAACTGCTATACACTGTTTACTTACTTTACATGATGTCGTACTGTGCGAAGTTAACTGGTGAAGATTTGTCACGTTATTTGGATCAGTAGGTTTAAGAAAAGCTTAGTGCTAGCGCCATAAAGTGATATCAAACTAGCACGACTCGACTTAACGTGTTTCCATTTCCTCGCCTCACATCATGGCGGCCAGAACAGCTGGCATAGTTTGGAATGAAGAAATTACGTAACTATCACCCTATGTATCTATGTATCGGAGATTTACGAAGCCTTCAGCAGCATGACTGTGGGTCGAAAG
>Ga0209363_1001534_pt1 | contig 11191 bp, 9 predicted proteins | sample WorMetexBAHAMAS3_FD_187385 | JGI IMG/M metagenome (GOLD analysis project Ga0209363, IMG submission 187385) | Marine gutless worms symbiont microbial communities from Max Planck institute for Marine Microbiology, Germany - Inanidrilus exumae... | ecosystem: Host-associated > Annelida > Digestive... | reverse complement strand
CCCCGTAAGCATTCACCAGATGGCGCCGCCCGTGTGAGAAAACATCCGATTACAGCTTACTACTCAGTTTATCGACCTCGAAAGGATGAAAGGTTGAGTCGACCTGGTTGGCTGGTTACATACCGAAATAAATTGCCGCCACCGGAAGTCGAACCCGGACACGTCACCCATCCCAGTACTAACCGGGCTCGACGTAGAGTAACTTCGTTGATACGACCAACGCCGTTACCACTACATCACGCCGCCAACTAGGGCTGTACTTGCTGTCATCGTGTGTCTGTCCGTCTGTCGCACGCCGGTATTGTGTCAAAACGGTTAAACGTACATGTAGGATCACGCAAACAACGCCACGTGATATCCCACTGATTCTAGTTTTCTGACGCCAACAGTTGTTGGGCGACGCCCCATTATCCTTGAAATTTGCACTCAAAGTGACCCACGTCCTTTCGAAAACAACGATTTCGACCAATATCCGCTCATAGTGCCTCAACCGTCAGAGCTAGCGAAACATGTTCACTTAGCAGTAATAAGAAATCAACCACGCGCTTTACAACGAGCCGTAGATGAACCATATACGTTACTCCGTACCTTCAGTCGAACGAAGTCTGCTAAAACGTTTCTTTTGTGTGAAAACTGCTAGAGGAAACGTTGTAGCTACATCAGTCCTCTATCTAGCGGTCCATGGACGGATAGCGGGCGAGTGGGCGACGTCCCCATCTACCTAAAATTTGCGCTCAAAGTGACCCACCCCTTCAGAAAACACCAATTTCGACAGGTTTCGCTTAATAGTACCTCAGTCGTGTGAGCTAGCGAAAAAGTTCAATTATCGCTAATAGGAATCGACAATGCGCTTTCCATCAAGCCATACATGAACCCTGTGTGTTACCCCTAAGTCTCCCAAAGGGTGGTGCAAAACGAGAATTTTTACATATTGCGTTGCCGTTTATATCTTCGTTGCAAATAATCATAGACACATGAAAGTTGTTATGCTTATTGAAGCTTAAAGTCCCAGCCTATGGACGACAAACTGTCCTTGAAATGGGCGTGGTCGCAAAACGCGATCCACGTTAAATTTCACGGCCCTAAACATGCCTCAGGAATAGCTGAAGCTAGAATTGTCAAATTGCTTACACAGGTATGCTATATCTAATGTTACAAAAATAATGACATATCACCCACTAAATGGGCGTGGTTATGGTTACGTGACTATTTCAAAATTTTGCTGTTTGCCGTGAGTCAGCGCGTCGCGCAGGTTCGTCAGCGACAGCTGAGCTGCTTGTATTAATTGCAGGCATCTACTTTGTCTTCGTGTTCGTCATGTGCTTTGCATCTCTGGCGATGACAATATTCATCGTCCATCTCTATTGTCGCTCCAATGCTGTTCCGCCGTCGCCAATGTCACCAAGGGTCAGTCGACTATTTCTGCACATGGAGCTTTCATGTTTTTGCCCAAGTATAATTGCCATGCAAGGCGTTTTCCGTGTAGAGACTTTATGAGATTGCATGTGAAATCATCCAGGGAATTTCCATTGAAAACTTTCTGCATGGTAATTCCACGTGGACAAAAACACACGAAAACTCCATGAAAACTTGTTTTATGGTAATTCCATAGAGTATGAAAATGATACTTTTATAATGAACTATAACCCTACACATTCATGAATCGGCTTAACAAACTTAGACGTGTAATTTATAAATACAACCTTGGAAGTCTAAATGTTGGTTGATTCATTATGAGGCGTTGTTGGCCCGAAATTTTGGCCACATATAAATAATAATTATAGATTGGGTGAAGTGCCGTCATCGTAAACTATGGTCACGATACGATCTCCCTGTTATCGGGCATGATATATTACTTTGCGAAGTTAACCGGTGAAGATTTGTCACGTTATTTAAATAAAACTGAATCAGTAGGTTTAAGAAAAGCTTATTGCTAGCGCCAGATCGGCGATCTGACTATAAGTGCCGCAAAACGTTTGCATTTCCTTGCCCTACATAAGGCGGCCAGAACAGCATTCATAGATAAGAATAAACTAATTTAGCAGCTTTATTCACCAATCACTTACGATAGTAAACAACAAAAGATCAGCAGTTGACACAGATTTCAACTGACATGGAGCCTCGCTCGGGCCTGCGACGATAGCCGAACCTCTTGATGTAATACGTAGTACCGAGCGCTCTGTTTCGCGACAGTAAATCAATAAAGTCTTGTTTTTTTCAGGCGAGACGACTTATCTGCGATCGACTGGCTTCTCTGTTGTCGTTTCGGACAACAAGGCAGCCATTAAGTTTCGATGAAAAAAGTAGAAGGGATACGGAAAATAAGCGTCGCATCGACAGCGATCGCAATCTTAACGAGAGATCAACTGCCGAAGATCCAGCTCCGAACGAGCAGGTGCTGACAAGCTTATTGGACCGGCTAGAATCAAGGATCTCGATCGTGGATGAAAAGCGAGAGACATCCGACAAAGACGATAGGATTCGTCGAGAATGGATGCGGGCCGCTGCTGTGATCGACCGATTGTGTTTCATTGCGTTGCTAATCATATTCTCTGGAGGAACCGTCGCGTTCGTTATACTGTTCTTAGCTTTGTGAAGTCTACCATCGACACATCGACAATGTTAGCTAGCCGCGAGAAGGCATGCGTCGGTAAAAGTCCCGTTCCCGTAAACTGAAACAGTTGCCTTTAAGATGAAAGGGCTGAGAAAGGTTCCGAGGGTTTCGTGGACAGCAAAGAAAACAAATGACAAATGAGTGGGTTCTTACCAAAGCTGGACTGAAGTGGGAACTGATAGACACTGCCAAAGCAAGGAAGCTATCATACTATGGTCACACCAAGAAAAAACAAGAGAGTTGTCAGGAGAAAGAGATAATGAAAGGAACAATAACCGGTGCACGCAGGCGAGGAAGACCACGCACGGCCCGGATAGACAATGTCAATACGTGGACACGACTCCTGGTGAAGAAGAGTCAATCATAATGACATACATAAGACAGATAAATGGAAAAATACGCCCATGGTGTGGCCAACCTCGGTTCGAGGACGGCTGAAGTAAGGAACAGAACAGCTGTTAACTGGCATATAATGATAATGGTGAAACGCAACAACGAGAGGATAATTTTATCGTGGAAGGAAAATTTAATACGATACCGGCCAGGCCAGAATGGGCCAGAGAGCTTCCAAACATTGCCGCTTCCCGTGGCATGATCTCGACCCCATATAACACATTTTATTGGACCCACCCCAATCAGTCCCCGTAACGGCATTTCGATCGTTCACGGTGTTTATATGGATATTTATGAACAGTAAAACTTTGCTTGATGCTTGCTTTCTTATTTATACAACAACGCCAAGTTACTTGAACTTACTTCGGCTTGCCCGTTATATCGGTATTTTTTTCGGTATGCTTATGTGCAAAAAATTTTCGATTCAACAGTCGATTCGATTGCAATCCAAATGATTATTTTATTCTTAGCGTTATGACATTTGTTATTTACTACTAATTAGATAATTACTTAATACTAATTGCTTTGTAATTACTACTAATTTCTACGTAAAGCAAAAGCGGTTGTAGTTCACGTTTTTCGGAACAGCGAAGGATGAGCTTGCTGCATCAGTTCCAGCGGCCAAGCAATAACTTCTTCGCCATCTCAGCACCTGAAGCACCTGAAAACATAAACACAGCTACTGCAAATGAAACAGCATTAATATAATATAGTAAAGTACGCATTTTTTATTTTTTTATTTTTTTATTTTTTATTTTTTTATTATTTGTCTGCCATGTTTGGTGAATAAAGATGATTATAAAAAATGCATTAAGCAGAATGACGGTCATTGATCAAGGCGTCGAGTCGAGACGCACATGTGGCTTGTAATTATCTCATTGTTTTCAAAATAGAGGACTTCTCAATGTTACAGGAAGTATCGTACACTGTGCATGAGGTATTATTCTGAAACGGTGCATGATACGAATACGATCCGATACGATACGATAGAGTATATTTACATTATACTTCAGCCGGTTCCACCGTCAGTATATACGCGCTTGATCTATCTAAAGCCTTTGATAAGATGAATCACAATTTGTCAAATTAATGGAAAAGCGTATACCATGTAACTTGTTAGTTATGCTAGAAAGATGGTTTTTATTAAGCACAACCTGTGTGAAATGGCGCAATATATTCTCTACTTGGTTTAATATAAGCTGTGGTATACGACAAGCAGGTGTAGGCCTATTGTCTCCTTATTTGTTCGCGATTTACATTGACAATTCAGTCAATAAATAAAGTTCAGTCGTATGTACATGGATGCTATGTCAGGTATACCTGCGTTAGTATTCTGTTATACGCTGATGATATTCTACTTTTGGCTTATTCAGTATCGTCACTTCAGTTGCTACTTGGCGTGTGTGAAAGGGAGCTGGAATGGATTGACATGAACATTAACGTTAAAAATCATCATGTATGCGAATTGGCCTGAGATTTGATGCTCATTGCAGCTGTATCGCAATGGCAGAGAAATATTATGAAGCGATACGTTAAGGTACTTAGGTGTGTACATTACTGCTGGACATAAGTTTTGTTGTTCACTTGAGAATGCTAAGAAATCATTTTATCGTACATTTAACAGCATTTTTGACAAAGTCGGTCGCATCGCGTATGAAAATGTTGTAATTGAATTGTTAAAAGCTAAACGTCCACCGAGTCTGTATTATGGACTGGAAGTTTGCCCAATCACAGATTAAGTCGTTGGATATTGTATGACATTATGCTTTTAGAAAAATATTTTTAAATAAGTCGTATGATGTTGCCAATGAGTGCATCTTACGTTTTAACTGTTCGGTGTCTGATACTATATATAGAAGAAAACTTAAGTTTCTGACGCAATTACAGTTGACAGAAATCGGTTTATGCAAACATTTTGTTAAAAATATTGACGATGAACGGGCTACTGTGCATGAAAGTGTAGACTATACGTGCGATGACTGCATCGTCTGTATAGTTTTCTTTAGTTAAGTTAGTTAAGTTATTTTTTTGTTTTATTATCATTTCATTAGTTGCCTACATTATTGGTGAATAAAAATGACTATATTTACGTGCGCTCAAAAACTGACGGGAGAGGTCTAGCTTAATCTAGCTCACGGCACCAAAACGAGAAATAAGGAAAAACTAAAAAAAAACAGAATAGCTCAGAAGAAACGGTCAGGGCGATAGTCCGTGAAGGCAGTCAGTGAGGAAGAAGTGAAATTATATACGGGGAAGGATTTGTACAACGGGTATAGTTATCATGACTCTAAATATTATATCTTGGAATACGTAATCAAGCAATGGCTAGGATATGTTCACACGAATTTTAAAAATGTACGTATAGCCTATATATAATTGTAATGGCCGTATCGAAAACGAAAGTCTTCTTGAGATCACATGTAGTAGATACGTGCACTACAAAAGTAGGCCTAGTAATAGAGAGCCAGAAACAACAAATGATTCAAGGTGCATTACAGCCACGGAATCCGTGCGGGACTAGCCCGACCTGTGTTAGTTGCGTTCATTTTTACCGCGCGACGCTATGCTGACGCGGTATATGCGGTCCCTCTGCGATAGCGGAGCTTCTGGTGTGAACTCTAAAGCCGGAAAAAATGCAGCAAGAACTCACTCGGGCGTTCTGTGAAGATCGAGCACGCCGCAAACCGTGTGCGGTCGAGCCGCACGAAGCAGGTGAAGTGACTCGCCACGTCTTCATCGGTTATCGTCGTTGTCGCCTTGATTCGCACGAGCGCCACATCCGATTCGTCGACGGACTGCAACTCTTCACCGTTGCGACGGATCCACCATGGCGTGGGCCTGCTGGATCCGCGGAACGGTACCTCGCACGTCAACGTGGTCCGGTCGCCCTCTTGAAGCTCTCTGTCGGTCGAATTGCAACGCGGGTAGCCTGTTGTCACAGTGTCGCGGTGACGGGCATCGACTATGCTTCATAATTAGTTTAATAACAACTACTTTTAAAACCATTTTGAAACAATAAGCCCGCCTGGCATCGCGATTCCGCCGTCGGGATTATGTTTCGCTGATGTTATTTTTTTTTAATTTCGCCCCTCTCCTTCGACAACGGGTAAACGGATCGCAACGCGGGTTGTTGCGTTAACACCACCAATGAAAAACATTACTACGGCTACAAGTTTGACGAGCATTGATCAAGTAACCCTTGAGATAGTGAGGTGTATCTACATGGGTGGTGACTGCAGGTAGGCTAATACACGCAGTGTGCTGGTATATAAAGGTCATTCGCTATAGATGGCTGTGGCATAGCCAGTCTGTAAGTAAGTAAGTAATTCAAAAATGGCCAGTCGTAAATCAGAAGCATATCAAACAGGGCCAAAAATGTACTGTTTATGTTTGAACTGCACTGGACAATGAATGCAAAATCGTTAAAAAACTAACGAAATATGGTCTTGTCTGCCATCTGGTTGAATGGACGGAAAGGTCGCAGCTAGGAACTTAAGTGAGCGTGGTGAGCATGGAGCTATGCTCCCATGCTGGGAGTCTTGGGTAATTACAGTGCAGTTAAGTGGGTCAATGGGTCAGTGGGTCGCTAGGTCACTATAATGACCCATTGACCCAGAATCCCTCTATCATGTTGGTGATCATTGTCGTTTTTTTATTTTTTATACGGTCAAGATGTTTAGGACTGACGGATTTCAGGCATAACAATGCATCAAAGATATGTGGCAGCCGGGCTGCACCCGGACCTGCTAGGAGAACATACACCGAAAGTTAGTCAAGTGTTACTAACTCCAAATGTGTAAAGGTAAAGGCGTAGATTTGTATAGCGATTAATTATGAAACTTACCTCTAAAGCGCTTAGGTGCGACACGTGGTAACGAGGGATCACATAACTCTACTTGCCACCCACACGTTTATCCAAAAATAGAAGGAGAAATCCTGTCTTTACTCCCAGCCGCAGAGCATTACCGCACTTTGGCCGATACTCATTTCCCGTCCCGCAGAGGGTAGGAGCTTGAGTTGGTTTGGGTGACTTGTTAAATACCGATGTTGTATGCACGCCCGAAGACAGTCACCCATCCCAAAACCAATCGACCGATAGTGCGGCGGCCCGAGATCGAACTCACGACCATTGAGTCGCAAGTCCGACGCCGTAACCACTAGACTACCGAGTCTATGTATACTGCACATAAATACTGAACGCCACAAACCCACAACAGATTTGGTGATAGAAGCTTTGCTGCTGCAGGGCCTCGTTTGTGAAACAGTTTGCCGACAAGTCTGCGGCAGATCTCTAGCTTCGAAAAGTTTAGGCGATATGTTAAAAATCATTTATTTGAGATTTGAGAAATCACAGCGCACTGTGACGCATGCTTTTCTGCGCTATATAAATATTCTTACTTACTTACTTACTTACTTACAAAATGTGAAAATACAACACCGACCGATAACGGTGACGTCGAACACTTGTTCGCTGCTGTCTCCAGTGGATGACGTGACGCGACAGATGTACCTGCCCGGGTCCACTGCGATGTTCGAGTTTTGAATAAATAGCGTGTAGTTGTTGTTGTCACGTTCGACACGGTAGTTAGCGGCGTTCGGATGACTCTGCTCGACGTCCAGGCCGGGGTCTCCGTCTTTGCGGAAGATGAGGAGCGGGTCATGTGTTGTCGACTAGGCGTTTGAGAGGAACTCGACGTTCTGAGGAGCGGACCTTGGGGGCCAGATGCAGGTCAGAACGGCGGTATGATGACGGATAACGTACACTTCAGTCCTCCACGGTACGACTGAAATACAAACTCAGCTATCTATGGGCATTACATAAAGGAATCATGTAGCTACAACTCTGCCGCAGGACTTTTTTACACAAAGAAATTCTGTAGCACACTTCTTTCGATAGAAGTTGAAATTTACTGGCAAAAACAACAAAATCGCGTTTTGTGCCACCCTTTGGGGACTTGGAAGTAACATACACGGTTCATCTATGGCTCGTCGGAAAGCACGTTGTCGACTTCCTATTAGTGCTAATTGAACATTTTTCGTTAGTTCTCACCGTTGAGGCAATATGAGCGGATATTGGTCGAAATTGTGTCTAATAATTCCTATACATATGATGAACAGGGAGTTAATCCCTGGCATGTAAGAGGGTTCAACGGTGTCCTCCATAAACTGTGACCGTTGCTGATGCCTTGATTAGCAGCGTCAATGTGGCAGCCGCGCTGATGTGAGAGCCGAAGCAAACAAATGTGGCTAAGTCCCCTGGCTAGGCGCTGAAGAAGTGCTGATCAGAGCTGGCACTGAGTAAGTGCCAGTTCGGGCTTAGCCAAGACAGTAGGCCACGCCCAGAGAGGGCGCGCTTAAAAATACACGACAAGCTGCTTGCGCCTACGGTTCCTTCCTACACCTTACACAACGCGCACATACACCGCACACACCTAACGACTCCCTTCCTTTCCCTGGGCTGGCGCATTGGACCGATATAAAGGTCTCAGCGCTGGGGTCCAGAGTAGGCTGGATTCCTGTCCGCAAAAAAACGAACGAACGAACGGACTTGTGGATTTCGAAATACGCGAGCAGACAGACAGACATACAGACCTACAGACAAATGCACGCTGATCGCAATGCTTCATACTAAATAACAAATACAGCGAAACATTTATGTTTAGTGTGTAAATGTATAATGACAACGACGATGATGATGACTAGAGTGCAAACTTTGGCGTTCACCATTGGCCGATACCGCTGAGCAGAAGATGCTCAGGATGAGCTGCAATGACGTCATGTAGACTTGTAGCATCATACCGACGATGTTCAGCATCAGCAGTCGCGTTTGATGATCTCTACAGGATGCGGCAGTCTGGCCGCATTATTACGTGTAGGCCTATAATCCTATAGCGTAGATGGTCGCTCACAGGCGCCATTAGCAGTGGCGTGAGACTAAGCTGCGTGGTAAATAAGGCGTTTGTCTTCCCCAAAACCTCGTAGCGACAAACGTCATGGTTGACACCCTCTTATATGTCACAATTTCACGATCTGCCACGGGTCGGGTTGACCGGCAAGTCGAGTCGGTCCAGCAAAATAAAGATTATCAATAGTGCCAGACGGGATGAATGGACGCCAATTCTTCATTAGCTGTGGGAGAACCACTTGCACATGCAGGTCTATTCGACTGACTTTTCATTCATCGTTGATCGTTTGAACTGCAAACTGTGTATCGTTTGGCATCGTATGTAAATTCTATGCATAAAACAATGTTGACGTGTAACTATACAAGCTCTTAACAGGACTAGCACTATCGAACTTGAACATCGTCTCAAAAGTAACCCAGAGTTATTTACGCTGGAACTAATCGAAACAGCTAAATCGAACGTGTGCAAAATGCAAATACTGTTGTTAGTGTTCTAGAAACGAGCCATAGAACCGGATGTGCGGCGCATATTCTGCAGGCTATATCAGCAAGTTCGGCGCTGCCAGTGAAAGACTTCTGTTCACTAGGACGCACAATTATTCACACCCGGTCACGTTTTACAGCGGACAAAATTGAGGCTATTGAGTCGGTTCGCCGGGGTATAAGAGTCGGTGTTGTATGAACGGATGCTTTATTCGTAGCAGCATGGCGGTTTAATATTATGAAGTTAAATGCGCATTTGATTTGAGACTTTGTGCATGTTTGACTGTACACATTAATGGACTGGTTGGGCCTAACTGTTACGGCAACTGCACAACGATGTGATTAATAGGCTATGAATGCGGGTCGAGCCGGGTCGGGCCGGGTTCCTGGTTAACTCTGATTTGCCATTTTGCGAGTTTGCAACATTGGCTTCGAAACATTTTAAGCGGGCACTGAAAACATTTCTATTCGGGAGTTGGCTATTTGCATCTTAGCTAGTCTTATTGATTTACTTACGTGTTCGTGGACTTGCTATCTTGCAATAGCAGTTTTAATAAATCGTCAAAAATATGTTCTGGCATTTTGGATTAATTGGTGCAAAGTCGACTAATTCCCCTACACTTTAACCGGATTTTACATACACATTTACTTCATGCAGTTGAGCTACACCCAATGTTGTATGCATCTGCACTCTATCAAGTTATCAACCTATCGTAACGGAAGTTGTCGTGCCAGCTTTTACGAGCGTTGACGCTTTGAGGCTCGAGTATTTATGTTGTTGATTTTACATGTGCGGATAGTGTTGCTAGTTTTCTGGCGCCTGGGGGTAAATTTTCTTATTGTCGCCGCCCTCGACACAGGTTTTGGGCACCGTGAATGTCCATTATGCTTGTGGTTTATGAATACCATTTGATATAACGCGAAATGAAACATTCAGTGAGTTCTGCGAAGAACAACATTGCATCCATAAGTGCTGCTATCCAGCATGGTTCGTCCAGTTCAAATGTTTTATGTTTTATTGCTATCGTTGCTATTTTATAGTTTAATAAATTTGAACAAATCAATCAAATCAATCATTGCTGCATCGGTAGTAACTGTAACCAGCTCATATACTGTCTCAAAAACGCCTATGACATGTCTAGCTGTAACTTGAGCAAACATTTTTCCGATTTGAATAATTTTGGCAACAATATTACTAAAAGATTTGGCAAGTAAAGGATGGTTTATATTCCTACCTGACCTAAACAGTGTTTTGCACAACCTCACAAAACATATTATAAACACTAAGATTACGCACGTCACGCTCAACTTTTACCAAGTCTGCTATGGTGTCGGTCGCAGTGTCTAAAATGGGCTTTTTTGTGGAACCTAGGGTAAAAGTCAACGGCAAGTATTACTTGGATGCTTTCCTATCGCAGCAAATGTTGTGTGCTATCAGACATGTTGTGGGCGACAATTTCATCTTTTAGCAGGGCAACGCATCTGTTCATCGGCGCGTGACACAATCGAACTGTTGCAGCGTAAAACACCTGATGTAATTTTTCCAGAGCAATGCTCCCAACAGTCCAGACCTGAACCCCATTGATTGCAAGATTTGGGAGTCGTGCAGCAGCATATGAACGAGATGCAGATCCACAATGTCGACGAACTCAAGCAGCGACTGGCAGAGCAGGCAATTGGTCAATGGGTCATGGATCAATGGGTCACATGGGTCACGGGTCACGTCATGGTGACCCATGACCCATAAACCTCGTTACTGATATGAATGACCGAGGCGGCTTCTTTAGGCAGGTTCG
>Ga0209363_1001533_pt1 | contig 11193 bp, 7 predicted proteins | sample WorMetexBAHAMAS3_FD_187385 | JGI IMG/M metagenome (GOLD analysis project Ga0209363, IMG submission 187385) | Marine gutless worms symbiont microbial communities from Max Planck institute for Marine Microbiology, Germany - Inanidrilus exumae... | ecosystem: Host-associated > Annelida > Digestive... | reverse complement strand
TCGTGCAGCAGAAGTGTTGCCTTTGACATTAATGTTCATTCTGTTCACTGCTGTTGTCTTGATTCTGGTGATCCTGATGATAGTGATGTGTGTCTATTTACTCTTGCTTCGCAGGTATTTTTTATCTTTTACTCTGCCGTATGCTGACTCGTTCAAGAACAAAGATTATCTGATGATGTCTGTAGGCAGGATTACTCAAGTTGTTGAAGGGACTTTTGTGAAATTGAGGGGGAGTTTGTCTTTGTTATCGTGGTGCTGGAATGGTTGATTAGATTGTGGATGGTCCCCAAAACTGGTGGTTTTACAGAAACTGCAGCTGAAGATGAACAGTATTAGCATTGAGTTGAGTTGTAACATGAAATTTATGCCTAATTGGATTAGCATCGGTGTCCTGTTACTTATTTTATTCGAATATGTCATCTGATTTGTCTGAAGATAGTGGGAGGAATATAAATTGAACATTGTTTTAAACTTAATACATATTACAGAACTGATGATGGTACTGACGTTGAAGAGCTGGTATAAAGGGATCAGCTACCCTCTTGTCACTTTCCAATGATTACTCAAGACACATCTTATTTAAAACTGCTTTTAGTTTTTGAATTCTGCTCTCTGGCATTTTGTAATGCACAGATGATCTGTTTTCTTATGACTCTGCACTGGAGCTTGTTATTGTATTATACTACATTGCAGCCCTGTATGAGCCATGATTTATGAGTTGAATTTGGCGCAGTATAAACTGTTTGTTTGTGTGTTTACTTATCTTCCTACCTCACTTTCTTCCTTTCTTAACATTTTCTTTCTTTATGCTTTCTTTCTCACTGATTTACTTTTTTACTCATTTACTTCCTGACTTATCTATCTACGCCTTCCAGAATTGACCCTTTCTGTTTCCAGTCTGGACATTGTAGGAGGCGACCAAATCTGGCTTTAATTTTGTGTGTGTTAATTTTGTGTTGGAGTATATTTTGTTGCGGATGCATGTTTGGTTTTATTGTGTTTGTTTTCATTTCTCGGTACCAAGCCAAGAGATTGGCTGGGAAGAAAGTCTCCGAAATGACCTATTTTGTGTCGGGTGGGACGTCAATATTGTATTGCAGCTGTATACACCATGATCAATAAAAATGTGCCACTATATTTTTGACAACAACTTCATAATTCATGGTGGATTTGTGCACTTTGTAACCGTGGAAAAATGAATGAATACTCCACAGAACAGTTGTAAACATTACAGCTTTAGTTTATCTGTGTCTTCAATTGCAACATTGTTACTTGTAGTTTGGGATAACCGTGGCTGACTGCAGTGTGTTCAATTGAACTGGTGGTGTGTAACTTTCACAGAAAGTCGTCCAATGTTTGTCTTTTCAATTTTTGTTAAGGGGATTCCTTGATGATTCTTCAGGCAGAAAATCTTCTAGATTCCCACAGGTTTTGATCATAATTTTTTCTTTAATTTCGTGTCGTTGTATTATTATTACGCATGAATGCATATTGCAGTGTGACGTAATTATGACGTCATCAAGCCGTTAAATAACTTAATTGCGGAGGTTCTTTCCTGTTCTCACTGTTACAAAACGTGTAAAAATCACCATGAAATGTGGGAGTTACAGTCAAGTGGCATGTTTTTTATGGACCACAGTGTATTAGCAGAAGAAAGATCTTGTAACTTCCCAGCATATGGATATTTTGTCTCGTGTCGTCTCTTGAAACTTAATGTCTCTGTCTATATATAGGAAATTACAACATGTGTTAGACACAGAATCTGCAATGCACCTATTGAAGTCGACATCAGGTCGGTGATATATGTTCACGTGAGAGTCTCAGTTATTGTACAGTTACAAATTATTAGGTGTGGTATACTGGTATTGAATGGGCTGTCTGTATGCCCTGGAGTTGTACAAGCCCGATCCGTTCCACACTAGACGTCACATATAGAGTCCCTGGGCTATCATGTGTCATTGTTTGTGTGGTCTTACATTTAACCATTTTGCTGTAATATCAGCTGGTGATGGATGGACACAGGTTCACAGCATATTCTGCACTAGTATAGCATCTGCATAGCACAGTAAAAATGGGTAACATGACGTCATCACCACGACTACATTCCTTTCAAGATGGTTTGTCATCTGTAGCCTCGGACTTGCTACACTGAACCTACATATGAAATCTGGAATCCCTGCCTTCACCAGTTATGGAGACATGAAAGGTGCTGCTAAATGTAGAAATAGGGTGTCTTAGTTATGGGTTACTCAAGATCGTTGGAAATAGCACCATTTGATAGAGCACACGTGATTTGCTATTAGCCTTTCATAATAACTGTTTCTTTATCTTCCACCAGTTCTTTGATATAGCAAGATTTTGGTTGAAAATCGCCAGTTTTAACCTGCCCCACCTGTATTTGGTGCTCCTGTTTGGTATGATCGCATTCAAATTTTACCATGATCCTTGGCATCAGAAAACTGTCTAGTCTATTGTGTGGCAGTGTTTCCTACATTTACCCATTTGGGTACAATCCCAGCTTATGACAGAAAGACAGATGTCGATATGACACAGTTTGTCTTTCTGTTTTAATACTTTCAGTTGTGGAGATGTTATATCTTGTCTGTGTCATGTGTTCATGCGTGATTACTACACTATTATCAATCTTTGTTACACATACATTGTAGTCTTTTTATAGTAGCTTAGTGACTGCTGTCTAATTACCACTGGTGTTTAGGTAGTGACATCCATGTGACTCAGTCAAAACATACTCCAACCTTGGTGAGTAGTTGCTTTCTGTTTTTGCTTGATTTCTTTAGATTACAGTTCTGATGAGTATTTATTTACTTGGTAATTTTTGTAGTACTGGCATTGGAGGGCCTTCCCAAAGAGGGTGCCCAGTATTGGCTCTGGGGTGGTAATGCACCGTGATTCATGTGCTGATTTTGGCAATATATAAATTGTTTCTTTGTGTGTTTACTTAACTTACCTTGCTCACTTTTTTCTTTCCTTGCTTTCTTTTTTTCCTTGTGCTTTTTTCTTAATTATTTGCTTTCTTACTTGTTTACTTCTGACTTATCTATCTACTTCTTCCAGGAGAGACACATTCCATTTCCAGACTGGAGATCGTAGGAGGTGACCAAACCTGGCTATGGTTTTTAGATCGACTCCTCCGAGTTGTCCTAATAAAGTGGTTTTTAAATGTCCGTCTGTACGTCCGTCCATCTGTCCACAGAATGTTTGTTCGATTACAATGAAATTTGATTTGTTGGTAGAGATGCATGACGGTATGCAGTAAGACCCGATCCATGGTCAAGGTCAAGGTCATGAGCCCTTGAAAGTAGGAATGTCGGCCATTTTCAAATGCTATCTCCTTCCCCATTTACAATGGGGGCTGGTAAATGGCCATTGATTCTTAAATTAGGGGGCAATAACTAAACCTTCTCGGGTCCGGATGTTTGATTTTGTCCTAGTTTTTGTGTCGCATGACTTTGAAGTTGCCAGTAAGTAGGATTCGACTGCCAGCCCCATACGGGGCTAATTTTTTTAGTGTTAATTTTATATTGTAGTATATTTTGTTTCAGATGCCTGTTTGCTTTTGTAGTGTTTGTTTTCGTTTTTTAGTACTAAGCCAAGAGATTGGCTGGGAAGAATGTTTTTGAAATGACGTATTTTATATCGGTGGGACATAAAACCTGAACTCAATCAGTCCCAAAGGGGGTCCAATCATTATTCACTCTGGAGTCAGAATCAAGGAAGGCTGATTTTCATTGTCTGAGATCAGTTCTTTGAGTTCCTGTGAATGCTCTGACATGATTGGTTTGGTTGGTGGCTGGAAGGGCATAAATACAGCATGTAAAACCTGATATAGTGACTGTGAGGATTCACCTGCGGAACAGGTGGAGATAAATAATCAGTGGCAACCAGCTAATACAAGTTCGCCTGGATAATGAAATTGATGTGTGTGCATGCATATGCATGTTTGAATATTGATTAATATTGGTTTCAGAATTCCACTTGCAAATATTTGAAGATTGGTTACTAATCGTCTGGTCGTCCCATGATTTTCAGAAAGAACTATCTCGCATTATCTATATTACACTGACTGGGGCATTAAGTACATGTAAATGAAACTAAGCTTGTGTGCTATAAATAAATTTAGTAAGCAAATATTTGTGGGATATTTGATAGAGAGACATTGCTGATTGTACGTGTGGTTTGGGTGTTTATTTGTTCAGATGCGTCATATAAATTGGATGAATCGGGAAGACTTGGAGACAGTGTTACTGAAATCAGCAGTGCTGGCATGTCATAAGACAACAGCTGATGAGGCGACTGCCATTATAATGTTGTGCAAAGTGTCACATATCTGGGGGAATGTTATTATGAATTGTCCCAGGCGGAAAAAAGTTGCATTTCTACAGTGCATTGATCGTAAGTCTTGTCTTGTTTTTTTAGCCGTTTACCAGACTGTTTCTTCATTATATATTGAACAGTGACATTTAAACACTGTTTGAAATTAACTTTGAAAACAGTGTCATTTAAGTTTGACTTTTGTCACTGTTGTAAATTGCATGGTTAGCATTCTGGCGTCACAGAGTGGCACACTTTCACTTAGGAGTCCCTTCGTCAGTGAACAGAATATGAGATCCAATGAATAAGTCCCTTGATTGGCTACACAGGAATTCCTGCGTCTGTCACGCCTCATGATCAAGGGACAACTGGCTAACCCAGAAGGTTTGCATGTACATAGCCATCAAACTGGTGTGCATGAGTGTTATTAGACAGCTCACTGTGGACCTGTCACTTTCCCTATGTCTTGTGCATTGTACGAGTTAGGTCAGGCTGCTTGTAATGTCTACATAGGCAATCCTTTGAAGTGGAACTTACTACAGACTTGCTGCCTGACACGCATTGTCAATTCACTGAAGGCCATGCATTGATATTGAACATTTAGCATGAGGGATATTGGTCAAAATTTGAACTTTTATTATATTATTAGGTCGACTCCTCCGTGTCGACCTAATAAAGTGGGTCTTAAATGTTTGTCCGTCCGTCTGTACATCCGTCCGTCCACAAAAAAATTATTGATTTCAGTGAAATTTGGTATGTAGGTAGAGGTCGAAGATTGATGCATGACGGTATGCAGTATGACCCAATCAAAGGTCAAGTTCACGAGCCCTTGAAAGTCGGAAATTCGGACATTTTCATTTTCCATTTATAATGGGGGCTGGCAAATGACCACCAATTCTTAAGTTAGGGCACAATACCTAAAGCTTATCGGGGCCGGATTTTGTTATTTTTGTTGTAGTTTTTGTGTTACATGACTTTGAAGTTGGCAGTAAGTAGGAGTCAACCGCCAGTCCCGTACGGGGCTAATTTATTATAGCTGTCAGGTGTAAATACTGATATTCGTTTGTTGTATGTGCTATAATCATTTCCAGTAGTGATAACATTTGTACCTTCTACTGATGCTGCTTTCCATGCTGCAGGCACAAGTGAATTGTGACTTGTGTTATCATAGCTCTGGCTTCTTCTTTTGGTCATCAGATGGCCTCGAATGGTCTTTGTTATGCTCGTGTGCTCACCCATTCAGTCACCCATTCAGCAGATTGGGCTGTTAAGTGGCGGGTGTGGGCAGATGTTTCAGTCATTGCCTTTAGGCAGCTGAGTCACACAACTGTGACAGCTGCAAGCTGTGAATGCTGTATAATGACAGACTGTCAGAGAGGCGGTGCCGACAGCCATGATATACAGCAGAGACGAATGGCACTGTCAGTCGGTGAACAAAGCAGACACATAAAACATGTCGTCAGTTGTAATGTGATAGCCGGCGGTGTGTGAAGATTATTTAGGCTGATAACATTGATGCATTAACCATTAACGTAGGGCGTGTGCTGTGATAGAGCAAGCTGCTATTAAAGTTATAGAACATCTCTAATGTTACTTGCCCTTGCAACTGACGTGGACTATGAAAGATCCCCAAAAACTAGGCTGATTACGCCAATGACAACAATCCTGTTTTTGGCTGATTGGGTTTCTGTTTTCTTACGACTGATGATCAAAGTCTGAAACAAGAAGAAGCCAGCACTCACAAGATTGACATGACCCATGCCAGCAATGTTTTTTGTTCCTTGTGGCCTTGATTTTTTGACCCCAAAATAATTTGATTTTCAGCACTCATGGTGGAACGTTTATATGTCATGTTTGGTGATCCTCGCTGCATCAGTTTATGAGATATCGTGTGGAAAAACAGACAGACAAACAAACACATGGCTGAAAACGCTACCTAAGTTAATAATAGCAGCAACAACATTATACTGTAAAAATTTGAATATAATACGCACACTTGTATAATAATCACCCCAAACGTTGATGGAAAAATCGTGGGAAAACTTTGGTTTAGCTGTATAACACGCATTTGTTATACGCAACCCGGTACAGAGTTGTTTACTGACGCAAATTGCTTTACTGGGTGACAATGCTGGCATTATTGGCAGTAACCACGCACGTTTTAGACACCCGTGGTGCATGCAACGCACGTCTCTTGACGTTCAAGATTGATAAACTGGGGCATAGTCCAAGGCTACTAAGCAGCTGTGGGTGGCAACTATCATTAGCTACCATCCATTCAGGTGCCCGCCTCAAACGCTCATGTAATGCTACGCCGCCCGCGGGAGATTAAGTAAACAGAGTGATTAGGAGCAATCGTCCGCCCCAGCCGTGTCTAGGAGGAAGAGTATGACCGTAATCTGTCCGTCAGCGCCTCTGGAGTCTGATATATTGGTGCTATACAAGGTAGGTTATTATTATTATTATGCTGGCGAGAGGCAGGAAACACGCAGTACCCAAGCATTGATGACCGTGGACGTGGCAGTTTATCTGCTAGACAAGCGAAGTTCCATTCTATATCAGACTTAGCAGCCATGCCATCTGCGGAAGGGGCGCCAATAGCAACTGACACATCTCGCAGCAGACAGCCATGAGAATCAAGGCGGCCACAGCACGGCCGTTGCCGTGGTCTCACCGTAAACGTACCTAGAACGTCACGTGGTCTTTGTGGCAGTTGTAACTTGATTTCTGTACACTTTCAGCCGTAAATGACAGCAGCAACTGTGCAAGTGCTATTGCTGGACCTTCATGGTGAACTCTGGCCTCATTTCACTACCGGAAAGCTTGCCAGTCACAATGTTGAGAGCGGTAATAATGGTCAAGATTGTGCTTATTATGATCGAATATTTACAGTACCCTTTTCTGTCAAGACCAGCACTGACTGTGTCTACCACAGCGTGTTGACTTCAAGGTGGCTGTCATGGCGTTCCGCGTGCAGTACGGTCTCGCGCCATCTGAATCAGTTGGTTCGTGTCACTGACTTGCCCGGCCGTCGTCGACTTCGATCCTCATCATCACTCCAGCTGCTTGTGCCACCATTCCGGCTGACAACTGTCGGTCGACGTACATTTCCAATCGCTGCATCACTACTATGGAACTCATTGCCACCTGACGTCTAATCATCTCATTCTCTGCCTAATAACGTTTCTGTCAATCTTTTCCTGATATAGTACTGTGACTCTGCTATGCCTCTGTGGACTTAGTAATAGCTCTTGCTATTTTAGCGACAGTAATAGTTTTTGATTGACATTATTCTTTTTTCTAGAGGCAATGAAATATTTTGATTGCTACCTCAATGCATGTGGTTATGTTGTGTGTAGGTTTACAGAACTCTCAACGTGCTAGTCTGAAAGTCTGCTTGCAGACGACTGATCTGGTCCAAGGAATTGCGTGTCTGGATGACACTATCAGCAAAATCTACGTGATTTGCATTAACTGTGACACGATCACCGTGTTTCACGCGATGCCGCCATATGAACAGCTGCGTGCGATCCGTGTGAGCGGACTGATGGAGCCAACAGACATAGCGGCTTGCAGCATCAACAGGATACTGTATGTGTCCGACCGGGCCGAGCAGTGTGTTTGGCAAGTGACCAGCGGCGGAAAGGTCGACAAGAGATTTCCGACCTGGAGTCCAGTCAAGCGGAAAGCAAACGCAGTTTTTCCGGTTTCCTTGTCAGTCCGATCTGGTCGACTTGTGATAGTGGAGATGGCAAAAGTCTCGGTATGCAATGCACATGATGACAAAGTGGATGAGATCAGGTTTCCTGAGTCCGTAACATTACACCATGCTGTGGAGACTGAGCGTCAGTCAGTCCTCGTGGCTCTGACAGACAGCGGTGCTGATGTGAGCCGTTCTACCATTCACGAGATGAAGCAGGACCGTGATGAGAAGTGGATTGTGGCACGCAAATTGGACTTAGCTTCAATTCTTTCTCATGAATGTATCAGTCATCCACAGTATATGACATGGGACAGACATGGATACTTATATGTTGCAACCCACAAGAGCCATAAAGTTCTGGTGCTTGACAGTGCGCTAAATCTGGTGCGATCTGTCCGTTTGAGGAAGCGTTCAATGCCAAACCGAATGTGTTTTCTCTCCGAACAAGCAAAACTGTTGTTGTCAGTGGATGCGGGATTCAGTGTGAATGTCTACAGTGGAATTGTTCCGCCACCTCAGTACCCTAAGAAATGATGATATGTGACCAAGTAATAATGTATTGGTTCTTTTGAAGAAGCAGAATATCAGGCTGTGCAGTTGTATTGGCATTGTGTTAATGGCGATTTGCTCTGTTGAATGGGAAACGCTAATTTTGAACCGTACAGAATTGTCACCCCTCCGCAGATTGCCAAAAAAAGTTTTCACAGTTGGTTACACCTATACCTGTATCAAATTTAGTTTAAATCTGTCTGTGGGGGCTTCTGGGGAACGAGTGAAATATAACAAAATTATTCTCCCCGCGAAAGCGAGGGGATATGTTTTCACCGGCATTGGTTTGTCTGTGTGTCTGTCTGTGAACGTTATAACTAAAAGGATTGCAGACGGATTTGTACCAAATTTTATGGGAAGGTTCCTAGGAGGAAAAGGAAGTCCAAGTTTGTGTTTTGTTACAATCGGTAGATGGATGTGGAAGTAACGGTCAAAAAACTCCGTAAACCGGCGATTGTTTGCATATTATACTTCTAATAATAGGTGTGGCAAGTGTTACCAAGTGTTGTCGACAAAAACCCCCAAATTTTGCTATTGGGTAGTCTTGCGGCTATCCAGTGAACATACCGAATATGCAAATTTATGACGGAATGTGATTGGTCAATTAGCACTGCAGCAACAGTTGTTCCATTAACCGTGCACCCCCTCTTTTGCAGGGAGTTGTACTTTCTCAGAGTACTTTCCATCTAGTTTATAGTACATTGGTACTATTATGTGGGCAACATGAAACGCAGCTGACTAGTAAGCAGTGTTTTTAGTCTGTCTTTTCATTTTTAGTCAGTTTTTGCCTAGTCTGTTAAAAGTAGCAATTTTTCATTTTATTTTAGTCGCTGAGGCTAATTTTAGTCATGTGTTTTACTTTTAGTCGACTTAAATATGTTGTGTTTGTGCTTTTGTCTTTTATAACAGGATCAAGTGTCATTTTGAGTCATGTTTACTGGCAATAAAGTTCTACTCTGAGTGCAAAATACGTAGACCGGTAGTCTGACAAGGCCTACACATCCAGTACTGAGTATCATAATATGTCAGTTGATGCTGATTAATAGTACAAATGGCATTAATGCTTGCGAGCTCGATGCTAACTTTACCTGCCAAACTTTCTATCTGACATTTTTGTCTTGTCGAAAATATCCCTACTTTTTAGGTCGACTCTTGGACAGAGTCTACCTAATAAAGCCGGTCTCAAATGTCCATATGTACATCCATCTGTCCACAAAACGTGTCTTCGATTTCAATGAAATTTGGCATGTCTGTAGAGGTCGATGACTGATGCACGATGGTATGCAGTATTGACTGACCCGATCCAAGGTCAAGGTCACGAGCCCTTCAAAGTTGGAAATTCGGCCATTTTCAAAAGCTATCTTCTACACCATTCACGATGGGAGCTGGCAAATAACCACTGATTCTTAAACTAGGGCACAATATCTCAATTTTATCGGCCGGATTTTTTCTGTGTCACGTGACTTTGAACTTGGCAGAAACGTCAGTTGCAAAGAGTCGACCGTCAGTCACGTATGGGGCTAATTTTTATGTTTTAATTTTTATTTTATTTATGCATCTTTAGACCCAACAGCACACTACAAATGCTGTTATTATTATTGTTATTATTATTTTATAAATTCCCAGAAGCACAAAGCCGCCAATGAGAAATGGTGCTTACACTCAGGGACCATAGTGTCATGGATGGAGACCACATTTCCCCTTTGGAGAGCTATCAATAGGCGTTGGAGAAGAAATGTTGTTTCCCTGGAGTCCTCTGTGATGGTTGTGATGCGCCTGCCAATTTCTTGTGTCAGTTCACTGACCATGTTGTGCCATGTACCAGCTGTCTCCACGGCAAATGGGTAGAAGATGTGAGTACTGGCCAGTTTGGCATACTTGTCAATCTTGTTCTGTGCTGTCTTTGTTGCTGCTGTACCTGGCTTGGTTGCTGTGCTGCTTATGTGGACTCCTCGTGTCTGGGACTCTCACATCCCAGGCCATGGCTTTTCCTCTGGCCCATGGCAGGAGAGTGGTCCAATCTGGACATTTGTTGTCATCCCGCATCAGTTTTTATTATTACTCAATTTTTGTCGTTATTATCGTCTTAGTTTTTGTCTCCTCGATAAAAAATTTTGTTTTATTCTATTATACAACAAAAAACAAAAACACTGCTTGTACACAGCCTGCACAGCTGAAAGATTCCGTCTTGAACAGGAAATACATCAAGAGGATCACAGATCACTTGACATGTGGCCGTTAAAACGGTCTTCAATGCATGTGTGTTTGATTGCTTTGGGAGCCATGTAGCATGTAGATTTTAGTGTCATTTTAGTGTACTAAGGTTGTCATTTCAAGTAGTAAAGCGTGTAGTACGTGCTAAGTCTTTACGTTTTTAGTAATTGTGTGTTTTTTGGTCAATGTCAACATTGTTTTGTATGTCATACTCACCCTGATGATTATGAATATACTGCTAAAGTGTCTTCTTTTGATGTAGGCACTCCTAACAGACTGTCAGTTAGTAACAGTTCACTTAACACTAACAGATTAAAATGTTACTTGTTCAATGCACAGAGTATAGTGAATAAACTTTCTGAACTTCAATACATTATGTATAATGAGAACTGTGA
>Ga0209363_1001532_pt1 | contig 11195 bp, 9 predicted proteins | sample WorMetexBAHAMAS3_FD_187385 | JGI IMG/M metagenome (GOLD analysis project Ga0209363, IMG submission 187385) | Marine gutless worms symbiont microbial communities from Max Planck institute for Marine Microbiology, Germany - Inanidrilus exumae... | ecosystem: Host-associated > Annelida > Digestive... | reverse complement strand
CCACTGAGAAGCATTCAGAGTCAGTGCTGCAGCAATTTACACAGCAAAAATAACGGCAACAGCAGGACAGCGGGCGGCTGGCTGCAATGCTCCATACTGGTCGATATCACACAACATTGTCCCCTCTGCCGGTGAAAAATCCACCGCCTGCATTGCAGTTTTTTGTCAAAATACTCTGACCACATGTTGGTTGGTAGTATTATTACTACTGTTATTATATTAAAGTACAACACTGACGTCGATCCAGCACCAGACGTTGCACTCTTCACGGTTGATGGTCTTTACTTCCTGACGCACACGCGACTCATTCATCGACAGAAACTTCACCGCAGCCATCCACACCTTCTGCTTGCGCTTTCTAAATAACAGTCGTCATAAAACACAACAAGAAGGCTAGCTCATGAGTCCGAAGCATTGCAAAGTCGAAAACAATTACCGCAATCAGAATGAATTATTAATTCAATCAGTTATGTACACCTACACGCATCGATTGCAATACCTTGTGCACAAAACTGCACACCGGTACTGCAGTGCCTAGGTCGACTCAGCCCTCCACCGTCCAGGGGACTATAAAATGAGTATTAGCTTTCGGGCTGAGTAATAATAATAAATGGCAATGGTGATGTGGATGGTAGCAGCCTACCGGCGTACTCACAGTCCAAGTCAGTTGGCTTGGTCTGACGGGAGGCGCTAAGTCTGCACTCACCAACTGGGTGAAGTCTTGTAATGGCTTTGGTCATGATGACAGCACCATAAACATTGTACTGGCATTATTATTTTTAGCCCACCACCACAAAGCCGCAGGCGTAAAAACTAAACAAAAACGTATGTCAGTAGGACTGACATATATCCACACATGCTGATCCTATGTCCACACGCTGCATGATTTCACGAACGTCGCATCTCTAACGTGACGTTTACGTTGGCGTATCTCTACAGTAATATTTACATGCAGGTGGGAATGGCCCTCGCACTCGCCGATTCGTCCAATTTTGGGCTTCTAGTGAAGTTCACAAAAATGGGAGATTCCCAGTCTTGGATGCCGATAAACAGCTCAGAAAAATTTGATGCCGCTAGCTTTATCCTCGGTGGAGAAATCCGTAACTGCACACACAAACAGACAGCAAACAATATATCCACACCTTGCCTATCGGCATGTGTGGATAACAAGGTGTGTATAATAGCAGCCGTCATTGTTCACACAGACGACAATGTGTTGAGGAAGAAAACTGCATTCCCATGTTGAAGGGCAATGGACAGGTGCTGAATAGATATGTTGAGCTATTATCATTTATCTGCTGTCTGGTAATTACACTATGTGACAGATACACGACAAAACACGTACGACAGGTGACCACACCAGGTGACCACGCCAGGTGACCAGCAGTATCAGTCTCTACCTGCCGACCTACGTCCGTTTTGATGGTCACTTTGCGGGTGAACCTGGGTTGACCAGCTCCCACTCTGTTTTCCACTACTTGCTGTGGAACAGAATCTTCAAGAATAACTCACCAGTTTATAATAATAATAATAATGACAATATATAAGGCACTGTAACATATCCATAAAGTCACTGCAAGTGTGCAGTACAGCATACAATACACTAAGTTGATAAATATTAAGCTACATAATATGACTGTAAAAATAAATCACGTCTCAAGGCGATTTCTAAAAGCAGACAATAGCACCAGGTTATACCTCTTGACTTACCACTATACTAACACAACACACGCTGAAAGTGAAACAGCACATGTGACATGACATTACTATCAAACAGTACTATACACAAAGCAAACCGTACAGCAGAAGAAAATAAAAGGCACCTTTTATAGTCAACAGATAATCAGCTCACCTGTCAGCCAATGGTATAAGAGCATCACGAACATGAGGCACAGCAAGATAGGGACTCAGACTAGGTTTTAAACGGCAGCTCGCAGCATGGTTCTGAAGCAGACCTGGAACAGACAGGTCAACCGTGACTGCCAATATCCAATAGTGTCTGACTGATTACGATGCAAATTACCAATTATGTGATATCTGGCCCATTAAAACATAGACCAGCAATGCCCATTTTCTCTATTGAGGCCTTTGGCAGACCCAACATCCTATGGCTCAATGTAATAACAGAAAAACATGCTCAATCACTATACTGGTGAAACCAGATCAAAAGTGATACATGTGGTTGTACTTTCATTTTGCCATCCAGTTTTTCACATGCATGTTTCTACTGGCCCGCCTAATGGGCCAGCATTGTTTTGCTCGCTGGTGTCTGTAGCCTGTCAATGACGTCTTTAATGCTGCTGGCTGGCGGGCCACGCAGTGGGCAGCCGACACTGCACGGCGGGCCAGTAAAGTTACATCCCGTTGGGGCGACACCTTGCATTTTTTAATTATGAGAATTACTCTGACTCAAAACAAGGGAATTTTATCTAAACAAGTTCATAACTTTGTAGAAAAACATCCAACATCTGGTCAGTATGTGATTTGCCTATTGATCACAGACAATCAAATATCTAGCATCTACAGCCTATCGGTAGACAACGCTCAGAAAACAGCAACTGACTGATAATCTCTTCGACAAGCTGTTGAACTTCACGTTTTTCCATTTTCCGCTTCCTCCACAGGTACCACACCGCAAGTATGATAACGACCACTCCAACAACAGCTGTAACCAAGTTAAACACATTTACAATCAGCCATACTGCACACATCTGACACGTGGGCTTTCCATAAGATCCGGAGGATCCCGTATTTTCATCAATATATCGAATGCCGAAGTCAGAACACATCCTAGATGGCCGCATGAGATCATTCTGTCACATCACTCTCAATGCTCCTAATGAAGACCATCACCAAGCAGTCACTGCTAAGATCTGGAAGACTCCAACTGACAGGAAACAACCTCTACGAAGACCCTATCATCCGTGGTCGAGAGCCACTGAGTCTGATCTGGGACCATTGTATATAAGCTTTTCACATTCAAGTAAGAAGGCATCCTCTCATAACAACTGGTGTTCAATTGTGGTCATGTTAATGCTCGAGGAGTGCATGTCATAAAGACAGAGGCACTGTAAAACTGAACTATCCACTACACAACTGATAACACTCTATCTGTCTCTACACAGAGCAATGAGTAGTAAGTTCAGTCAAACCAGCAACATTTACTCCTGCTGATCTCTTTTAACAGCATTGTTAACCGAGGCAGGTTACATCATGCATACAGACGGACTACAGCGTGGAGATTGATGAAGTTACCACTAATAAGCAATGCAGTAACCATCTCCTCTGTCAATCAGAAGATATCAGCGATCACTGTCTTGTCATTAATACACAGGTACAGACAAAATATACTGCTAATTAACGACAGACTAATTAACCAGACTAACTGGTAGTGATGTCAGACAACAGAACACATGGAGCAACCCTTTTGTGTCAGGAGTCCAGTGGTGGATGACGAAAAGATGAAGCCAGGCCAAAAAAACTCCCATTATAGCTGAAGTGTGCTGCCCAATGGATTTTGGGAAGAATAAAAAAATAAAGGCTTCACATACTCGTTACCAAGCGTCGGGGCCAGAAATGATCCCAGTGTAATGCAGTCAGCCCACAGGTGACTATAAGTCATCCGCCCGGCAGTAGGCTGCCATTATTTCCCACCAGGCCTGCGGTTACCTTCCCTGCCGCAGAGCATCACTGCTCCTTGGCCGGTACCAACTTATACTGCATGGTGACAGAGGCACATAAGTGTGAACAACCTGCCCAAGGTTGTTACGCAGCTTTTGCCCAAAGTAGGATTTGAACCCTGTTGATCGCAAGTCCAATGCTCTACCCATTGCGCCAAGGAAAGCTACCATGGCTAAGAAAAGAGTGCAAAGCATTGCTATAAACAGTGAAGTCATCACCAGCTGTGGTAAGCAGAATGTAGTTCATGAGCAGTCTGAAGGACAAGTTGAGTCGACACAAAAGAGACTTGTCAGCATGGATGGACTCAAGCAACTGGACACTGGCTACGTTATCAGTCAGCTCACGTGAAGAATCCAACAGCCTGAGATGTGTTACAAGACAACACAAATGCACTCCATGTATGCAACAACAACTACAACTGTTTTACGGCTGTTATACATGTAAGTCAGTAAGTAATTAAGTAATAAAATTTGATTAAACACCATAATCATTCAGTAGAATGAATCAAGAGGCGCTGGACAAGTCGCTAGGGGCTATTAAATGCAGACTGGAAAAGATGGGTTTTAAGACGTTTTAGAAGTGTTTAAGGATTGAGAGGAACGAGGAGTGGAAAGGAGAGAATTCCAGACTGTAGGAGCTACAATATGAAACAAGCGTGAACCGAAATAAAGGTTAGTGCGAGGGACGTACAAGTTAGCGGAGGAGGATGATCTTAAGGTGCGAGAAGAAACGTAGGGATGGAGGCGTTCAGACAGATATGACAGAATATTGGTGTGTGAGACTTTGTATGTAAGGGAAGCCAACTAAAACTGTATCCGCCATTTGACAAGAAGCCAGTGAAGTTGCTGAAGTGTGTCCCGTGAGGACAGTGATGGCTGCTGTAACATAATCCTTGCAACTGAATTCTAAAAGCTAATTTTTGTCAACCTGTGTTAGCCAGCATCCCCAATCAAGATATGGAAGATGTTGTGGAAGCAACGTTTTACTGCCTGCATGCCTTGCTGATAGCAACCAGCATATTCGGATTAGGCAGATGTTAAGAGTTCTGCTCAATGGAATAATACTGTGGAGTTCAAAACTTATATACCAAAGTACAACTAAAAGCAACATAAATGAGTACGGTATGTGTACAAAAGTAAAGATATAATGTCTATTCTTTGTAGCCAAAATTACTGACATTAGATGCCTGTTACATCGTAACTCCAACAATTTGTTTTTAAAAAGAGCATATTTTGTTGCTGTTGCTAACAGTACTCAACAAAAAAATCATAACGAGTTTGCAATCACAATCTATGCACTTGTCCAGTGGGTGAAATATCAACAAGCTCATTAAATAACAGATGAATTTATCAAGAAACAAAAAATCATAAAACAAGAAAAACGGAATTCACTGACAGTATGGCTGCATTCAATAATACCTATAAAATTTCTGGTGTTGACGTATATTACAGCATACATGGATTACGAAGAGCGTGCTGAACCGATACAGGCCTGAAGTCTTATTTAAATGGGAATATGCAACTGTGCACAGTAATGAGACTGCAAAACAAATGAATGACAAACAAATTGACAGTTGCGAGAGTGAGGACATTGGCGCTAACCTGATGCCCCATTGTGGTCGCTGTGTAATCACCTCCAATGACTTCCTGAAGTTTCCCGGCTACAAATCAACAGAATCATACCTTTTAGAGCCATGAATACAAATCCAGTAAATGGTTAATACAGTTAACCAAAAAAAGGCCTCACTTAAGGTCACAACCTGTTTAGTAAATTTTAAGCCATTTACAAATTTTCTGCTGGTCGTTACTTATTTACAGTTTCCAATTGAGGTCTTTCGTCAAAATTCTTTGACCACTTGTTTGTCACATGCAATAAACTAGTACGCCTTGGGTTAGACCAATACCATGCTGACGCCCGATACCCGATACTATCAGCCACAGGTCTACCGATACTGATACTGGAGGTCACGTCTCCCTTGTACGTACAGCATATACGTTATTATTCGAAACATGCGTATGGTACTTGTACACTAATTTTGCCATACGTTAAATGTATGTCTTACAAAATAATTTAAACTAACGTACACACCTCTGTACAATTATAACTTCACGCTGGTTGCGGTGACAAATAAATGCTTGTGGCATTACACCACCAAATTGTTGGTACTTGTGTCTAAGTAGCATTCTTACTGACGTGTTTGAATACTGGGTGTGAATGCAGGAGATGGTCTCAAAAATGTCTGAACAATGTCGATGGAGTACAGACGACATCAATGGCACATCCTATGACGTCCTCGACAGCACATGTACGCCGTCTAGGATGTGCCCACACGTTCAAACACGTGTGCAAACACGTCAGTGAGAATGCTACTTAAGTATTATGGCTTGATCAAAAGGTGCACAGTACGGTATCATATGACAACTGTTGATGACAGCGGCACATAATTCCACCATGCATGTTTGGACATTAGCTATGTGACAGCAGAGATGCCTGCTCAGACGACGGTTGTCGTTATCAGATATCAGTGACTGCATGACAGACTTTATGACAGGCTTGGCAATCAGCGCGGCTCTGTCAACCACCCCCATCATGCCCGCTCGTCCAGTCGTTGTCAATGAACCGATGAAAGCAGGTGATGCCGACCACCACTGAAGGACAGTCCAGCTGTTGCAGTAACCTTAATAGGTCATATCAATGCCAGGCTAAGCACTGGCCGAACAACGGACATACTGCATACCGTCGTGCATCACTCATCGACTGCTACCTACCCGTCAAATTTCATTGAAATCAAAGAAACTTTCTGTGGACGGACGGACGTACTCACATACACACGAACGGACAGACATTTGAGGCCCACTTTATTACGTCGACTCAGAAGAGTCGACCTAAAAATGTGACTGCAATAAGATGCGCAAACGGACGACATGACTTACGGAAGTTATGGTATCACTGCCAATACTAAAATGAGCATCGATATGTACTGATACCCAACGATACTGCCGATTATCGGCCAATACCCGATACCAGTATCTGTCTAACGTTAGAAACGTACATTAGCTTTGCCATACTGCTGTTTCAGAACAGTCATCAGCTCATCTTTAGTCATGTGTCGTGGCAGAGACGTGTATCCACAGTCATGTTCACCTGCGCAGCATACCAACAAACTGACAAATGACCTTACAACTTAAAACTGCTCGTATGTACAGTGTGACAGACGGTACAACTTGACATGTGCGTATATCGGAACCCACAAACATGCAAGAGATCAAAGTCATCTATTTAACAAAGTACTATCATAAAGCCAATGCAAAGGGTGCAATACCCAAGTCCATTATTGGACGAAGAATGGATAAGGTCAACCAAGCGATTTCAATGGCCATGTGGCCACATAACAACATTGTACCAAGCACTCCTAAGGTATTTAGGTATCCTAGATTCAGCTGGAAACTTACCATTAAAAAGAGAGTGTGTAACAGTATTGTGGCAATTCTGTGCCAGTGCATTCTGATGGTATCTATAACTCGCCAACAGGCGTATTATATCTCTCATATTAACAGTAAAAATATCAGAAGAACCAAAGTCAAAAATCTACGTAAAATAAAGAATGCACAATTAATGTGCAGCATCTACATGCTGACATCCAATCCATTCACGTGTCTGATTCTGTATTCGCAGTATTTGTGTACATTTTAAACAATACTTCAGTTCAATACAGCAATTTCCTACTATTCATTTTTACCGCATGACGCTATGTGAGCATGGTATATGCTGTCGTAGTGTGTCTGTCTGTCTGTCGGTCACAAGCTGGCACTCCACCAAAATGGCTAAATGTGGGATCATGCAAACAATGCCATGCGACAGCCCAAGATGCCAAAAAATATCAGCAAAATTCCAACAACGTCACGCCCAACGGTGGCACCAAATACAGGTGGGGTACGTTAAAAGCTGCGATTTTCTACAAATATCTTGCTGGATTTCAGAAACGGTGCAAGATGGGGACATAATTACTATGAAACAACGAGTAGTCAAATTTTATACTATATCGTATCCACTTAAAAATAACAAACCACCCGGAAATGGGCGTGGTCAGGGTCACACAACCCATTTTTCAATTTCTACACCCGCATTCATATCTCAGGAATGGCTGAAGCGAGAGTTGCCAAATTTTGTATGCTGTATCAAGTGATAGCTTTCCGATGACAAACTAGCCCCTAATGGGTGCGGTCAGGGTCATGTGACCGTTTTAAATTTTGTCCCAATCATTCTTTGGAATTGGTGAAGCTAGGAACTTCAAATTTTGTGTGCTGATTGACACACTGGAGTTCTAATGCATGATATATTAACCCTGAAACGCATGTGTTCAGAGTCACGTGACCTCTTTTGGGAAATAAGTGATATATCTCGTTAACGGTGCAAGATAGGGTCACAGTTGCAATGGAACGTTAATGGGAAATCGTATGTGGTCTATCGAATAGCACCACTGCCAATGCCCTTGAATGACCATGAAGGTCACTTTTGCTGTATGAAGCCTTTCTAACTGCCATACCTCGTGAAACATAGCACAAATTTACTAACATAGCGCATCGCACGTTCCCTCTGTGGCAGCCGAGCTTCGTGTTCTTTAAGCATTTTAAAGCACAAATCATATACCAGAATCAAAGTGCATTGCACATTATAGCAAAGTCTTGGATGAAATCTGCCAAATAACATCATTTGATGCAATGCAAAACAGTCAAAAACATCATTTACGATACCCGTAAGTCTACAAATCGGTTTAATTACCAGCTCGTCTGCTCAGTATTTCTGCTGTGTCGACCAAAACTTCGCGGACGTTCTCCAAATCATCACTCTTTATGCAACTGCCATCGTCCTACACGAATAAAATTATTCAACAACGTCATAAAGTGGTCTTGAAACAAACAGCTATATTGTTGATAACAATAGTTACAAAATAAAGGCAACACACAGTGAGTATGATATGCCTTTGGATAACATTGTCATACGACCTGACCATGTCCACTTTTAGGTGATTTATCAGTCACGGTTACATGGGTTTAATGGCACATTCAACACAATTCAGGTCATATCACGCCTTAAAGGTAGAACTATACTGTAAATATTAAAATTTAATAAATATTATTTTTTGAGTAAGATGATTCAAAAATAAATTAGCCCCATACGGGACTGACAGTCGACTCTTAACAACTGACCTTTCTGCCCAGTTCAAAGTCGTGTGACACTATAACTGGGACAAATATCAAAAATCTGGCCCAATCAAATTTAGATATTGTGCCCTAGTTTAAAAATCTGCGGTCAGTTGCCAGCTCCCTTTGAAGGGATGTAGTATGACCCGATCCAAGGTCAAGGTCACGACATCAACCTTTACCTACATGCCAAATTTCATTGAAATCAAATAAACTTTTTGTTGACAGACATACGTTACGTATGTATGTACGGATGGATGGACATTTGAGAATGGCCTTATTAGGTCAACTCTGAAAACCTAAAAATGAAAAATATAGTAATAGTAGTAGTTTAAGACTGACTGAATAATGTAAGTGTCATGGTCAATCTGTATACAGAATGAGAAATCTCTACCTTCACCTGTACCAAAAAAACGTCCAATAATTTTGAAAAATGGTCATATGACCCAATCGCAACCCTTGTTGGGCTGGTTATCAAGCTCAACTGATATTATGCCCATAAACATTCAGGAAAAGTTTGGCAATACCTGACAAAAACAAGCCGAGTCAGATTTAGGGCAATATTTGTGGACAGCGCCTGCCACAGTCCATGGTCAGACTTGATCTTAGCCTGTCGGGGATGCTACCAATGTAATCTGAATGCAACTGTGGATGCAAGATGTTTGTTTGTCAAAGTATAACTCACCATGCCATATTGACACTGTGCTAAGCTGTCCACTGAAAACAACACACAGCAAGTATCATTCACTTTCTGTCGCAACTAGCTAGAATAAATCAACTATAATAATAAAAATAAATCAACTAATCACAACACTGGAGAAATGTGTACTGTCCAGATATCTTAATCAAATTCTTTTGATGCCACTTTTCTTGTTCACTACCAGCCGGTAGTGTCGAAATGTCACTCGGCAAAAATGCTGAAGCATTCTAGAACAAGTTTAACCTTATATGGCAACATCTTCCAGCCATCAGCAGGGAAAGCACAATGCTAGAAATGCTGTTTTACAATGCTCACCATGTTATTAACTTGAGACTACTATAGACAACTGTAAATATCAGTTATCAGTCTCTTGTGCAGCTTGTCAGCTGATAATTCGTTTTCGTTTCAAGTTTTAATTTCAACCGTTAAAATTCAATAATTATATTCGCAATTTGTTTGTACGTTGTCATATTTTGTGCCTAAGTTTACAGTGTCATTCTATGTAATAAAGACACTGAGTTAGACTTAACTATGCAAGTTTCTAATGTTTATTTAACAGTACTTTTCAAACAGCAGGACTGCATGTAGAAACAACAATTCAACAATAGTGGTCATCTCTCAGTGTCCACTAGAGTAGGCCACAGTTCTTGTGCAAAAAGACTAAGCACTCGGCGTGATCTGGCAGCAGGTGCTTGCGGTAACAATGTAATGTAGTCTTCTTGGATTACTGCAACTAATGCAAGGCAATAAACCTAGCAGTAATTCTCGTATGCAGGGCAGGAAAGCAGGTCAACGGGCACATCAAAGGTAATCGACATCAACGCTGCCACCACACGGTCAACTGCCAGTTGGTCCGTGCGTTGGGTCGTCGGAGTGCAACTACAATCAGTGTTGCGGCTTGTACTGCTTGTTAGGGGGTCTCCCTTCATGGAAAGTAATGAGACGCACTGCTGGGCAAGTGCGACTGTTTGAAATGGTCTCCACGTTCCTCCCAAATGCTTTGCCGTATAACGCCATGTTTCACACAAATTTCGAATCTCGAATCCAGTGAAAATAAATTCAAATTTGAATTTGTAAATCGAATTTCAAATTTTCGACTTCATTTGCCATCTTTACTGACAATACGACAAGCTGATAATATGTAGAGATCGAACAAACCGACCGCTGCTGTTCCGAGACCGAAGCAGTAACTGCACAAATTTATTCCGGCCAGGACCGAACCGAACCACACACGCAGATCCGCGCTAGCCGCCGCAGACCGCCGTGGCGGTCGGCGAGTCGCTCGCAGGCACAGCGATAATTAACGCAACGACGGTCATTTGATGCCGCCGAATTCCGTGTCACAAGTCACAACGGCCGCACAAAACGCCGCATTGTTTTATGTGTACTTTGCCCACTGTAGGGTTAGGACGATACCAGCCATAACGTCGATACTCGATACCGAGTACTCTGTAGTTGCACCCTCTGTAACTGGATCTGGCAGTGCACAGCGTCAACTGCTTCCACTAGCCACTGCTTGGCAGTCGCAAACTCCGACTGACTGAAAAGTTTGCCACGATACCTAGGATCAACAAGTGTAGCAACCGCGTAGATTGGTTGCGCTGCTACAT
>Ga0209363_1001531_pt1 | contig 11197 bp, 7 predicted proteins | sample WorMetexBAHAMAS3_FD_187385 | JGI IMG/M metagenome (GOLD analysis project Ga0209363, IMG submission 187385) | Marine gutless worms symbiont microbial communities from Max Planck institute for Marine Microbiology, Germany - Inanidrilus exumae... | ecosystem: Host-associated > Annelida > Digestive... | reverse complement strand
ATGACTGCATGTGATAAATAAAACAGTAAGTAAAGTCTACTCCCAATGGCAAGCGTTGTTGTATTGATCAATGTCTACTCACAGAAATGACAGAAGACATAGCAGAGTAGATTATAAAGGCTAAAAAAAAACGTCACGTGTTTAACAGCTGTAAGAAACTACAACAGATTAACAACAACCGTTGTCAGCAAAAAGCTAGTGAAGATTGCAATTTAAATGCCGGTCAAGCTTACTCTTAGTAAAACCTAGGTCACCTGGCGTCATGCGGTTAAGAACCCGCGGTCATGACTCCGAATTACCAATTATCAACTACAACTAGGCCTATGAATTTAACGAACGAAAATTTTTTGTTGTTCGCTCGCTTTTCAATAATATGTGACTTTATGTATTTTCACTTGTATATATTATCTTTATTTTATTGCATTGTACACATGTGCGATTGTCATACTTATATTGTGTTATATGACGGAGGGAGGTAGGCCCCGTATTTCAATCAATGTCGTGTAACATATTGTTGCTTGTGAATCGGCAACAGTTCATAAATTTCTGGTAGGCATAAAGGCTGTGCATAAACGTCGTGGAGTGAGTGAACGATTTTATTACCGCGCGACGCTATGCTAGCGCGGTATATGCTGTCGTCATGTGCCTGTCCGTCACAAGCAGGCACTGTACAAAAATGGCTAAACGTAGGATCACGCAAATAATGCCAGATGATAGCCCCGGGATTCTAGTTTTCCGGTGCCAAAGATCTCGGCGAAATTCCGACGGGGTCACCCTAATGGGGGCGTTAAAAAATAGAGGTGGGGTATGTTCAACTCAGCAATTTTCGACCAATATCTCACTATATCTAAAAAACGGTGCAAGATAGGGACATAGTTACTATGGAACGCTAATAGGAACTCGTATGCACTCTATCGAACAACGTTATTTTCATTGACTTTGAGTGACCACTAACTACTCCAAACCATCCCATTTTTGATATTTTGTATCGCCTTTCATATCTTCATTGTGGGTGGAGATAGAGTTCAAATTTGGTAGGAAGGTTGATCGTAGCAAGTGCTAACCCACGGATAACAAATCAGCCCTGAAAGGGGCGTGGTCAGGTCACGCGAACCATTTAAATTTCGGTGGGCACCAACCATCTCTGGAATGGCTGGTCAAATTTTGTAGTTGTACACGGGTAGGCTACGTGAAGTCTCATCATACTGATGACAAATGAACCTTAAAAGGGGCGTGGTCAGGGTCACGTGACCCATTTTGAATCGTCAAATTTTGCATACAGGTAGAATGTATCAAATTCTAGCCTACAGATGGCAAACCACGCTAAAAGGGGCATGGTCAGGGTCATATGACCCATTTTCAATTCCGATGCCCGCATTCATATCTCCAGTATGACTAAAGCGAGAGTCACCAAATTTTGTATGCAAGTACAATATATCAAATGCTAGCCTTGGGATGACAGATTCCCCCTGATGTGCGTGGTTAGGGTCACATGACCAGTTTTCTTAAATTTTGCCCCAATCATATCTTTAGAGTCAGTGAAACTAGGCACTTCAAATATTGGATTACCGTCGAAAAGTATGTGTTCAGAGTCACGTGACCGCTTTAAATTTTGGGAAATGTGATAATATTTTGGAAATGGTGCAAGATCGAGACATGGTTGCAATGGAAGTCTAATAGGAAATCGTATGTGGCCCATTGAATAGCACCATTGCCAATGCCCTTGAAGGTCACTTTTGCTGTTTGGAATCTTTCTAAGTTTTACAGCATCATTTGTTTGGCTATCAATAGCGGCTTTTCCGCAATTTCCAGTCCTGCAATATTGTGCCACATTTCCATGTCTCGCATTTTCAGTTGTCCATTTCGGAGGCTTGAGCAATTATTCGAATTTGGCAAACCTTGTTCTACTGACTCCTTTGCCTGAATTTTTAAGGCATGATGCTTAAAATTACTGCTACCACACGAAATAATCATATTTTCACTTTAGACTCTGTAGAAATAATCATCAAGTTGACCCAAACAGATCACGGCAAAATGAAAACTAAAAGCACAATAAAACTAACACTATATAATTTATTTAACAAAAATGCAATATTCAACAAAGATTCAAGGGCATGTAGTTTTTTTCATCTTTTATGGTTAGTCCCTCAGACCTCTATGGGGGCTCTGACCCTGGATCTTGCTCCTTCAGCCATGCCGTACCACTTTTCAAACCTTGCCGGCGCCTATGCCAACAACATTCACTTGTTTTCTGTCAATGCTGTCAGTATGCTACAGATGTATATTATACTATTTTCACAGTGATCTGACAAGCAGAAAAATCTTTAAAATAGGTAACAGAATGCCCATAAATGTTTTAAAAAACACTGGTGTAAGCCCCAAGCGTGAAGTTGTCAATAAACTGTTATCCCTGACAGGTTCTTTCTATGACACTTTCCTGATATTTCCCTAACAGCACCGACAAGTGGACAAGACCCAGTAACTAGTCCTGTGGTAAAACAGATTTATTGAAGCAAAACGTAGCTCCAGTATCAAAACATTTGGCAGCGCAGGTGAAAGTTATTCATGGGTTGACAGGTGAAAATCGTTCACTGGTTGACAGTTTCGGTCTTTTTCTCAATTTCACCATCGACAAGGTTGCCGGGAAGAGCTTCATCTACACAATCCAAGCAATCACAAAGCCACAATGGTAACAGCAACATGACATGCTTTCATGACATCTTATTACCTTCATAAGATCATCTTCCTAATTACACAGAATGGTTTCCATGAATCAAGTAGTTATATAACATTACAGTCTTCTTAGCATTTTAAACAATGACAAATCGAGAACACAAAACGTCTCAATTTTCTTGCAAATTAACAAATTTCATGGATAATTCATATTTTTTCTCCAGATTTTGTAAGTGTGGAGAAGACTGCTAGACTGATTTAATATTTTTGTCATAAATCTGGCCCCTCATACACCAAGTATTTCAGCTTAACATGGAGCGGTTAGCTGTGTCTGAGGGTGAGTTACTACAGGTAAGATGATGTTGAACTATCAGTATCAGAGCAGTTATTACAATAGCAGCAGTGTTACTAGACGACCCATAAAAATGCTAAACTGGCAGCAAATGACTGCATGATATCTTAGTTTATACCTTCATTTGCCAGCCATAAACAATCTAGATAGGAAGTTTCATCACGCAGCAGCAGCCAGATAGACCGGATGCATGTCGGTCATGATAATCATGTAATTGCATGCAATGAAGAAAGTGCAAGAGAATGATAATCCTCATGGTACACTGTAATTGACTGATTAAGGTTTTACATCCCACCCGACATAAAAAAGCAAACATGCATTCGCAACAAAATATATTACAACATAAAATTAACACACATAAAACTAAAGCCAGCTTTGGTCGTCTCCTATGACCTGGAAATCTGGAAGGAGTAGATAAGTCAGGAAGTAAATGAGTCAGGAAGTAAATAAGGAAGTAAGTATAAGGAAGGAAGGAAGTAAACAAACAAAAAAATTTGTATACGGCCGAAATCAACAAATCAATCAGGGCATATTACTGTCCCAGAGACGGTACATTGTGTGTGTCAACCGAGGGTTCACTCAAAAAACGAATCAAACTGAGAAGATATTCAGCCAGCAGTCAAACAACTTCTTCATCATACAGAAGTGACTGTGTCTTTGTTTACCTATGAACTTTGGATATGGCAAGTTGAGGTTATTCATGATGTCGACAAATTCATCCATGGACTTGGTGAGGCGAACATTCAACTTCTTCTCTTCACCAACTGTCGACATCATCTGACCTACAAACATCCGTCACACGTCTACCACACACACGACAGCATTGTATGGGGTGGTCCAAAAACACAGCCACACTGATCTACACACATCACATTGTATTGGGTGGTGCTAAAATCACTGGCCACGGTGAGTCAAAAAAGTACAACTGCATTCTTGCCTCGAGCTTCATCAAGTGCTGGCCAATTGTCAAAATGCTTTCACCTCATGGCATGTCACGCGTGGCCAAATACAGCACTTTGCGCACATCCGCCACATGACACGTAGACCTGGCCCCTCTTTAGAAAGGCATGATGCCCTTCAGCAACGACCGTAAAATTTTCCCCTAATATTTAGGTCCATAACCCAAGATACGGTCTCAAATGCCAACTTCATATCGCCCACAGCAACCAAAATAAAAAACCTCGAAAAAGTGATAATTTTTTTTGCCAAAATGTCACTGCAAACTACTTATGATTCCGGTTTTCACTTCACATTTGTGTTCTCCACCATCCACTTGGTCAAAAACGCCAAAATCTGGAAAATTTTTCTCTCACATTTTTCGAGATGTTTGAGGTCAAAGTTTACAAGTCATTTGATATCATATCGTCAAACTCGGAGGCATCCTAAACGCGTCATTACACTTCCATATGAAACATATGACATCTTTCTACTCAAAGTGGCCAATGGACCAATCTTATGCAACGTGTAGTCTAAAAACAAAGTAATTACAAACCAAAAGTTACCATCTAGCAGTGTACAATAAAGACATATCTCAACTGATTGATTGACCGAGTTAAAGTTTTACATCCCACTCCATACACAGAATAGGCCATTTCAGACACGTTCTTCCAAACCAATCTCTTGGCTTGGTACTACCGAAGTAACTAAACCCAATACAAAAGCAAGCAACACTGGAATAAAATGATCTAAGCTAACACAAAAAATAAATATGATAAATATTAAACGTAAAGAAACACACAAACAAAATTAAACCTAAACCAACATGCAAATTTAAGAACTGTTCACATCTGTGTGCATATCATTGTGCACAACTATCATACACAATACAGCATAGAACACTTCTGATTATTTTCCCACCTAACATCATGGGATGAGACAATCACCGTAGCTCTGATGCTGTCTGTTGGAGAGGAGATAAAGATGAGACATTTCAACTGACCAGCGAATTCTTACTCGAGTCTTAGAAACATTCTTACATAACTTACTAAGAGGGATCTGAGTAAGTAAGTAAGTAGATTTATATAGCACAATTATAGTCAAGAACCCTAATGTGCTAGATGCACTAGTAACAAGCAAACAAATATGTTTTAAGTAAACGTCTGAAACAGTCTGCACTGATCGTAAGGTCCTGTATAAAATCCAGGGAAGAGTTCCAGACTGTGGACTGAAAAAGCCCAATGGCCATAAGTGTTGAGCCGGAACCGTGGCAACATCATCAAGTTCATACACATTACTGTATGGAATTACACAGTGAACATTACGACAGTTTTAAAGTTCAAAATTATAACATAATGCAGCTTGCATCTGATGCATTGTAGAAAGGAAGAAGATGGGAACATGTCTTAAATAGTCTTTAAAATGCTCAGAAATGCAAAATACACGTAGAACTAAAAAACATACCGGAATAATCATGTCCTGGGTATACAAAAAAATGATCGGGCAGTGTGAAAATTCTTTCATGAACCATCCTGTACAATTTTGCAGGATCGCCTGGAATGCAAAACATCATGCAGAGCTAACTGGTAAGAAAACCGCAAGGCAACAAGCAACGTGACAGCAAATAAGAGCAAGCCAATCAGTGACATACAAACATAACATCCAACACAATGCACAGTTGGCATCAATAGTACACAAGTGTGATGACTGTTTACAATAAATGTAGCTGCTCTTTAAATCGACAAGTGTGTCAGCCATAGGCAGAGACAACATGTCCCAGCAGCAGAGTATGTTCACGGTTCTTCACAGATTTTTTCCAAGTGTTTTTAATTACACTGTTTTGCTCAATAGACGTATAAAGACGTTTTATCAGTTTGCTAAAGCTAACCTAACCCTAACCCTAACCCATCTCTATTCCCTACGTGTCACAGATGTAACTACTAAAAAGTCCAATGTGGGTCCAATAGCACTCATAAGGTTCAATTTAAAATTTGTGTCATTTGCTGTACAGTGAACATAGACTACTGTAACACTGTCAGCTTCTATGTGATCAATTTTCACACTTTCTGAAGACAGATATATTATATACCTAAGGTAGTGCATCCCACATGATACAGAAAAAAGGTAATTTAGGAGATGTTCTTCCCAGACAATCTCTTGGCTTAGTACTAAAAAATTAAATCTAACATAAAAGCAAACATGCAACCATAACAAAGTACACTACAATATAACCACAAAAAAATAAACCCATATTTAGTTCCCTCTTACAACTATGGCCTGAAAACAGAATGGGCCTATTCTTAAGTAAGTAAGTAAATTATTTATATAGTACCAGAATAGACTAATGAATGACAGCGCATTACAGCCTCCATAAAGAGCCTAGGCTTGGGTTGAAATGCCTATTCACACCCTAAAATAGGTTCTTTGTGTATTTGACTCCTGAATAGGGAAATACCCATAAAGGGCTCATCCTTGTGTGATTCTGCATCAATTGAACCATTATACATGAAAATCCATAAACGAGACTAATCTGCAGAGCTGTTTCCAAAAAAAATGTCATTTCTGTAGCGGAGGGTTAAAACTTACCCTTTCCCACTGACAGGCCCTGTTGCTGTTAGCACATGGCTGGTGCTGCTATGATGTTGTGTACTTGAAAATACAATCTGTGACACAGACATACCCTGCTGGAAATCCGTTCTGCCACATTTTCGAATGAGCAAAGCGTCTCCAGTAAAAACCATTCCCTTCTCATGCCATACATATGAAATACAAGCTGTACAATCAACCACAGCAACGTCATTTAAAGCAAACAGCAACGATGCAGCATAGTAAACAGTGACTGTAGTATGTGCTTATCTTACCCATATTTTGTTAATGATTCCTTCTGAAGTTTGAAAAGACCACTGGATTACATGATGAGAATCTCATAGGTTGGTTGGTTGGGAGATTAACGTCCCCGTTTAGAACAAAAATAGGCTATATCAAAGACAAGGTCTTGGGTGGAGATTTAGTTCTGCCAGGTTACACATGGCCAACAATATAGTAACCTTGTAACCTTTTTTGATCAGTGATGACCCAAAATTGGAAAGGATTGGAGATGCTCATTTAAACACTAGTGCATACAACAAAGCAGAAACTAACCAACCACCACAAAACCTATTTATCGTTCAATATGTTATCTTGTGTAATTGCTATTCTCTAACATATCATATCAATGTCTAACGACTCTTGTATAATATCTTTTCCGTGTGGGTCTGGCTTTGGAATGCTTCTCTAAAAGAAGCATTCCAAAGCCAGAACCACATGGAAAAGATATTACATTATAAGAAAAGATATTATATCATAAGATAATAACTCCAAAGCAGCACCCACAGTACAAAGCCTGCCCCCTCCACCACCGACAGATCTCATACTACAACAGTTAACGGCCACAGTCACAAAGACAGTGATAGACTCAGCAATAATCCAACAGATACTGACAGTCTGTGTGTCCAGGTGTTGTGCGGCATTCCAGCGAGAATTTGCCAAACTTGATCAGCTCTCCGTCATCAACGCGGAGGTCAGCCTTCGCTTCTGTGTGCTTGGAAATAACACTCTTACACGTTGGTATCTGTCGCTTGATCATACCTGTCCCGGTAACGTGATCCGCATGCATATGCGTGTTGACTGCATACATGCAAATACAACATTTCACATCACGGATGACAATTTCACGACTCAGCTGCGATTGTGACTGTAAAGACATGTTTCCATGTGACAAACACAAAAACGTCTTCCACATCTTTGGCTCCTATGGCAATATGACTACACCCCGATACTTATAATTCAACTTTTATCACAAACTATGCTCAAAGCGTTATATTTACATTTTCAGAAACTGAAGAATAAATTAAAATGTATAACTTGTGTTTCACATGATCACTTCAGTGATTTTGAATGCACACACCAGCTGATCAATGTCAAAATGCTGTCAAACTTGAACATATAATGCCAACAAGTCTGTACAGCCAGAATTACACACACAACAAGAACAGACTGCAGTCTTACTTACTGCAATGCAACTGACAAACAGACAGACAGACAGACACATGTTATGTGTACTGTCAGGTTACAACAATTATGGTAATGACACTTTTTACTATTGCTACTGTTATTACACAACTACAATGGAAGCTGTGACTCATTCTGGAAACCAAGACTTGATTCTTGCAAACACCTAAATGGTGGTACAAAAAAACATGTAGTGGAAATGCACATAACTAAAATGACACATAATAGTCCAACATTTCAGGTGGACACATCTGAGGACAGAGTGTGCTAAGTCAATTGACATATTTAATTATTTTTTGGTATAAAAACTGTATAATGTTCAGTACAGCATTTCAACTAAAGCAAAGTAACAGAGCGCTACTCACTGCCATAGAGCAGTTTAAGTCCCAGCTCGTTGACTAGCTTGACATCACGATCTGCCTGCTCATAGACGGGGTCAATGATAACAGCCTCGCGTGTTGCATTGTCTGCTAGCAGGTAAGTGTATGTGAACGTCCGATAATCCAACAGCTGTTTATTGACAGAAACAATTACAACAATACAAGCAAAGAATCAGATTCAAAAAGGTAAATGATGCTGACAATAAGAAAAACAACAACAAAGACAACAACATCAGTTAGTTTTATTACAGATGCCCTTTTAAATTAGCATTTACTTTTTGCTTAATACTGCTAAATCGTTTACTTACTAAATTTAACTTAGTAGCCTAATGATGCTATAAGTGCAGCAAACAACAGCTGGCAAAACACTGAATTATACACTCCAGAGTAAATATACATTAGTAATTAACTGTGCTATTGAATACAAAAGAACTTTATAGACAAAGTCATACATCCTAATAATCACAAAAGAACTTGCATAATCTTAAGTTATACGTAGGAATTGTTGTCACACACTGTGACATCCTCATCAGTGTAGCACAATGACAGTTGAAACTGCAGTCTAAAACCATGTACACTTAAGCTTACTGAATCATTACATTCCACAACAACCTTTTAAGTAAAAGCTCGACTTTTAGAACAGTCAACATCCAATGCATAATTTTGTACTTTATTCCTGCATGTTGTTGCCTTAAGTTGTTGAAACAAAGACTGTTTTCTGACTACATCTCAGTGGTGTTAAACCAGGGGCATCGGAAGTAGTTTGAAGTTGGGGCAGCAGCAGGACTAGGGTGTTGGGAGGGGTACCCCCTCTGTAGGGACCCAGAAATTTTTTTTTGATTTTTAAAACCCCAAAATAACACCTTGTGGTGCATTATAATGCACTATTATTAGGGCTTCGATGTGTGAAGTAGCAGGTCTCAGGGGGCTGGGGATTGGGTATAATCCTGGAAATTAAAAAAAAATTAAGTGCAAAATCCAGACAACTGATGGACAATTAGCTACAAAATAATGATTAAGCTCAGACAAGCACAACATCAGTGACTGGTGGAAGTCTACAAGTGATTGATGTGAAATAGTGTTGGTTATTTGACAAAAAGGAGAAAAAAATGAATGCTGGTGAATTCGATGTGATGATTATCTTTGAGGTCACATTGACAAAATATGAGGGAGCACTGCTCCAGCACCCCAAAAGTTGGGGAGCAGTCACTGACTCTGCTCCGCCTGTCCCGACACGTGTTAAACAGTTAAACGGCATAACACTGGTTCTATAGAATATTTAATACTTGTTGTTGACAACTTGAAGACTACCTAGTAACAAAAGTAGCAAGCTAAAAAAGTACGGGTACTTAATAACTACTCTTTTGTGGAGTAGTAAACTACAGTAGTGTAACTACTTTTAAAATAGTTATGCCCATCACTGATTAAGAGCAAAAATACTAGATACTCCTGACATCATTTATGCATCCACACATAGACCACGGGTGCAACCACAACTGTAAAGTTGAGGGGGACCAAGATTTGGGTCCAAACGCTAGAGTGCTTTCCCCCCACGCCCGGACTGGGGGTAGGTGCGGTAGGAGTCACCCCACAAGCTCACTCAGTTTATTAGATGATTGCTTAGCCTAGTACTAAGCCTCATCTGCTTATCCACAGAACTCTAATCTGAGTATCAGTTACAGTTGACCATTTCAACTAATGAGAGCTATGACTGTCGGTTCACATATTTTACCGGCGGCCATGCTAAACTATGCAGATGAGGCAGGTGAGGGGGGCAAGGCAGGCGACGACCGAGAGCGGTCCGACTAAAATATGCTATGGACGCCAGGACAGACGTCAGGACAGTTAATTGCTATACTAAGTGAGACCGTTGTCCGTCAGGGATGTATACCATACCCCAGTGCCTGGACAGGTCACAGACATCCAGATGCCAGCCAGAGGTACTAACAGCCCCTAGAACTGCTGTATAAATTGCAGATCAGATGGTCTAATGATAAATTCAAATAAAACATAAAAAGACAAATACATGCAAACTGGTTAAGACCCGGTGCACTAGGGATAATACCAAGTATTTTTTCAAGCAAAGTCATTAATAGGTGGAATCTGCTGGACCAGCGGACGGTGGATGCACCCAGCATCAACACATTTAAGTCTAGATTGTGCTATATCAGCCTATTATCAGGGACAACCGGATGGGCTTTTTCATGGACTAGTCCTCTGAGCCCTAGGTCTTGCTGGTTGCATCGTCTGCTGGTGAGTGAGTGAGTAGATTCTTAACGGCACCATCACCACAAAGTAGGCTATTCGGTGCCAGTACAAGTTAAAACCAATATGATAAATTAAGTAAAACAAAAAGTAACAAAAATATAAGGTGAACCAAACAGTAAACAGAAGAACTGTGTTAGAAAAGAAACAGTGGGTTGATTAAAAGGTTATTTAGATGGCTCGGTAATAGCCGCTCTCCTTGGTAAAATCAAAGATGCAGCATGCATCGACATTAGTTTGGAGAACAGCTCTTTCAATGTAGTACTGCTAAAATACGGTACTTGGACATTCTAACATTCTAAAAGCACCTACACAAGGTGTATCACAAGGTATATCATAAGATTAAAAGTGACCACATTGCATGGTGCGGTCGTCCGCCTGCATCACCCCTAATTACCGTCGCCTGCTTCATCACACTTATGTGGGCGAGTGGGGGCGGCGGGGGGAGATTGTCTACGTCTGTCGATCGTCGTCAGCCTGACCTGCCTGTATCATCGCTAACTGCCATCGCCAGCCTCATCACACCGATGCGGGCGAAGAC
>Ga0209363_1001530_pt1 | contig 11203 bp, 4 predicted proteins | sample WorMetexBAHAMAS3_FD_187385 | JGI IMG/M metagenome (GOLD analysis project Ga0209363, IMG submission 187385) | Marine gutless worms symbiont microbial communities from Max Planck institute for Marine Microbiology, Germany - Inanidrilus exumae... | ecosystem: Host-associated > Annelida > Digestive... | reverse complement strand
GCCTAATTGTTGCTCAGGACACCGGTAAGTGCACGCAGTTATCGTGCCACGGCGTTCCTGCTTGACTGATATTGTTATTTGTATGTCAAGCAAATAAATTCATTCATTCATTCAATGGACCGTTTCCTACCCCACAGATGATCCTACCAAAATCCTCATAGAAATTCAGTCATAACTGTTGAAGTCATCCCACTGTCAGACAGAGACAAGCAAACAAACCGATAAAAAACATAACCATCTTGGCGAAGGAAATTAGTTAAATGTAAAACGAAAGTGCAAACTTCTACCAAAGCTGATCATACCACGCACCAGCTGCGAATGACATTAAGACTTTATTTGTATTTGCTAGGTGTCGCCATTGAAAAAAATAGCTGGACCAAGAAGTGACATCAGATAAGACACAAAGGCATTATGCTGCTTCTGATACCATCAATGTCTGTTAATTCATCTTAATACGAACTGTGAAATGCAAAGCAGAATACTCACAGATCCGTCAGAAAATCCTCCAAAAGTAATCTCCTCTGTGTTTGTAGGCCTTAGCATTCCCACTGCCATATTCTGTTACAAGCATAAGGTAGCTGAACGATAGAAATCGGGTGACAAACATTTTATGTTAACCACAGAAACAGACAACGATTTTCTCCATAATTCTAAATGGTTAAAATGGCAACTGTGACTCGATAACGCACATAAACGTTTGGTAAACATTATTTCAGTAGAAAAAGTTATATAACTATATCTCACAAAAAAAGTGTCGTTTTACTATCATTCGTGCAATAGTACACCTCTGTATCAATCAGCACACGACATTTGAAGTGACTGGTTTCACTGACTCGAAAGATATGATTGGGAGCAAAATTTAAGAAAACGGGTCTCGTGACCCTTACCATACCCATTAGGGAATAGTCTGTCATCTTAAGACTAGTATTTGATATGATCTACCTGCACACAAAATTTGGAGACTCTCGCTTCAGCCGTTCCGGAGATATGATTGCGGCCAGTAAAATTGATTTTGGGTCATGTGACCCTGACCACGCCCCTTTTAGGGATGGTTTGTCATCCACTGGCTAGGATACGATACATTCTACCTGTGTGAAAAATTTGATGATTCTAGCTTAAACCGTTCCAAAGATATCATTGAGGCCCAAAATTTAAAGTGACTCACATGACAATGACCACGCCCCCTTTATGGGTCATTTGTCATCAGTATGCTGGGACTTGACATAGCCTACCTGTGTACACAAGAGTCTCCGCTGCCGCTGACAGACCCACGCGACGCAGAGGCTCAGCGCATGCTAAATATTCCGTATCGGCATCATATGGTAATCAAACCATTTCTTGTACTCAGCCTAGCTGCTGAATACAGATCTCGACATTCGGTGTAATCAACAGTTGTCCGACGACCATCAGAAGTTTATGACACTCACCGGCGAACTAAGTTGACAGTGCCTGAAACGATCAGCCGTCCCAGATATATGGTTGGTGCCCAACAAAATTTAAATGGTTCACGTGACCTAACCACGCCCCTTTCCCGGATGGTTTGCCATCCGTGGGCTAGCACTTGCTACCGTCAACCTACCTACCAAATTCGAAATCTCTAACTGTGCTCACTAAGAAGATATGAAAGGCGATACAAAATGTCGAAAATTGAGTGGTTTGAGGTAGTTAGGGTCACTCAAGGTCACTGGAAATAGCAGCAATCGATAGAGCGCATGTGAGTTCCTGTTGACGTTCCATAGAAAGTATGTCCCATTGTCCCTATCTTGCACCGTTTCTGAGATATAGCGAGATATTATCCGAAAATCGCCGTTTGAACCTATCCCACCTCTATCTGGCGTTCCCGTTGGGGTGACTTCGTTGGTATTTCGCCTAGATTTTTGAAAATAGAAAACTAGAGTCCCTGTGTTATCGTATGGCGTTATTTGTGTGATTCTGCATTTAGCCATTGGGGTACAGTCCGGCTTGTGACAGACAGACGAACAGACACACGACGACAGCATATACCATGCTAGCAAGCGTCGCTCGGTTAAAACAACAAACAACAAACAACAGAGCTTTACTAAAAGCTATTAGGTAGCCAACACGCAAGGTCACATCAACCACCTTAGCAACATTTTCTCATACTCTGACTTTAAAGTATGACCCACGACCTTGACCTTTGAGCTTGATCTAGACATGGTACAGATGAACCAGCATGCCAAATATTGAGATCAAATGTGGAGGTCAAAAGTCATTTCAATTGAAATTTATCGTCTGCACACACACACACACACGTGACTAAGTTCTCCATCTGGACCACTAAAATAGTCAGTAAAAATTAAACGTCAAAATCTACTATTGTTAAATTTCTTCTGATAACGCCTCAGATTTGCTTTGCTTGACATTATGCACGTTATACATCGATAAACTATTGTTATCATTATTATTATTACTATTTTTGAAAATTTATTAACACATATTGTAACAATCACAACATCATAACGGCAGAAGCGAGACAAAGTAACAGCTGCAGGGTACGTACGACGTCGACGTGTGAAATGACAGTAATCAGACGGTCAAAGTCGGCGAGTTCGGTTGACTGCAACACGCAGAACGGCTGTCCGGGAGTTCTGATGCAGGACACCACCAAGACTACTACACAGACAACAACATACCGGAAAGTACTCAATCGAGGTCGCATCGACCACTTCAGCAACAAGAACTCGACGAATGCTATGTACTTCCGGTTTAGTGGATGACGTCTTGTTTTCACATAATAGAGTCGATGGGTCAGAAACAAAGACAACGCGCATGTGTCGTCCAGTTCGCCAGGTGACAGCAGCCGTTGGACGTCAGACAACGTTTTTTACTGGTCCAGATCGCCAGGGCGGCGGCACCGGGCGCGATGTCTGCCGTTTCCGACTGCATCTTGTTCTTTTTCATTATTTTTACTTCGTTCCCGGTACGTGCACGAAGTACTGCGATTAGTGTATTTGTACGTCTGTTTGTCTGTCTGTCTGTCCGCTCGGATATCTCAGAAACCACACGTCCAAATTTCACGAAATTTTCTGTACATTTTACCTTTGGCCGTGGCTCGGCCTTTTCTGACGACAATGCAATACATTATGCAAGCCTTCTTCCGATTTTGACGATGACATCGTGTTTTCACACAATGGGTCTAACAGGCCAGAATCAAGCACGACGTTATGTTTCATCGGGGACGAAGTCTGACGTCTACGACTGCGATGATTGTGTTTGTGTTCCATGCAGTTGATTCAGCTGGCTGGCTAATCGTCAGCTTATCAGCACATGCTCATATTTCCCATCACGTCGTATCGCTCACGTTCTCAAGAGTGTTTCTTGTCCGAACTTGGCCCACTCACCCGAAACTGCCACAAACAATGATTTGAGTAATCCTACTTGATGACAGACAGACACAGAGACACATAGAAACAAATACATAATCTCATTTGAGGAGGCAACTATCAAGTGTTGGCACAATAAACGTGCTGGAGAATTGTGCAAACCTCCTTTCTTGGTGACGATGAAGACCTTGTTGTCGTCACGTTGATAGACGACACTCAACTCACGCTTCAACGACAAACCACACGCGCGATAATTGGTTAGCACAATACACAGCACAGGACAAGACGCATTTGCACAGAACGAGCGAAAAATAAACTAGGATAACTGTCCTCGATCGCGAATCGAGGTCAGACCGACCGCGTTACTGCGTTATCACACCCACACCAACTGGACATTAACCTTTGACTTTGATCTCTGACCTTAACTTTCAATCCCAGGCGAGCTATGGTCATGACCCACTCACACACAAAGATTCAAGTTCAAAGATCAGTCGGTTCAACGGACAGAGTGGAAACAAACGGACAGACAGACAGACGGACAGACATATGGACGCTACAGATTGCTCTAACTTCCCCGTTAACGCCGTCGGTAAAAACAAAAATGAATTTCAGTTTAATAACGGGTTACTTTTTCATGTTTTTGGTTTATTCATTTCCACGGTCTGACGGCGTTCTACGTTTAAATTTAGCAACAAACCTGGACGTCAAAGGTGCTGTATGAGATGCAGACAGTTGCTCCAGTAACAGAAGATATAATGCGCAGCGTTGAGTCCTGTCAGACACAACACGACATAGTATTTAATCGTATCGTATCGTATCGTATCGATACTGTGGGTGCAGGCAACTGCCTCCTCGCCAACATGTGTATACATAATATAACAAGGTGTCGCCCTAACGGGACGTAACACTACTGGCCCGCCGTGCACTGTTACCGTGGAGCTATAATTAGACTGGAGGCGGCATGACGTCATCGCCTGGCCTGCGCGGGTGAAGCCGCCTGCAGGTCAGCCGTGGAGTGTTACAGACGCCGACAGACGACAGACGTAGACAGACGCCAACCAGCAAAGCATTACTGCCCCCGTACTCTATGTGTAGGCGGGCCAGTAACAAATGACACATCATATCATCAGAGATAATGTACACTTAATATATAGCATGAAACCATAAATGCAAAAATAACTAAAAATAACTAAAATCACTGAGCCTAGAATTAGATCCGGGGTCCGAGTACTAGTCTGTAAAGGCAATCGAGACGGAAGAAGACATTGGCTACGGTGGGAAGGAAACAGGTGCACAGCAGCACAGGGTGTTAAGCCGGGAGTGAAAAAGCGAGGGAGCGATGGGCGGTAGAAATGATGAGTCAGTGACACGTGCAAGCTGTAAGGTGAGGTGAGTTAGAAGTATAAAGACTGGGACGATGAGGTTGACGCAATGAAACGAGCTGTACATTCCAGAGACCACGTGATCCATCACCCAGGCGCCTGCAGTTGTGTACAGCAGTGCGGGATGCTAGGCCGCTCATACGGTGCCGGCCACACTGTCCTACAGGCGGCTTGTAGACACGTTTTTTCCTCCGTGTTTTCCTCCTCAATTTGTTTGTTCTAAAGTGGTCGGTGCGACCTTGAGTTAGGCCTTTTCTAGTCGACACGAGCCAACGGCACCGCGGCTTTCTACAGCTCACGCGCTAAACCTGCGGTGCAGCATGCAGTCATAGCAGGCCAGGCATCAAAATCGGTTTTGACTTAGCAGTAGCGCGCTGGTTTCCATCAACGTAGTCGGTCTACGTTGGACCCAGTTAGTACCACGATGGGTGACCGTCTGCGGGCCAGTAAACCATCTCAGTCACACAGACCAACTCAGCCTAGCCATCCCTCCGCGGGTAGGCGCAATGGGAACCAGTAAAATTTAGGGAAGCAAACAAGCACACCACGTGACTCAACAACCGCGTGTAACGTATCCGTGATATCACGGCGCGCAAGCCAAGCCGCAGTCCGACTTCAAACAGATCTTTAAAATAATCTTACTCCAACTTCAAACTTTTATGACAACCTTAATATAATCTTTCGAATGTGTCAACTTTCAATTAGTGTTGAAAGTGTTTTCCGTGTTTATTTTGTGTTATAGTATATTTCGTTACGAATGCATGTTTGCTTTTGTTGTATTGGCAAGAGGCCGCATCGTCGTTTTGTCTTGTCACTCCTCGCGGCAGCGAATGCATTCGTCTACTGCCTGCATTGGGCAGGTACATTCGCGGCGGGCGCTATGCACTCATGCGTAGGTACGCTACAATGCGTCGGCTCGTCACCCCTCAAAAGGGAAACCTTTCCGTGTGCATCTGGACTTCATCTAATACATGGTTCCTTGGATCCACATGAGTCAGCCCCCAAACAACATCTCAATCGGTCCAGCCGTATTTGCACAGTTCACCCATGTGTCCAACACACATACAGACACACAGACACACAGACCACCTTACGTGCGACATCTGTAGCAACAGGCCGCATTTATGTACTGCGAGTAGGCGATGCGGCCTAACAAATGTTAGAGGGACTTAAGATTTTTTTTGAAATCGGGTCGCTAGTCTCTGACTGAATGCTACGGAAGTGGAGACACGCAAAACTTTACTTTTATAGCCGTGTAAGCAGCTACTGAACGTTGAACGTACATACAGCATGAACGTATCAAGATATCATGGCACGTAGGCGGTACCTGTGTAATGACAACTATGCGGTTTGAATGGCCAGGTCCAGAGGACGACTGCAGAAAGACCGCACTGGAATACGTCTGACAGTAGACCGTGTGAAACTATAAAGACACATATGAGTTATATCACCATCACAGCAGACGTTTTATTACCGCGCGACGCTATGCTAGCGCGGTATATGCTGTCATTGTGTGTCCGTCCGTCCGTCCGTCCGTCCGTCCGTCTGTCGCTAGTCGGAGTTCTACTCTTCATCATGTACACTACCCCTCTCAGTACTCTGATCCCTTCCCTCTCCATGGACCATCATCTTTACGCAGATGACACTCAGCTCTTCTTCTCTTTCCACCCACTCAATGTATCAACGTTTCTTCTGAGCTACTCGGTTTTTGTTTTCAGTTTTCCTTATTTTTCGTTTCTGTGCCGTGCTCCAGACTAAGCTAGCCATATCGTCAGCTTTTGAGTGCACGTAAATATATCGTATCGTATTGTAAGATGGCTAAACCTATAGGATCACGCAAACAACGCCGTACGATAGCCCAGGAACTCTAGTTTGCCGACGCCACAGGCAAAATTCCAACGGGGTCACCCCCAACGGGGGCCCTAAATAGAGGTGGGGTAGGTTCAGATCGGCGATTTTCGACCAATAACTCGCTATATCTCAGAAACGGTGTAAAATAAGGACATAGTTACTACGACACGCTAATAGGAATTTGTATGTGCTCTATCGAATGGCGCTATATTCAGTGACCTTGAGTGACCCCTAACTACTCCCAAACAACCCTTTTTCCAAATTTTGTATCCCTTTTCATATCTTCGTAGTGGATGAAACTAGACTTCAAATTTCGTAAACACGTTGATAGTAGCAAGTCCTAGCCCGCGGATGACAAATCATCCCTGAAAGGGGTGTGGTCAGGTTAAGTGAACCATTTAAATTTTGGTGGGCACCAAACATATCTCTGGAACGGCTGAAGCTAGAGTGATCAAATTTTGTACACCAGTAGGCCATGTCAAGGCGCAGCATATGAAAAACGAATCACCCTTAAAAGAGGCGTGGTCAGGTCACTTGACACATTTTTTAATTTTGACACCCACAATGATATCTCCGGGACGTCTGAAGCGACAATTGCCAAATTTTGTATGCAGATAGTATATATGAAGTGTTTGGCTTTCGATGACAGACTGCTCCCTAATGGGCGTGGTTAGGGTCACATAACCCGTTTTTTTAATTTTGCCCCAATTATATCTTTGGAACTGGTGAAGCTAAGCACTTCAAATTTCGTGTGCTGATTGATACACAGGAATGCTAATGCACGCATCATACAGTACCCCCGAAAGGGATGTGTGATGTGTCACGTGACCTCCTTAATTTTTGGGAAACAAGTGATAATATCTCGTTAACGGTGCAAGATAGAGACATAGTTGCAATTGAACACTAATAGGAAATCACATGAGGCCTATCGAATGGCACCATTGACAATGCCTTTTGAATGACCTTGAAGGTCACTTTTGCTGTTTGAAACTCCCATACCTCGTGAAACATAGCACGAATTTAGTAAAATAGCGCTGCCGTAGCAGAGCTTCTTGTTATTATTAGGTTGTGCATAGATGCGGCCTATTGCTACAGATGTCGGACACTGTGGTATAAGCCGAGGGTAGTCTCTACGCACAAAAAAACCTGGCTCGATCCATTCAGACGTTTTGATAGAACTCCGACTTGTGACAAACGGACTGATGGACAGACGGACACAGGGCAACAGCATATATCGCGCTACAGCTCCTTACTGTCGGCCCGAAATGTACGCTGGCCGCGTCGCATGCTGTCCCCGGGTGAGTCACGGTAGGTATGCCGACGAAACAGACAGGCAGACAGACAGACGGACGCACACCAGACTGTTACATCACGCTTTCCGCAGCCAGTGTAGTCGTCATCAGCGTATGCAGTGATACGAACGTGCAGCGTCTATTTTAGAACGCCAGAAAAAAATCGTGAATTTAATACTCACAGAAAGTGACATGGATAAGTTTATTATATACGACCAGGTTGGTGGTGGCGGTGACGATCTTCCGGCGCGTCCAGAACAGCAGCTGTTTGTTCGGCAGCATGTGCATTCCCAGTATCTGATCGTCAAACCTCTCACGGTATACCTGCCAAATTCCAACACCATAACCAATGTTAGGCGTGGTCAGGGTCACGTGACCCGTTTTTTAAATTTTGCGTTTTGCGTGTGTTGCGTGGTGGCTCAGCGGTAGGGCGTTGGACTTGCGATTTACAGGTCGCGGGTTCAATTCCCGGCCGGTCCGCTTTACAAACATAGGTCAACTCAGCCTTGCATCCCTTCGGGGTCGCTAAATCGAGTACCTGCTTCGGCTGGGGGCAAAGGCGGGATTCTCTCCTCTGTCGAGTGGCAGGTAACACTGTGCGATCCCATATGGCATGTAAGTTTCCCGTAGCGGTGAAGAGCTAAGTTAATGCTAAACTGCTATACACTGTTTACTTTTACTTTAACTGGCTGGCAACGATACCCAACCAGACTTAACAGTTTCGCTCAACCTTAAAAGTATGTCGGTCCTCCTTACTGTCGGGTCGAAATGTACGCTGGCCGCGTCGCATGCTGCCCCTGAGTATGGCGACGGGACAGACAGACAGACGGACGGACGGACGGCAGACCGTTACATTACGCTTTCCGCTAGATGTATGACCCGACCTGACACGACCAAAACTGCTGACCAGGCGACACGGTCACCCGACGACGCGGTTCCGACTCTGTATGAGATGACAAGCAGAGGCTGAATGAATGAAATACAGCGACGTTACCAGCTTAAAAGTGTCCAAGTTGAAAGCGCAGACTTGACCGTCCACGGACGACGAGTAGGTGAGTGCGTCTGAACTGTCTTTCACCAGACCTGACACGTTACCACCCGTGGCGGTGAACATTCTAGCACTACCACAATGTATAATTCACCTGCATGGTAGCCAGTAACCCGGATGTTACAGACAATATTACCTGCTCGTGCTTCTAGCTGCTAAACCAAGCTCACGACTGGCAAGTGGAAGAATTTTGCGTCCCGTACGAGCTCCGGGGCTGTGATGTGCCCTGCTTCATTTGTTGACTCTGGTGCTTTATGAATCGTTTACTTACTAACTTCCTTATTTACTTACTTTCTTCCTTACTTGTTTACTTCCTTAAGAACAAGCCCGTTCCGTTTCCAGGCTGGACGTCGTAAGAGGCGACCAAACCTGGCTTTAGTTTTCCGTGTTTATTTTGTGTTATAGTATATTTCGTTACGAATGCATGTTTGCTTTTGTTGTATTTGTTTTAGTTTTTCAGTACTAAGCCAATAGTTTGGCTGGAAAGAACGTCTCCGAAATGACCTATTTTGTGTCGGGTGGGGCGTAAAACCGTAATTCAATCAATCAATAAAGGAAGAATTCGGCAGGGAACCACGGCAAACATAGAGACATGTGATTACAAACGACTTGTTTGAGATGGAACCCAGCTGGGAAAACGCGGTAGCTGCAGCAGCAGCTGAGAACAGGCAGCGATGACATCACCGTGTGACCCAATGCATCACGGATTCCGGATAAAACAAGGTCAAGGTCAAAAAGAAAAACAGCTGCTACTATTAATTCGGTTTCTGTTTTGAAATAAGCTGCATTCAAAGGGATTTTCCCACAGAAGCACTACTGTGGACTGCTAACTGTCAATGCAACGAAGGACTAGCAGATAATGGAAAGTACCGAATGCATAAAATTTGATACACTTAAACTTTCTGACCTGTAATGTTACCACGATGTCCTTTCAAGACGTCGACCAGTTTAAACAGCAGTTTACTCCAAACCTAGAAAACCACCAACGAGTAATTCCGTTTTACATAAAAAAGACAACGGTGTTCCACCAAGGTTGCCTACATATAAGCTGTCCCTTCAAAATTTAACAGTTTGCTGTTTCAACCAATTCTTTCTAAGATGTCATGAAATTCAAAACTTCAGAACAATAACCTCCAAGGTGGAAGTAATAAAATGCAGAGTATCGTTTTGTCGGCAAATCTAGTAAAATGTGTAAAACACGCAGTTTTTTGCCAAACCGAAAACATACCTTAATAACGCCGTCATCAGCTGCCGTCAGAAACAGATTACGTACGTGATCCGTCAGAAAACTACAAATAAATACACAAAACGCCACAAATATCGCAGCTGCGTTTGTGAAAATACGAGGCGGGATCACGACAACAAACACATTATGGGGACCTCCCGGAAGTTCGTATAAAACACACGAACGCCCAGTCGTTGTTCAGTTGTTCTGGTTGGGTCAGGCCAGGTTTTAGGCAGCATTATATAACATTATAAATATGCATATAAATATTAATATGTGTTGATCGCTTATGGCTCTCGACCGGTTTGTACGGCCTTCCTTTAGGACGTTATAGCACATTTCTTCTCTGAGCATTGAGTGATCTTGTGATCTTGACCTCTGACCTTTCGACCTCAAACTGGTCTGCAAGTTCCTCGCAAAATTTGCAATCTTGGAGTCAATAATCAACTTCCTAGTACCGTTCGTTTTAGAATCATAGGAAGGCATGGGACAGACAGATGGAAACACAATGAATAAACCATCGCAGAGTCTGCCAGATGCAGAACTCTTTCTTGACCACCTCGACCTTCAGGAAAACCAGTCTGGAAATAATCCTTGTACTCACCAAGAAAGTAAACTGGAGCGCTTGTTTGGAAAGACGCTAATCACTGCACGACTCTGCAAATCACACAAGTGATCAAAAATTAACTTTTTAAGCAGGCTGTGTCTCTTTATATCACAGACTTGTTTAAACAGTAATGCAAGCATAGGCTTAAATCATGGAGGGCTCAGGGACAAGTCCCACAGAATTTGGAGTGGGAACGCTAATGCAAATTGTACCCCTGGTTTTTCATGTTTCAAAATTTCAAGCACCAAATTGCTTACACTCCAGTGCAAAAAAAGCTTACCAACCTTATGACTCTGACAGAAAATTCACTAATTCCCAAAAGTACATCTTCAACGTTCACCAAATCACCACTTCAGGTGAAAATTCAACATTTTTCTGGCGATGAAATACCGCTCAGAATGCACCAAACACGCCGTTGCAAGTGAAAAAAATCTTTTTTTCTTAGGTGTATAGC
>Ga0209363_1001528_pt1 | contig 11208 bp, 7 predicted proteins | sample WorMetexBAHAMAS3_FD_187385 | JGI IMG/M metagenome (GOLD analysis project Ga0209363, IMG submission 187385) | Marine gutless worms symbiont microbial communities from Max Planck institute for Marine Microbiology, Germany - Inanidrilus exumae... | ecosystem: Host-associated > Annelida > Digestive... | reverse complement strand
CACTTAATATTTTTAAGCAATACATGTACATCTCAACATGAACAGAAAAGAGGATACGGTATTCTGTTACTATGCGCACAATTCAGTATGGACTTGTGAACTCGGCTGTGGGGCAGATACCATGTTCCACAGAACGTATTTCTTGTTTAAAATACTACCGAGTATTGGAGTGGAGTCAGACTTCGTGTGATTACACATCTGACGTAATTCAGCAACAGTAAGACAAAAAAGATATAGGCCTAGTGACAAACATAAGTGAACCGGCGACGGCCTACAAAGTGGACGGGAGAGGATGCTTAAACAAACTTCCACCGCCCCACACCGGTCTGGCGGATCCGGCCGCTTCAGTTGAATGCATGGGCCTGCCTTGGAATGTGAGTGTGACACTAATTACTCCGCGCCCGTCGGTCTCTTTGATGGTAACACCGATAGCGCGACGACGGACAACGCGCCGCCTTTGTAGAGTAGTGCGAATTATCGAATCGTTTGAGCGGGAATTATAGCGATATTCGATACGATAGTGCCATCATCACGTAGCATAGTAAAAAAATCAATAATCGGTTTTGAATTTTTCAAACCGATTATCGGTTTTTAAAGCGATTACCGGTAAACCGATTGCCGTTTCACAACACTATTTGCAAACACATACTTCTTTATGTCCAACCTGCTTAGACTTAAATAACTTTTTGCTATGTCTTCTTCTTCCAGGAACATCAGTTTTCATCACATTTATAAGGTGCATTTCAGACTCCCTCCATTCCCACAGTTTGCCGGTCACTTTCACCCCCTCCCCCGCGACTCCGTGATCCGCTTTGTTAAGCAGCGTTCTCACTGCCAGTGAGAACGCTACTTAAGTCACTGCGGCTGTAACGCGCGCATTACCGTCGCGTATTACGTCGGTACCGCGTGCGTTATGGCGGTCGACAGTCGTATTACAATTCGATTAGCATTCTACTGAATCCAGTACTATTTAAGTCTACACCAGGAGCCTTAGTTATTTTTAGTTTCTTCAACTTGTCCAACATTTGAGGACTGACTGAGGGCATTATTTTTCTGTTATACCTAAAATATCAATATTTTTTCTAATTCTATAACAAAATACCAATGAACAAACAACCAAGAGTTAGGCTTAACTACGTTACTACATTGCATGGTAAATGTTAAGCATATGTCCGTTGATGGAAACAAATATTTTTGCAGCTTCAGGATGACATAAAATATCGTTACAGATGTATTTATGGAGAAATAAATTACAGGAAGGTTTTTGTTTGCAACTTTGCAAGTCACAAAAGTGGCCATTTCCAGCAGGGATGTATCAGTAGCCTTTACCCATTGCAGTTCTGCTTCGTACTAGTAGGGTACTAGTAGTAAATAATAATAACTTGTCCAAGAATTGTAGTCATTACTAAGTAGATGGTAGATACTTAGTTTTTTTCTTGTGTGCAGAGCTAACATTGAATCCGCCTGAAGGGATTGTTGCCGGACCAATCAACGAAGAGAACTTCTTTGAGTGGGAGGCATTGATAACGTTAGTGTTGAGCTGGATTTGTTGTGTTTGTTGGAAATGAGCAACATCAGAAATTTCTGGCTATAACATAACCTTTGAGATTGCCGTGATATCAATATTCATTGGTATTTTGTTATGACATTCAGAAATAATTTATCCGTAAGAAATAATTTATCCAAAGTGCAATAGACATCTCCCCTTAAAGTTGGTCCTGATGCTTTATTTTAATGCTTTGTGTACAGCTGACTTGTGAAGTTACTTAATTCTAGTTTTAAGGCAGAATGTGTCTGTCATTTACAGTACTGTTTTAAGTTTTGTTAAGTTTTTAGTAGCTTTTGCCCTGTTCACTCCAAGCGGATTGGCTATGATGATCCACTTTTGCCTTCAGCCATGATTACACTACTTTTACATAATTACATAGTCGGCCAACGTTTGTAGCTAGATGCTTGATTCTATTTATTTGGAGAACAAGACTCCTGTCTGCAGACTTTTGGTCAATGTACACTCAGGGGTGCTATCATCATGAAGCGGGTTTGTTGTCGGATTTGAGATCAAAAGGTTATGGTTCAACTCCAGGTCAGCACGTGGATGCATGATGGGAAGTTGTACATACCCTCATGTCCCTGGTATCAATATAATTTGGTACCAACACATGGCCTATGATGGTGTGTGGCTCAACAATATCAACCTAGCCTTGCATTACATCTTAAGGTCTAGTAGAGCGATACGAGAGCCTCGCCGATGCTCCAGTAGGGGTAGGGCATCCTTTTACCCTAACTGCGTCTGGATGTTCTAGTAGTGACCCCATAGCATGTGGCATTGATGGACTATCTCAGATTCTGTTAAATTGTGTTGACGTGTTAGCGGACCAGAGGGGACGTGCTTTGAAGGTGGTGTATTCACAGCAAGACTGACATTTCCAGCCGACTATCCACTCAGTCCGCCCAAGATGAAATTCACGTGTGATCTCTTTCACCCAAACAGTAGGTTGCATCTACTGCTGCTGCTAACTGCTGCTGTTAATTGAGTGATCTGTTGTTAGCAGACATTGTGAATGAAGGTGAAAGCAAACATTTCCTAGTCAGCCTTAATTCAGTTATCATGTATGTTTCTTTAACCACATCAGTAGGTTTGGGTACTGGAGCTGCAGTCAGCAACGCCCCTTCTCTCGGGATTTGGTGGTACAGCACGAAAAGATGAAACCAGTCTTTTACAATCACCAACATTGCCAATCTTTACCTCACTTCCGGTTAGTTCCACTCCATTCTGAAAGAACCTGTCATTTCTTCACTGTTTAAGAAACCCGCCTTATATACAGATCAACTCTAAATACTGTCACGTATCTAACCTTGTCCAACATTTGAGGACTGACTGATTTCTAAAATAGCAGAATGTGTCGTTAAATCCCTCCCTCAGGATCACCTCACATCCAGCGAACTACTTACTCCTCACCAATTATCACACGATTCCTCTGAAACAGCTCTTATACATATATTCATAACCAACTGATAAAGGCAATTCGATCACAAAAAGTGTCATGTCTTTGCCTTCTTGACCTCTCTGCCACCTTTCATACTATCGACCACAACATATTAATCACTTGCCTCTCATCTCAATTCGTTATTCATGGCTCTGTTCTCAACTGGTTCAAGTCCTGTTTACCTTCTTGCTGCTTCCATGTTAAATGTGATAATAATCTCTTCTTTGTATACCTCCTCCTCTAGTGTTTCCCCAGTGCTGTATTCTCCATCCTTTACTTTTCATCCTGTACTCTAGTAACTCTACCCCTCAGTACTCTGATGCCTTTTGCCTGAATCACCACCTTTATGATGACGACACTCAACTTTTCTTCTTCTTTCATCTACCCAGCTAAGACTCCAGCATCACCCGTCTAATTTTCTCTTTAACTGGTCTTCTTTTCCGGCATTACTCCATGTTGCGCCAGGCCCTGTCGGCCATGTCCCTGAATGAAAATCTTCGGAGATATTTAGATCAGGCTGTCTGCAGACTGGATGCTCCGATGAAGAAAAATAATGGTGGCAGTCTGGCCTGGTGGTAATGGTGTTGCGGACGTCGACGAAGTTACTCCACGTTGAACCGGATTACAACTGGGATGGATGAGCATCCGCGGGTCTTCCATCTTGGTATGTAACCAACTCAGTCTCAGCAGGTTTGGAAGTGAGTACTGGCCAAAGTGCGACTGGGAAGTAAAGGTAGAACGTATGGTTTATTACTTCACCCATGGGAGCGGTTGCAAAGTATTGTGATGAGTACGTCTGTGTGTATGTATGTGTGTGTGTGTCTCTCTGTCTGTCCATGAGGATATCTCCTGAACCACACTCGCGATCTTTACCAAATTTTTTGTGCATGTTGCCTATGGCCGTGGCTCGGTCCTCCACCGGCATTGTTGTGATATGTTATGTACTTTCAGTTTTTGTGGATGGCATCTCGTTTTTCCTATAATGGTTGTATAGTGGTATGAATATTGCTACGAAGGACTGATTTTGCGTAAATTTGCTTATTTACCATAAAGTCAGACAGAATTCAATTTCCTATTATTAAAAGGCATAATTTTGACTAACTGTTGTGCAATTACTCGCAAACTGCAGTAAAAGAGAAACTGAGAAATTTGACGATTATTAGGAAGAATTGCCGAAATGCATGTCGCCGTAGTTATTGTTACTATGGTAACAGTGAACGTTGGCTGAGAAACAAATATACCACTGAGTTTGATGCATGGACGTAGGAAAGCGAAGTTAATATAACGTTAATGGGACATAGGTTAAGGAAGTATATAAAGTTAAAGGAGAATTGAGCCGCTGAGAATTATAGTGGTCCATCTGCAAATATACCACAGTTGAGAAACTTGTGTTGAAAGGTTTGCAATGTTCCCTGTGGTTACCTGAAGCATAACAAAGGATGCATATCACCTTGCAAACCCCTTTACGGGGTACGCAAGTATTGCGATTAGTATCGGCCGCAAAATGGGCTGTGTGATTGCACACCGCGGGCGATGTCTGATATCTATGATTGCCTTGTTCCACTTGTGGATTAATCGAATGGAACTGCGGGTAACAGGTAAAACTGTGATCTCTTTAACACATGCCATACATAAATGCCTGAGAGAGAGAACCATATTTAAAGCAAGGTATAGACCCACAGGTCTTATTTTCTTAAATTATTATTGTAATCACTGTGCATTGGTTTTTAGTGTGCCATATGCATGCATATGTATATGGTGAGTTATTTTCATGACATGGCGTCTGTAACACTGGTGGATTGTGAATAGAAGGAAGGATATGTCGGAAATATTTGCATACAGATAGTCCAACATTGTGCATCTCATCATAGCAAAGCACATTCGGATATTCCGATGGTATTGTCCGGATTTTCCAGTTTGAAATTTCGGATTGGTGGTGTGACATGCCAAACGTTATTTGCCTGGTGGTGCATCAACAGTTACTTCACCCCCAGTAGGGGTGTGATGTATTGTGATCTGTGTGTCTGTCTGTTTGTTTGTCCACTCGTTTGTCTCAAAAACCGCCCCTCCAAATTTCACCAAATTTTCTGTACATTATTTTGATGACGTGGCTTGGTGCTGCTCTGATGGCACTGCAATACATTATGTATTTCTGTTTTGTGGATGATGTGTTGTTTCCATATGTTGGACGAAAATGGCCCAAATCAAAGACGACATGTATGTTTCATCCAGTTCGCCAGGTGTTGACAGCAGTTGGACGTCAGACGACGTTGTTTGGATGAGGTCGCCTGGTGGCGGCACCGGGGGCGAAGTTTGCCGTCTCTGACTGCATATTGTTCCTGTGAATTGTCCCTAGTTGTTTTTAATATCCAACTAGATTTAGTGTTCCTCATTGACCCTTTGTTGAATGGATAATGCAAAGGAACACAATGGAGCAGTGTGATGAATGGTATGCTGTCTCTTGTTGGGTGTACTCTTACATTTAATACAGTGAATACAGGCCAGATGCCTATCAGCCCTGCACCATGTGCAACACTCTCACCCATCGGCCTTGATCGTTTGGCCTCGTTTAGCATTTCTGCCACTACACGTTGTGTGTCTGTGTGCAGTTTACGCCGACGGTCGTGTGTGTATATCGATCCTGCACGCTCCCGGCGATGATCCTATGGGCTATGAGTCAAGCTCTGAGCGATGGAGCCCTGTACAGAGCGTTGAAAAGATTCTACTATCTGTCGTCAGCATGCTCGCCGGTATGTCCCCCACACGTCTGTATTTCGGTATGTACATGGTGCCCCAAAGAACTATTCCTTGCTGGATTTTTTTGGGCAGATCTTACTTATACTTGTGAAAGCGGCATTTGTTAGGCTTGAAGTGTGCGCAAAAACCACTGGCTAATGATACTGGCACTAAAGTGATTATCAGCTGTTCATAGTGTCAGTCTGCTTTGAGTACCTGGACACTCTGGAGTAGAGGGAATTAAAGTAGTAGATATGCTGGCCAAACAGACTTTGTTGGTGCTGAACCAGCTGTACGTTTATCTCCTACAGTTACACGTGCTCACGTAAAACAGTGGGCAGATAATGAACAACTTACTCACTGGCGGACAGTCGAGGGATGTCGCCGGGCTGGAATGTTCCTTTATGGACCAGATAAAATACTCAGCCACTTTGCTGTCGTGTTGAGACGTCGTGATCTTCAAATCTTAGTGGGACTGTTAACTGGCCACATTACACTCAATAGACATTTGACAGTTATGCGTATACATAACAACCCACTATGCACAGCTTGTAGGGAAGAATAGGAAACCCTTCTGCATTTCCTAGGGTAAATGCTGTGCCAGTCCAAGGTCAGGGTCAAGGTCATGAGCTGTTCAAAGTTGGAAATCCGGCCATTTTCAAAAGCTATCTCCTCCGCCATTTACAATGGGAGCTGGCAACTGACCACGGATTCTTTAACTAGGGCACAATATCTAAATTTGATTGTGCCGGATTTTTTTATATTTGGCCTTGTTTTTGTGTCACGCGACTTTGAAGTTGGCATAAACGTCAGTTCTGAAGAGTCGACCGTCAGTCCCGTATGGGGCTAATTTATTATTAAAGAAATATCTTTTATTTTTCCACACTGAGTCTATGCTGTTTGTCCGTGTGGATCTGCCCATCCGTCAGTAGGATCCGATAAATTTTAAACTTTGTGAAACAGTAGGACTCAGTACAAGGAACGTTCGATGGTATTTGTCGTTGTTGAAGTGAAGCTGTGCACTTTCCTGACATTTTCTAGTGCAGTGTCATCGTATGCTGGATAAATAAGTAGTAATTTTTTTCCTAATGCAGAAATTTCTTTCAGGCTTCACATTTTCACAAAGGTACAAACACTATAGCAAGGGCGCTGACTCCGTTGGGGCGATGTGTTCGATAATCTCAATGCCCAAAAAACTGTGAGGCGTTTGATTCTGACAGATTTACTTGCAACAGCAGAGTGAGCACAGTTTTGCATCTTGGCATCTGTTTCACCCTTAATGGCAAAGGGGAGGGAAGGAATGGAAGAGACAGGAGGGGATGGGAGAGGGATTGCCCCACAGTGATTTCTGAAAGTCTGCGCCTTTGCACTCGAGAGAGTCTTCTGGTTTGATTGTCAGTATTATACAACTGTGTCGTTTTTATTAGTAATATTAAAGATGTGTTGGCACTACAGAACCAAACGACGAAAGTGCAGCAAATGTGGACGCGGCGAAAACATGGCGAGATGACCGAACGAGATTTAACGAGATTGCCCAGAGGACTGTGCGCAAGTCACTTGGACTATGATACTGAATATATGCACCAACTGATTTGACTGATGGGCGACTGCGGCTGGTTGTGATCACAGTTACCGTGAAATAAGTCTGCTTTGTGATCAAAGTGGACGAAATGATGAATCTGTATGGATTTCTTGTACAAACGTTTACAAACTTGGTGAATACTTGTGAAAAATACCTGAAAGTTTGTTGAAGATAACCATTTGTGATTTTTGAAAATTTATTTATTATTTTCTTATGGAAAAGTCAATTGTCACTGTATGCTATTCAGGAATAGTTTTTGTTGCCTGTTGCCATCCCTATGTCTGGAGATTGATACGACTTTAAACAATGATTATGAAATGCTCAGTTTGAATTCAGTTGCTCTAGCCACTGAAACTGAAGCAAAATTTTTGCTTAAATGTGATTTTGTGGCAGGTGAAACAAGGCAATCGTAGATATCAGACTTTACCTGCAGTGTGCAATCCCACCCCATTTCGCGGCCAATAATAGACTCGTCCAACGCTAGCAATCAAGCATCTGCCCGTCTGTGCACGCCGCTGCATGGACCAGTCCAATTCGCAATTCACAGGGGTGTTTCCCCCTTCCTTAACCTAAGTCTCATTGACGCTAAATTAACTTTGCTTTCCTGTGTCCATGCGTCAAAGTCACTGGTATAGTTGTTTCTCTGCCAACCTTCGCCATTGCCATAGTAACAACAGTGACAGTGACGTCCATTTCCGTAATTCTTCCCATTAATCGTCAAATTTTTCCATTCCTCTTTTGCTTTAGTTTCCGAGTAATTTTGAAATAGTTGGTCAAAGTTGTGCCCTTCAATAATACAAAATTTTATTGTGTCAAACTTTATGGTAAATAAGTAAATTTAAGCAAAATTGGTCCTTCGTAGCACAATTCATACCAGTATACGGCCCATTAAACTTGTCGGGCACGTTTCTGTCCAACATTTTCCAGTGTCACCCCCACGTAACACACCGTTCCTCTGGTCAAGCCCACTCATCCTCCCGAACGGCATCTCAATCAGTTCAGCCGTTGTTGTATGGGTCCCAAATGCTCAGCTGTACAATGCATTGTCAGTGGGGAAGAAAACCCCCAAAATTGCCCCTTCCCATTGGGATTTCGGCACCAGGCTGGAGGACCGAACCACGGCCATAGGAAACATGCACAAAAATGGTAAAGATCACACGTGTGGTTTGGCAGACATCCTCAGGGACAGACAGACACACGCACAGACTTATTCATTACAATACTTTGCAACTACTCCCGCGGGCAAAGTAAAAATGACTGGGCAACATTTCATTAAGCTTTGATGATGATGATAATGATGATGACTCATATTGTGTTAATTTAATACAGATTGTCATTTTGTTTGCTGTATATTTCCATTATTACTTTGCCTCTAGTAGGCCACCAAAGTATTGCGATCAGCATCTGTACGTCGGTCTGTCCGCTTGTGTATCTAAAAAAACATCAAAATTTCACCTAATTTTCTGTATGTTACCGGTGGCCGTGGCTCAGTCCTCCTTTGGCGTTAGTGCAATACGTTATGCACTTCCGGTTTTTGTGGATGACATCATGTTTTCACATAATGGAGCAAATGGGCCAGAATCAAAGACGATGCGTATGTTTCGTAGAGTTCGCTACATGCCGGCACCAGGGCTGCCATCTCCGACCACATCTTGTTGCATGTTGTTAACTGATTAATGGAAAATTCACGACAATAAATGCGGTTCATGTAAAATATGGAAGTGAATCCCCTTCAGTGGTTCGACACTAATGGTTCGGCGACAGGCGGGCCTGTGAAGTAATCCTGGTAAAGAAGGCCAGTGTAATAAACAAAAACAGAGTATGTATCTACATAAAATGTGAGAGTGAAATGTTAGTCATTTAGCTCATATTTTCCACCCACAATGTACTTTTAATGTAATTGTATCCATTTACACAGCACAAAGCCTTGTATGCCGCTTTGCTAAGAGTCATAATGACAGTCATCCACAACTCACTCGCCACGCCAGAGCGTCTAGGATACTAGTACACTGTGTAATGCTGGCACCTGTCCCATACAGTTCTGCTATTTCACATTATGATGTTTCCGTCAGTTAAAGCAATACGGAAATGGGCAGAAAAGTCAATCACATGTTGCCGTGTATTTTACTGATGACTTGCAAGTAAGGTCAAGTTAAATGGTAAAAACAGTCCAGTGTAAATCAAAATTTTTTCAGTATTGAAAATTAAAAAAGTAAACTGCGCTTATTCTTACTGCATGACGCTATGCTAGAGCGTTATATGCTGTACACCGTAAACGTGGTAATATCTCTGAAACGGTACAAGCAAGAGTCGTTGACACGTTTTAACTTGTTACTACAGACCGCTAGTAGGAAGTGACATGTGACCTATAGCGGCAATTTCAGTTACCTTGAGTGACCTTCGGGGTCATCATTCACCTAGAGCAAGCATTTTCTAATTCATTTTTTGTACAGCTGTTGAAAAGATTTCAACTGACCTAGTACGTCGGCGTCGCGCGGTCCCTCTGCAGTAGCTAGGCTTCTTGTTTGTACTAGTTATGTGTGTGTGTGGTTGACACTCATTGTTCTGTTCAAAGCTGAAATCACTTGACGGTGTCTTGAACAGTTGCATGCGTTGCTAGAGAATTATGTTCATATTTTGTACTGCACACATGAACAACTGGGCAGTCAGCCAGCTATGTTCGATTACGATTAACTGGTTAATTTTTCAACAAAAATTAAATGCCTCGTTTTACCGTTAGTAAATGCTATTTCTTTGCCAATTTTTGTATTCTGGTCTTGACAGCCATAAGAGGCACGTTTTGTTTTTAAATTACTGATAGTGATACTGCAAAATCCATTAAACTGTGGTTATTTTAATATTTAATGCTAGAAAATGTATTGCAACTGCAGGGTGTGTAAAACATTATGGTGTACTTTGCCTGTGGTCATGGCTGTGGCTATCAACATGTCAGGGCACTGAACAGTATGTGTAGTGTATACAGATCTGACAGTGAGACGAGATTAAAACAGATCCACTGTCCATTCATCCTGTTGTGTCCTTACACTAGTCAACAAGAAACTTGAAATTAAGTTTTCTACAATTAAAACCCAACATTTTAACACAGCAGAAATATTTATGAACTTAACACAGCCAATCAATCAGTCAATCAATCAATTGGCTGTGTTCAGTTCATGAACACAGCAAATGTCTCGTTGCAGTATGTCAACTTGTATTAAAGTCTTGATTGATTGATTGATTGATTGAATGAATATTTCTTATTTATGAATATGTATATATGAACGGGTTTAAGGGCCTGTGACATAGAACGTTTCATAGGATTAATCTATGTTTTAGTTTTGATGACTAACTATTACGAACGTGATTATTCTGATTATAAAATCCAACGTATGTTAACACTAAGTAATCAAGCAGACAAATAGTAATTGAGGTAATGTGTATTTATACACAATTATCGGCAAAAACAATCATATCAGCTGAACCCACAGACATATATACAAACAGGCGGCTAGTCATCAAAGCTGTAGTACAGGTACTAAATACAAGGGGTGGGGGCAAACGTTTACCCCACTGAATAAATCACAGTCAGTACACCGAATACTGATATAAGACATCGGCGTGTTAACACTGGTCAATATAAACTTTCCACTGTGTTTATCTCCACTTTGGATAACATTTGTAACAAATAATTACCACAATGTCAAAATCCGATGCACTATGAGGAGACCTACCAGCTCCTAAATTACATATAATGACACTGGGCCACTCCATACTAACAAACGGCACCGTCTGTGCAGCAGTGGCGGCGGAGCGTCAAAAATATTGGGGATCAGAAAGCATGGGCGGGGATGGGAAATGGTGCGAGAAAGGGGATGTCCCCCCTCCCGCCGCGAGGGTCCGGGT
>Ga0209363_1001527_pt1 | contig 11209 bp, 9 predicted proteins | sample WorMetexBAHAMAS3_FD_187385 | JGI IMG/M metagenome (GOLD analysis project Ga0209363, IMG submission 187385) | Marine gutless worms symbiont microbial communities from Max Planck institute for Marine Microbiology, Germany - Inanidrilus exumae... | ecosystem: Host-associated > Annelida > Digestive... | reverse complement strand
CCTCCGCCTCGTGTCGGAGTGCGAGCGGTTGAAGAAGCTAATGAGTGCCAACACGCAGGAGATACCGCTGAACATCGAATGCTTCATGGAGGACAAAGATGTAACGGGCAAAATGAAACGAGAGACGTTCGAGAAATTAGCGGCTTCTCTGCTGAGTCGTGTGGAAACTGCAATGCGTTCTGTGCTTCAGTCTTCAAGTAAGCGGCCAATGTTTGATGTAACCAGGGATGTCTTTTAATGCCCTGCATTCCAGTGTTGGGTATCAGCCAGCAGAAACCGTATTCTGCCAGACATACTGCTTCAAACAGTTTAAAGTGGTTTGAACGGGAAAAGTTATTCACCTATAACCAATATTGGTCTAACACTAAATGATACCAAATAAACTAAGCCAGATAAAGTATGACACGTAGATTAAGCTTAATGGACATTACGATTACTTGCTGTCAGAACTGTTTCTTTCTCGCTTTGCTGTGCGCAAATTTGTCCACGATTTTCTCTAAATCAAGCTAGTGATCGATTACCACATGTCCTAATTTTCAGTGTAATGGAAGTTATTTTTGAAAAATATTGCTTGAAATTTGGGGGCCCCTGCAGTCTGGGGCCCCTTGGACTTTGCCCACCTTGTCCTCCCCATTGCTACGCCACTGCATATGAGTCAGCCGTCCAAACGGCATCTTTATCAGTTCACCCGTTTTTGCACAGCTCACCCATGTGCCCAACACGGGACACACAGACCATGATACGTAACTGTAACTGTAAGCTGCATCTAATGCACTGCATGCAGATGATGTGCCCTAAAAAGTAGTAGATTCAGTTTACCATTAACAGGTATGGAGTTTTAGCAGAGTTGTTTCTCAAAATGCACTGTGTAAGTTTGCTTTAAAACTGGATTATTACTGGCCCGCTTACACATGGTGTGGGGGGACAGACTAGTGATGCTGCCTGGCATCTGTTGTTGTTGTCGTCTGTAACACTCCACGGTGGGCTAGTAGAGTTTGTCCCGTTAGGGTGACACTTTGTATAGATTAATTTTGGTTAAAAACCGCAGTTTGTTTTTACGTATTTAATTTACCAAGTTGACATTAGGATGACGTTTCCCTGGCGCCGACATGGCACTCGCCGTGTTCAAGATGTCACAGTTAACTGGTGTTGTCGACGATGGCCTGGCTGGTCATGTGGTCAGCTGTGATGTGACATGGACAATGCCCGTAGCTGGGGACTAGTGAGTCATTGGGTGCACGTGCTGGCGTTAAGATGCGTTGTTTTTCGTTGTGTTGAAGCACGTGCTGTGTTATGCTGTCTTGACTCTTTTTGTTAAATTTACTTATGTTTAGATATTTGTAAATATATAGTAATAAATGAAAAACCATATACATAGTGTAGGGGGGTTAGTATTGTTTTGCTGTCTGGCATCTGTCGTCGCCTGTCATCTGTAACACTCCACGGCGGGCTATAATTAGACTGGAGGCGGCATCACCCGCACAGGCCAAGCGATGACGTCATGCTGCCTCCAGTCTAATTTTAGCTGGCGGGCCAGTAGTCTTACATCCCGTTACGACGACACCTTGTTGCAAATTTGTCACAACGAGTTTTGCCGTTGTCATTTGGTTTCAATTAGCATGATTCTTGCAATATCCACGTGCATGTGTATTACTAGAGTTGTCAAAAGATGACATCTACTCCGTGGAAGTGGTTGGAGGGTCATCTCGCATCCCAGCGGTGAAGGAGTTCGTGAAGAAAATATTCAACCGTGATGCAAGCACGACGCTGAACGCCGATGAGGCCGTAGCTAGAGGATGTGCACTGCAGGTATATTATTCCCTTTAATGCCTTCACCACCAAGGAATTATGGTTTTGGGCTGTCTTTTCACCGCATTCGTTTGTTCGTCTATAACGTTACCAAGATATCTCATGAACGGCTTGAGCAATCTCGACGAAACTTACACTGAATATTTATTAGCCCCTACTGCTGACCTGATTAGATGCTAGAGGTCAAAGGTCATGGTCTCAGCCGCCGTCGAGGTGGCAAAGTCACACACTTGGGTGTCAAGAGTCCATTTTCTAGTTATAATATGAGATTTCAGTCAAGTTTCTTGTATTTTTTTCGGTCGACTCTTCCTATCCAACCCAATAAAGTGGGTCTCAAATGTCTCTCTGTACATATGTACATACGTACGTCCGCTTGTCCATAAAAGTTTTTTGATTTTAATGAAATTTGGCATGTGGGTAGAGGTCTATGAGTGATGCACGACAGTGTGCCATATGACTCCATCCAAGGTCAGGGTAAAGGTCACGGGCCTTGAAAGTTGGAAATCCTTCCATTTGTAACAGTTATCTCCTCTACCATTTACAATGGGAGCTAGCAACTGACCACTCATTCTTAAACTAGTGCACAATATCTAAATTTGATCGGGCCAGATTTTTTATATTTGTCCTAGTTTATGTGTCATGTGACTTTGAACTGGGCAGAAACGTCAGTTGTGAAGAGTCGACCATCGGTCCCGCACGGGGCTAAGTTATCTATGGACAGTAGTAGTTGTGTGATTGTTCTTAAATGGTTTGACAGGAACAGAATTGAGTCTGTAATAACCTGCTTCAATCGTTGTCCACTGGTTCTGTTTTGGGGGACCTGACTCCCCTTGTAGTCACTCTAGAGAAATAGGCTGGTTAAATGAAAACCAGTAGCAGTTGTACTAGAGGCAGTAATAGCATGCAAGATGAAATCGGGCAGAGATGAGCACACCATAGGTACACTGTGACATGCCAAATTTGCCCGTATCAGTGAAGCAATGTCGGATGCCGTCGGAATTACAAAATTTTTAATTTCGTGGTGCTATAACGTTTGTTGCGATTGATATGATGCACAGATGGATGTCGATGCAAATTGTCTCGTGACATTGCGATGACGTCACAGTGTCACGGGAAAAATTGCATTGACTGTATAGATTGTGGTAAAATATATACTTAAAATACCTACTGGAAATCTACTGGAATTGTTTTTGTGATTTGTTAGACACGCTATACTAATACTAATTCAAGTTTAACAGCGGTTTTTCCAGGTGACTTGGATCGGTTGTTTCTCCCTCAAATCTTCCTCCTGTATCTTTTCGGAAAGAGAACCTAAGCGGACTAGTGGAACGGGGTTTTTTTATGGGCCGGATATCCTACCGGCCAACCAGCCATTAGTGTCAAAGCAATGAAGGGGACACACAAGACTAACCGTAACCAGTGGCCTGGTCACGCCAGATTGTAGAGATCTGTAGTGAAGGTTATGGCTTTTAAATGCCTGCATATGCACTTGATGCTAATGTCTGTTGGTTGCCAGTGTGCCATTCTGTCGCCGACCTTCCGAGTCCGCGACTTCTCCATTGCCGATGCGCAGCCGTATCCCATCAGCCTCAGCTGGCAGGGCACCATGGATGAAGAAGGGTGAGTACTCACCAGTATTGTTTTACTGTCGTTTACTTTCCAAGACTCATTCTAAAGATTGGTGAATTCATGTAGTAATGGTGCTAGCATGAATGGTCATTAACGTGACATGAGTAGACAAGTACTTCAAGGTCACGGTACAATGCAGAGAATAGTCACCATGGCTGAGAACGTTACACGTATGATCGCTGGAACAGCTCAGTCTTCAGGTGTGATCTGAAGGTGATCAGTGATGACGATGAACGGGTGTTGTGCGATATACTGTTCCACACTGTCGTGGCTGAAGCAGTAAAAGTGCAACTTGCAAGTGTGGCATGGTTAACATGCGGAATGGCCAGGTCCGTCGTTGTCGATGATTGTACACACTGACGTTGTCTGGTGCTGATGGCATCAAAGGAAAGTAAAGGAAGTGTATTTATATAGTGCCATTTACTACGCAAGCATAGTCTCAATAGTCTCAAAGTGCTCAGACATCGATCACTCAGTTTTACCTGCAAATTATACCATGCCTGCCTTTCTTTCATAAGCATTGATCAGATGGCGCCACCCCTAACTGAGGCAGCAGACATCCAGTTGCATCTTACTACTCATCTATCGACACCGAAGAGATGAAAAGCTGAGTTGGCCTGGTTGGTTGACCTACAGCAGATGGTTTACCCACATAAATGGTCAACCATCAGCTACAGGTCGAGCGCAGGACAGGGAAAGTTTGCTGGCCAAAGACCGACGTTCTACCACTGTGTCACGCAACCAACCACTTAACCACTGCAGCAGTAGTGGTTACTCCCAATGCTGATGTTATTTTTAACATTGGAGAAGATCCAGCCACACGTGTGCATCCGGGTGCTTAGACTAAACTAAGATGGTCACAGCTTTACCAGAACTGCAATAACTAGATAAGTAAGCTTTCCATAGTTGATGTGTGAAACAGTTGTTTAGTTTTATAGAATAAACACTTATTGGATTTGCTACTGGCGCCAACAGTGTGTGTACGTTTTGTTTATCTGTATGATATCTAAAAACCAATGCAGCTTAGCGTAGAAATGTTCCACCAAAAGGTCACGAGTCGTAACATGTATGTGTCAAGTCTTCAGACAGAACACAACATTGCTGTTGGCTGTACGTAAGCCATGCTGGGTTTTCCAAGATGTGGTGCCCAATCGCACAAGCCATGCTAGCGACACTGGGTTTTCCCTGTGTCTAGTTCCATGCGGCCAGTGCTGCAGCCGCGAAACATTAACCACGCGCGACAGACAGACCTCGGTTTTTCCACGCATGGAGGTTTTTGTAGTCAGCCAGTGGCAAAGACATAGCGAGCATGAGCCATGTCACTGTTATGAGTGCTGGCTTCTTGTAGTTCTTGCTACTTGACAATATTGGCGAATGGTGAAGGTCATAGCAGGCCCTAGGGCTCCATGTTGTCAAAGTTATTTTGTTCACGCACACACAGACACACACACAGAATTGTGTAGATAGTCTATCCAGTGCATTGGATAGTCAAAAAAGAAATCTGGGGAGTGTGGATGTGTACGTATGTTCCAGTGGATGCAGTGATATGGAAATCTGTCATCAGTACCACGCTATTCCATTCTCAAAGATGCTGACGTTCTACCGCAAAGAACCGTTTACGCTGACCGCAAAATACGTCACTACCGACAGCCACATTACCGATCCATTTATTGGTACGTCTGTGTTAATGAACGTGGGCTGTGTCTGAGATGTTCAGTGAGTGTCAGTGGTTTGGTATCTGGAGGACTTCACGGCACTAAATAATATATATCTTATTACCTTTACCAGAGTCTAACAGGGGTAATGTTTCAACCTGTTCAGTGTAATTTAATGTAAAATAGTCAATTAGGTTGACTCTTGTAATAAAGTGGGTCTTACATGTTAGCCCGTGCGTCCGTCCATCCACAAAGTTTCTTAGATTTCAGTGAAATTTGGCGCATAGGTAGAGGTCTATAATTGATGCACGACGGTATGCAGTATGGCCCGATTAAAGGTCAAGGTCACGAGCCCTTGAAAGTTGGAAATCCTTTCATTTCCAAAAGCTATCTTTTCCGCCATTTAGAGTCGGAGCTGGCAACTGACCACTAATTCTTAACCTAGGGCACAATATTCAAATTTAGAGCACGGACAAACAGACACGACTAAACGCCCTACCCGTGATGGCGGCTATACAGCCGGCGTTGGTAATAATAATGCAACTTTTCTACACTGTGTTTCAGAACAAAATGTCCCACCTGCTGAAAGGGGATGTTAATCTTTGAACCAACCAACCGTCCATCAATTGCCTGTTTAGTTAGCCACAGTTATGGCAGTCACGGGGTAGGGTTTTCACTATTGTTTGTCTGTTTATTCACTGTTGCAGTTAGGATCATCAGGCTTGGCTGAAATGTTCCATCAGGAGTCCTGGAATCACACTGATTTTGTGGCCTTAAAGTCAAAGGTTAAGGTCACAAGGCACAAAAATAGTGCCAGCATGGGTTTTTGCACTCTTGTGAGTGCTTTCTTATTCGAGTTATTGTTCCATTTACAGGCCAATGTCTTTAAGAGGCGACCAAACCTGGCTTTAGTTTTTTGTGTTGCCTTATATTTTGTTATGGATGCATGTCTGCTTTTGTTGTGTAAGATTTACTTTTTAGGTCGACTCTTTGACAGAGTCGACCTAATAAAGCCAGTCTCAATTGTCTGTCCATGCGTACGTACGTACGTACGGTGGCACTGTCCGTCTGTTGTGACGGCGAACATCAGTCCCGTATGGGGCTAATTTTTCAGTATTTAGCCAAGAGAGTAGCTGGGAAAAATGTCTCGGAAATAGTTATTGTTCAAGCAGTATGCGTGTGTTGGTTGGTTGATTATAGGATCTTTCCAAGTGAATGGCATTGTGCCGCAAGCGAATGGTGAGAGCAGCAAGGTGAAGGTGAAGGTTCGCGTCAACATCAGTGGACTCTTTAGTGTGTCGGGAGCAACAATTACCGAGAAGGTGGAGAACGCTCCCTCCGCCGACGAACAGGAACCCATGGATGTAGACAACAGCGCGGAAAAGACACCGGATGACGCGGCCGGCACAGAAGCCAGTGATAAGCAACAGCAGGAGCAGTCTACCGTTGCTGAAGGCGCTGGAGACTCACCCAAAGAGTCGTCGTCAGTCAATGATATTGGTGATGTTGGGCCTGCCACGAATGATGCTGAGACAGCAGACAAGGTGTGAAGATGACACAGAATATTTTATTGTTGCTTGGTAGTTGACTTCATATCGCTACAGACATGATAAGAATTAATGGCACATAGTGACTGTTGTTTTTTGCACCTTGTACAAATATTCTTTCCTACTTTCTTACTTACTTAATGGACGTTTTCGTTTTGTCTCCTCAACCTCTCAATCACTTTCCTTTTTTGGGTGGCTGCTGAACAAAAAGGCAATCAGGCTTAATGTTAATATATCGCTGGCCTTCTTTACTGGGTAAGGATAGATCTCCACTCCTGTCCTTTTGTCTCTGATATAGCCATATTTGTGCTGAAAAGGGACGTTAACTGTGTCAGTTTCACTGATGGAGACCATCATTTATGAATCTGCTACTTAATTGATCATAATTCAAACAGTTGAGCACTTCGGATGGAATTTCATGCTGTTGGTCATACTTGTAGGAAAATGCTGCGGAGAAGAAAGGGAAACCGGAGAAGAAGAAGCACACGGTGAAGACCATAGACCTGCCAATCGTGGAGAATGTCATTCGTATGTCGAAGGACGTGGTTAACTTCTACATGGAACAAGAGGTACGATGATGACTATTGTGCTTCAATTGTATTTGCCAATGCAAATGTATGTCTGTAAAAAAATTTACCGTGTAATGCGTATGCATTGCGTGATATACATTATGGCCAGTTGTTAGTCTATCACAAGCTGATGTTCTTTTAAATGAGCTGACTGGAGCGAGCTGGTTTTTGGCACAGAGGCTGTCTTCAGCATATCCGATACTGTGTTATGAGGGGCTTCTCCAAAATAAGGGTATTTCCCTCTGGAACTTTTTCCGAACTTTGAACTTAGTGATTTTTCTGCATTTTCACTACAATGCATCAACTGTCGCAGGTGTTGTCAACTTAATTCGGTCATCACCGTGTTTCACAGACACTTCATAGTTTCTGTTACCTAATTGGCTGTTATAACAACTAATATACTTTGTGTGGTTTGTTTGAGATAGCTGAGCCTTGTTGAATTGCTTATAATGCACGTTTTTTATGAATTTGCCACCCAATAGTATCAGCAAAGGTGTTACATTTTGGGGCTGTCCGTCCAGTCATTCGTACATTCGTCCGGTTAGATATTGTTACATGAACGCCTTGAACGATTTCGATAAAACTGATGGTATATTCACTGGTGACCTGATTAGATCTGGAGGTTAAAGATCCAGGTAACAGCAGGCCATCGAGGTCAAATGTTGGTAACACTGTGTCTCAAAAATCGAAAAACGGCCATATCGTGGCAACGGCCTCACTGATCTGCACAAATTTTGGCACGATGACGCACATTGGCATACTGAAGAGTTTACAATTTTGAACTTTTAAAAATCCGGGATGACGAATGATTGCCTTGAAAAATAAAAAATGGCCTTGTCTTGAAAACAGTTTGACCGATCAGCATGAAATTCGTCATGGTGACACACATTGGCCCTTCGAACCATATGGCAGTTAAACTTTGAGCAGTCTCGATGAAACGTATAGGGAATAACCATTAGCCGCTACTGATGACCTGGTTAGATTATGGAGCTGAAGGTCACATCAGGTGTGGCAAAGGTGTCCACATCGATGCTGAGGCATTGATGTCAGTCTTCTAGTTTTTATCAGTCCTTTGGCACTATTGGTTCGGTGACACAGGGTTCCCACGCCTCCTGGTAAGTCCTGGATTTCTTTTTGTAAAATTTCCAAGCCATGGAAAGTCCTGGAAATATTTGTGAAAGGTCCTGGAATTTTCTAGGCTATGATGTAGTAGGCGGACACAACGCTGCAGGTGCAGATGCCAAAATTAGCTCAAATTTTATCTGTATATGCGGAAAAAATCGCTGGTGGCCAGGACTCTGCTCTGGACCCCATAGTAACTGCTGTTTGTATTTATATTTAAACATCACTGGCGTACGACAGGGTCCCAGAAAAATACTTCTGGGGTTCCTAGAAGTCCTGGAAATTTTTGTAACCAAGACAGTGGGAACCCTGGTGACAGGAGTTGTATCTGGCCTCTTGAAAATCTGGAGTTATCCGGAAGATTCTGTTCTCGAGAGCCTTCCAAACATGGAGTAATTCCAGAAAAGCTTAGTTAAGCTAGAACGGAAAGTAACGTATGTTAACATTACTCTTTATGTCCTCATTTATTGTAACGATTACTGACCGAATTATTATTTGTTTTATGTGAAGGGTAAGATGATAATGCAAGACAAGATGGAGAAGGAACGTGCTGACTCGAAGAACGCCGTCGAAGAATACGTCTACGAGATGCGCGACAAGTTATCTGGTGCTTTGTGCCAGTTTATGGTCGACGCGGTAAGGATATTTTCCTGTTCCTATCTGTCTAAAGACAACTCATGCGAAGACAGACCTGCCCACGTGGCCGAGTGGTTAACGCACTCGGCCGCCATGTTCAGTAGAGCGTGACGCGCTCAGTGACTGGGGTTCGCACCTCAGCTCGGGCACCTCCGCTTACCAAAGAGTCATTTCTAATAATTCCTATGCACATGATGCAGAGGGAGTTAATCTCGGGCAAGTAGGAGGGTTTGACAGTGTCCTCTATAAACTGTGACCGTTGCTGATGCCTTGATTAGCAGCGTCAAGGTGTGAGCCCCACTAACGTGTACGGTGAGAGCCGATGCAGATAGATGTGGCTAAGTCTCCTGGCTAGGCGCTGAAGAAGCGTCAGTCAGGCGCTGAAAAAAAGCCAGTTAGGGCTGGCACTGAATAAGTGCCAATTCGGGCTTAGCCAGACAGTACGCCACGCTTAGAGGGGGCACGCTTGGAAAAGCCCCCCGACAAGCTGCTCACGCCTACTGTTCCTTCCTCCACCCTACATAATGTGCACATACACTGCACACACCTACCAGTTCCCCTCTTCTTCCTGGGCTGGCAAATTGGACCGATATAAAGGCCTCAGCACTGGGGTCCAGAGTATGTTGGACCCCTGCTCGCAATAGACAACTCGTCGATGCTGTCTCTTGTAATTGTGTTGTATTTATTACCCGCGCCGGCTGTATGGCCGCCAGCGTGGGTAGGGCATTCAGTTACATTTGTCTGTCTGTTTGTCTGCATTCTAAAAGGAAAACGGCTCGAGCTATCAACACCAAACTTGATACACGTGTACTCTTTAGTAGTCGCTCGGCATGCATTGACCCAGAGCTCAAAAGGTCGTGGTTACCAAAAAACCGTCGCACGGTTGCTAGTGATGTGTAGTACGACAGTCGTGTACTGCTGCTGCCGTCATGGGTCTGCATGTCGATACGACTGCCTATGTTTTTTAGTTTGTTGTGTTTTAGCAGCAAAAAATCATGCAAGTGCTGGTACTCAGCATCGCTCCTTGTTTCAGGAGTCCAATGTTGAATGAAGAAATGATGAGGCCAGGCCAATTTTTTGTTTCACTACGTTTGAGTTTCCTCCAGTGGATAAAAAATGGTTGGGAGAGTAAAGGAAAGGAATCCATCGGATAAAACATGCCATATATCCCAAATGTTGTTTATAGGATGAAGAAACCGTGCGGAATCAGCTATAAAATTGTTATTATGTTGATGTCAAAAACTTCACAGTTTAAAATGGCTTGTAAGGACGATAGTGGCTGCGTCACACATCAAAAACTGCAAGAATTAAAAATGTGATATTACTTAGCAGCACATTGTCAAGATTCTCCACCTCACATTAAATGTTTCTATGCTACCTTGTGAAACTTGAACATTACAATTGCTGCCGATTTCAATGGCATATTGCATGTGAGACCTCAGAATTCATCTTGCAAGATGCGAGGCCGCCTTAATAGCTTATGATTACAAAATCCACGAAACAAATGCTGCAGTGCTTAGTAGAGGATCCGCGATGTCAGCGAACTGAAGCAGTGGATGACTGACCTGTAAATTGGGTTGCAGCAGTCACTGATGAAGCTCACATCAGTGAATGGCGTAAATGTCTGCGAGGCTGTGTTTGTATCCGAGATGGACGTTTACAGCACTTGCTTTGTTTAAACGTTTCAGCAGCCTTTTCAGTAATAAAACAAGACAACACAGAACATGCTTTACTTAATCAACGCCAATTTCAGGGTGACCACTCACCTGGAAAACCTGGAAAAGTCAGGGAATTCCAAATTGGTCAGGAAAAGTCAGGGAAAATGGAAAAAGTCAGGGAAGCTGACATTTGTTTCATCGTGCAATCAATATACCAGTAACACAAATAGATTATGGAATTCAAGATGCAGTTTCGAAAGTTCATCATTGCTCTGATCGAGAAAACAGTTGAAAGAAGTCCTCTGAAGTACAAAGCTACACGCACAATATCTTGCATCAATCCGTCACTGATTTTATACAATCGCACGACAAGTGAAGCTAAAATGACAGATTTGCTGCAAATATTACATGACTTGGGCCGAATAACATCGACTGAAGCTGATGATGCTAAAGCGAAATTTTCCGAACTTTGTGCATCAGCGAAGTCAAAGCACAAAGAACAGCTCGACACTTTCAGCAGGGAGCAGCACCTTGATGTCTTTTATTCCAAGATCTTTGTTGGTGATGATAAGCAGGTACCATTA
>Ga0209363_1001525_pt1 | contig 11213 bp, 4 predicted proteins | sample WorMetexBAHAMAS3_FD_187385 | JGI IMG/M metagenome (GOLD analysis project Ga0209363, IMG submission 187385) | Marine gutless worms symbiont microbial communities from Max Planck institute for Marine Microbiology, Germany - Inanidrilus exumae... | ecosystem: Host-associated > Annelida > Digestive... | reverse complement strand
TTGTTAAACAAAGTAGGTTTGTCTCTTTTTCGGTATTTTGAAGTAGGCCTACGTGTGTGCGATATCGTCGTTAAAAAGTTGACGTTCGCTATCTCATCTCCTGATGAGTTCTTGTTCAATTAACCTATCCGAAACCAAAAAGATGGCAGCCATCTGGCGCACGTCCAATCCTCCACGTATTGTGCAAAACATCAAACCGCGGTTCATCAGTAATTACTTCAAAACAGCTTTTGAAATAGACTGACATAATTGATAGCAGCTGCATATACATTAATTTATTCGTGATGATTCGTTATATAGAAATTAATCTTCCTTTCGGCCTATGACATAGTACACCATCGTGCATGAATATGAGCGCTCTTGTGCCAGAAAAACATCTTATATACAGTCTACTGGCCCATTCATTCAGTTTAGGTAGCATGCGCTTTCCGATATTGTTTTGTACTGATCTTGGTTCATATTGCCTTTGACGATCTGCAGACGACTAGTGCCGAAAACACCCTTTCACCCTCTGTTTGCATGCTGACGCTTATGAGCATAGAGCATGAGCTACTGCGCAGCCTTGACTTCGCTGACACAATCAAAGAATTCGCACTTGCTAAGACTCGCAGAACAGCAATATGAATGATGCCGAGTGACGCAACTACTGCAGTTCGGGCGATTGGCGCAATTGCTTCAGTACAGACAATTGTTACTGGCCCGCCTAATGGGCCGGTATTGTTTTGCTCGCTGTGGTCTGTCGGCGTCTGTCGTCGTCTGTAACACTGCCGGCAGGCGGGCCTGCCGCCGGGCGTACGGGCGGCCGACACTGCACGGCGGGCCAGTCGTGTTACGTATTAGGGCGAGACCTTGTTGCAATTACTTCTTTTCTAGCAACCTAGCGGGAGAAGCCAGACTAGCAGACCTTTGCTGTTGACAAGTTGACAACTTGATGTTACTGAGCTTGATGTTACTATGTTCAGTAAAGCGTGGTTGTATTGCAAGCTAGGCATTTTTTGCCTTGTGACTGGTGAGTGTCAAATGAACATACGCCACGATACATCAATCCTGAGAAAATAGGCCCTTTTCTGGGCTGCAGCATCAGGCCCAATTTGGTCTTAATCCGGCCCTGCTCTTAATCGTAAGCTCAACGTTTGGGGCTTTTTGAAAAATTCAGAGATAGTCACTGTAGGGAGGGGTATCCCCTCCCCACCTGACTACGGGATCTTGGGGTGTTGTAATCTGTATAATGAACATCTCTAAGTTGAGTCCCCAATCTTTTGGGAGAAATATTCTTTTCTATGGGGCTGTTCCCCTAAAGATGCCTGTCTGAATGTAATGCAAATTCAAAGTTGCAGCGTATCTACAGAGTGCACCAAAAAGTTAACCCCATCTATTTTACTCTTAATCTTATCATCTCATGGTGTTAATAAACAGTGCTGCTTTTGGTGGCATTCTGATATATTCACAAACTATTATAGTGTTAAATATTCTATGCTGTACTGGCAGGAAACAGTCATTATCATCTAACAATGTGTGTAAAATGACTGAACTTTAAAAATCATGACTGTAATTTGCAGGGATGCGAAGTTCTCATTTTTTGTGGGACTCCGACTCTGACTCCAGGTTAAAAGTCGGACACCGACTCCTGAACTTGTGTGATTGTGAATATCAAAAATCCGGCCTTAATCAAATTTAGATATTCTGCCCTAGTTTAAGAATCCGTGGTCAGTTGCCAGTTCCCATTGTAAATGGCGGAGGAGATAGCTTTTGAAAACGGCCGATTTCCAACTTTGAAGGACTCGTGACCTTGACCTTGACCTTGGATCGGGTCATACTGCATACAGTCGTGCATCACTGGTCGACCTCTACCTACATGCCAAATGTCATTGAAATCGAAGAAACTTTTTGTGGACGGACGGACGGACGTACGAACGCACGTACGTACTCACGTACGGACGGACGGATATTTGCGACCGGCTTTATAAGGTCGACTCTGTCGAAGAGTCGACCTAAAAATCCAAAAGCAGTCCTTTTTTTGGCAGGACTCCCGGCTCTGACTCTGAACCCCTGCTAATTTGAAGACATGTTGAAACGGACCGATATTTAGCAGCAAATTCACACACTCTGTATTTTTCAATTCTCAAGTTTTCAATCGTAATTTTATTATCTTTACCTTCACTAATTTTAAAACTATCGATTCAATTTTGTTTAAATAACGTGACATATCTCACCAGTTAACTTCTCAAAGTACAACAACTAAACCTACAACATACAGATCGTAGATTACTGTAACGTCACTTCAACCTATCTATAGTCCAAAATATTATACTCTTGTGTAGTAGGCCTACTGCATGTCAAACTCAAATCTGACTTTACTGGTGTTTATTTTAGAACAACTGCCTGAGAAACAGTAAGGGGTCCACATTTTTGCCCATCCTGTCAATTAATTAGCTAATGCCATGTCATAAAACACTAGATGTCAGGCTGAAAATAATAAATGAAATATCTGGTCGCTCTTTACAGTACTCGGCACACCAGTTGGTGCATTTGTCACTGTGCAATTCTGCAACGCTTTTATAAGAATCTGACAAGACAAAGTCGCCACGAGCCACAGTGCATACGGTACGTCACAAAACATAACCGTAGTTTACATAGAATAGCGGCTGTTATGACGCTTGCAACGGCAATTAAGAGGAATGACGCCAGTACGCTATACTGTATAATCCAGCGACATGATGTGTCATAACAGCAGCTGCAATAGCCCGCTCAGAAATTGCCCATAACGGGGGCTGTATGAACAGCGCCCACACGTGGTCAGGCACCGCGCACTGCAGCCAACTATCCCCGGCTGTCATGTATATGAGCATACAGTGAACACAGTTCTTGCCTATTACTGCCTACAGTAGGCTCAGAGCGTCAGTCGCGTCGCCTAGTCAATACAGATCACGTCCTTGGCCTCGGCGGCGGCGGCTGCGGAAGCTGATGATGTTGATGATGCGGTCGACGAGGACGACACTGGCGTGGACATTGTCATCGGCGGCGCACTCACTAAAACAGCAGCAGCAGCAGCATTGTAAACCACGTGCATCATCATGTCAGCCAGTCACATCACGCAACTCACGGCCGCATGTCGATTCAAAGTGCGCATGGGGCATAGTGTAAACTTCAATCAGATACGCCATTCGCAAACTGCATGCAGCGGCGTCCATCAACGCATGCGTTAACTCCTGACTACTACTTAATCTGGTTATCTCAAACGCTAAAGTTCTTAGGGATGCTACCTACATCGTCTTCGTAATGTAAACTAGCAATTAAACCAAGTTTCATGAAAATTCACCCGTTACTTTTTTGAGTTAACCTGTTCACAAACAAACGTGGCGTACTGTTTTCAGCCACGTTTGTTTGTGAACAGGTTAACTCAAGAAAAAAGTAACGGGTGAATTTCATGAAACTTGGTTGAATTGCTAGTTTACAGTACGAAGACGATGTATGTAGCATCCGTAAGAACTTCAGTGTCATCTCCCCTAATCCAAAAATGCTAGTTGCTTTCAGTAGGGGCACGTGCCACGTAGGCAGTAAAATTTTTCTCCAACAATATCCTCCAAATATTGTACCCTAGTTTAAGAATCAGTGGTCAGTTGCCAGCTCCCGTTGTAAATGGCAGAGGAGATAGCTGTTGAAAATGGCCGAATTTCCAACTTTGAAGGGCTGGTGACCTTGACCTTGGATCGGGTATCGGGTCATACTGTATACCGTCATGCATCACTCATCGACCTCTACCTACATGCCAAATTTCATTGAAATCGAAGAAACGTTTGAGGATGGATGGACATGCGTACGTACAGATGGACGGACGGACATTTGAGACCCACTTTGTTACGTCGATATACCACAACATAAAATAAACCCCCCAAAAAACTAAAGCCAGGTTTGGTCACCTCTTACGACATCCGGCTGGGAAATGGAACGGGCCTATTCTGGAAGAGATGGATAAGTCAGGAAGTAAACGAGTAAGGAAGTAAATAAGTAAGGAAGAAAGTATAAGGAAAGATGAAAGTAAATAAGGAAGGAAGGAAGGTGAGTAAACAAACAAACACACAATTTATACAGTGCCAAAAAACAAATGAATCAGGGAACATTACCACCCCGGGGCTAGTACTGGGCCTACTGCACAGGTGCGGCATCTGAAAAGTTCCTAGGTAACCATATCTCAAGTCCGTATCTGCGGCACAGTGATAAACAACAGACACTATCAGAGGAGGCTCAATGCTAGAGGCAGACACATGGCTTAATGGGTACAAAGATTATCAGGTACCGTAATATTCCAATTACAACCACCAACAGCAGTGCGCAAGGCCACTGTCATTGTAAGTAAACTTGTACACCATCACAACTTACCTATAGCTGCATTAAATTACAGTGGAATGTCACAGAATGTCACAGGTTCCAAGGTTACATAAGCATTAGTTACAGTAATTTCAGGTAATATACTGCAATGACACCTTCAATTTTTTAATTCCCATGTAAGCAAAAAACAGTATCAGTGTTTTAATTTCTTTCTACTTCATGACTACAGCCAACACATCATGTCATTATGTATCAAAGCAGAGCTGAAAACATTAACTAATACTGAAGCTGTTGAAACAATCATATTGCACTGCTGACCTGGCTGAATGACAATTGGTCGTGGTAGTGGTGCCGGTACCGGTCTGTAACCTGCCCACTGACTAGGTGCCGACATCACCGTCATTGGAGCAGCTAGGTTGGGTCGTACAGGTACAGGTAAATGTACCACCTTTGGCACAAGTGGCCTCTGTGCCTGCGTCTGAGAGTAACTTCGTGCAAGACTGGCAGGCATGTTTGTGTATGATGCATCATTGATATCATTCACCAATGCACCAATCTGCGTCAGCACTGAACAGCAGACACAACATCAGCTGCTGCTTTATTTACTGTCGTTTTCTGCTCTGAACAATATCCAGCACACAACACAGAAACTGCTTTTTTATATCTGCAAAAACTGCAACTACGAAGCTGTACCACAAATTTATTCAAAATGGCGAATCCCATCAGTATCTCAGTTAATTAAATCCAAATTTAATATTATAAATGCAATTTAATCAGTAAAAGTACTTTTGTTAAAGTAATTAGAAACTGCCATTTCAACAGCATATGCTTCATTTTCACATAAATTGAAGAGGTAACACTGCAAATGTGTAACACAAAAATAGCATTTAAATTGCTACCTAAAAGCCTAGTGTGAAATGTAACATGGTCCACAGTGTAACACTTCTGTCAGATAAAAAGCAGTGACAATCGCATGAATTTTTAAAAGTCAGTTCATCATAAATTAACGAGATGAGATTACTGCTGGAAATGTTTAACCAAGATTTAACTAAGAACTAATGTAAATGATTGATACATTTAATTGGCAGCTTTAACCTACCTTTCTGCAGCTTTGCATTCTTGGGCTGACTGCCATCAGACGACTGTGATGCATTCTTCAATGTGCTCGCAAGCTCGTCAAGAGGTGTGAATCTAGTAATACATCCAATACATGCCAGTACAGGCTCACTTGCCATACAACATTACAGGCTTGTATTCACATGGCTTACTTGTCAGCCTGGAGAATTAAAAAGTGTAGTTTCAGATGAGTTATGCATTACAGAAATATACAAAATAATATAAGTCATCAAATGGTAGATATGAATAAAAACACATGACACGATATGGTATATTTATGTGCACTCAAAAGCTGATGGGAGGGCCAGCTTAATCTAGCGCATACTGCATGGCACCAAAAACAAAAAAATTAAAAAAACTAAATACAAAATGTCAAAAACTGAGTAGCTCAGACGAAATTGTACGGGTGATAGTCCGTGAAGGCAATCAAGGGGGAAGAAGAGAAACTACAGGGAAAGGATTTGTGCTTTTTCGCACAACATATGGCCCTTACAGCAGTTTACGGACTGCATAATTACTTCAGTTCGTATTATCTGCCAACTCTTTAACTGTTTGGTTTTACTGCTTTCGCGACAAACGAAAGACCAATTCAATTCTAAACAATCATTACTTTACTTTGCCCCTAAGAGGGGTGCAGTGTTGCACACAGTGTGTCTGTATGTCTGTCTGTCGTTCAGCTGACATACCTCAAAAACCACATGTTCAAACTTCACAAAATTTTTGTACATTACATGTGGCTGTGGATTGGTCATCAGATGACATCGCAACACATTATTTAATTTTGGTTTTGTGGATGACGTGGATGACATCATATTTTCATATAATGAGGCATATATGGATCACATTCCGTGCTTGAAGTAAGTTGTCTATGCTTGTCAGTGTTCATTAGTCAGTACGAAGGGCATCCAACCTGCAATCACAAGCATTCTCTGTAACTGCAACAAAGAAGGCGTGGTAAACAAAAGCTGTGTAAGTACTGAAACAGTGACAGTGAAACTGAGGAGATGACAGATGTCAAATTAAATACAGACTTGTCGACTATTGCCAACGGCTTTGATGCAGCAGAACGTTCGATAAGCATAGGATTTTCTGAGACTGACTTTCGCAGCTGCTCTTCCACGACAAGTGCTTGCTCAATTAGCTATAAACACAATAATGTGCATACAGTTGGCATTAAATCTTATCCTATTATTAAGGTAACAGCAGTTACTGCAGAACTACTATACATACATAACTACAATCACAGAACTACAAACATATCAGAATGGAGAGCTGTACCTGAAATCGACGGTTAAGGAATGCAGCCTTTCGTGCCTTATCATGGTCTGTTAAGAACGCACGATTCAGCAACTCAAATCTATGGTCGGACAACATATCTTGCCAATGACGATAACCATGCCTTCATACTCAGTTAAGTCAATAACAAAAAAGTATCAACGTTACAAAAGTCCAGTTGCATAAACTGTCAGAATTTTATGGCACTGCATACAATCAATATTATACGTACAGTAGAATAGGCAGCAGTACTGATATTCAGGTCACAGCTTTAATTGGCTTATTATACGACATTCTCGTTTCAATGTACAGTGCAGCTAAGATGCACAGATGGCCAAAATGGTTGCTAAGCAGTACCATCTTAGGTTTCATTTCTGACACCACTATGTAGATACGATCAATAAGTAATTTTCATCCAAGTTAATCTAAGTCAATATATCCAGTTTACAATGGCACCAAAAACAACCGTCCTGTAATGCGTCATTCTAAACAATCTGACATGCCATGTGTGCAATGGCTGCTAGTGGTATTCTCCATGCTGTGGTTCAAGGATACGTGATGACGCCTGCAAGCAACCAGAAGTCATGTAGTCGGAACCACGTTTCATATTCTCTACCACTTTCCAGCTGCTTTTCCTCCAGCTGCCAAAGATTATGCAGCTCTGTAAATCCACCATCGGCAATCCACAGCTGACGACGCCGTGCTTCGAGACTTGAAAATCGATCTGTGCACAAGATCCATCAGTTAGCAGCAGTAGTAATAAATTAGCCACATACGGGTCTGGCGGACAACTCCTACTTACTGCCAACTTAAAAGTCACGTGACACAAAAAGTAGGACAAAAATCTGGAACCGATAAGCTTTAGGTATTGTGCCCTAATTTAAGTGGGGGAGCAGATAGCCTTTGAAAATGGCAGAATTTCCGATGGTATGGCATCGTAGGGTTTAACGTCCCACTCGACACATTATAGGTCATTTTGGAGATGATTTTACAAATCAGATAACCCAACCAACAGTGTAATAGCACTGAAGGATGATAGTCTTCCAGGTCTCGGGCCAATCCCAAGGCTCAGCACACTAAACGTAAAGAAAAGAATGTAATCAAAAACGTTTTCTACATATAGCACCAAGTACACCAAAGACACAGAGGCACTCAAGAATTTCCGACTGTCAAGGGCTTGCGACCTTGACCTTGACCTTGCAACGGGTCATACTGCATACCGTCATGCATCACTCATCGACCCCTACCTACTTACCAAATTTCATTGAAATCGAAGAAACTTTTTGTGGACGGACGGACGTACGGACGGACGGACGGACATTTGAGACACACTTTATTAGGTCGACTCAGAGGAGTCGACCTAATAATAAAAGTTACATAAATCGCTGTTGGTTAACTTATAGACTTCCTAACAAAACAATATCATAACAAATTAATGCATGACAAATGTGCATAACAAAGCATATTTAAACACTGCACAGTAGTATGTTACCTTGACGATTACTGTGTGTAGTTTCAGTTTGTTTGGTCTGAATCTTGCTGCCAGAACGATCCAATTCTTGCACAGTGTCAGCTACATTACTGTTCTCTGTCTTCTTACCTACATTATCACCACTTCCAGCAGCAGCTACATCGGCTACATTACCGTCATCTACCTTCTTTTCTGCACTATCACCACTTCCAGCGGCAGCTATGCCGGCTAAATTAGTGTCGTCTATCTTCCTTTCTGCGCTGTCACCACTTTCAGCAACAGCTATGTCGGTTACTGTACTGTTGTCCGTCTTCTTTTCTATGTCAGCTACATTAGTGTCATCTGTTTTCTTTTCTATGCCATCATCATTATCAGCAGCATCATTCTGACTGTCGAACTCCCTGACTGCAGTTTCAGTGTTTGAACTGTCTACATCAACTTGTTCTTTTTCAGCAGCTTTGTCAACAGCAGCATCATCTTTGTCTGTTGCTGGCGTTTCCAAATCCTTATCATATGTTGTGTCAGATGTCTCCATCTGCATTTCGTTAGATGTTTCATGCTCATCTTGTCTTGAGGTGCCATCTTCAGCCGACAAACCGTTATTATTATCTGCCGCATCTGTTTCCATGGTTTCAACATCGTTGTTGCTTTTGTTTTCTGCATCACGGCTGTCTGAACCCTGTCCACTGTCTGTGAACGTTTTGCTGCTCTGTAGCTGTGGCACATCAACATTATCAACATCCATGGTAGCGACATCACTGCTTGTGGTCTTCTCTGCTTCTTCTGCTTCTGTTCCATTCTCTTCGGTCATTACAACTTCATCTACCTTATCACCAGCATTAACGCTTTTTTCTTCACACATTTCAGAATGAACAGGTTTTGCTTCAGCAACCACGTCATCTATATTGTCACGCATTTCATCTGATCCATCTGCAATACTTTCCTTTTTACACACTGTATCATTTTCATTAGACTTTTCGTCAACCTTCCCATCGGCCGTTTTAGTACTATCATTAGTAACAGCATTCTCTTCAGCTCTACTGTCTGTATCTTTCACTGCTTCAGCCGCAGCAACAGACTCTGTTCCACCATCAGGTTTTTCATTATTTCTCTTCTTTTTCTCACCATCTGCTTTCTGATCTGGCGTCTTACTTGCTTTCTGTGGTGGCTTAAAGTAGGCCATGCTGTCTATTCCATGCACCTCTTCAAACTCGTGCACCTGGTAACACAAACTAATAATGGCTAGTGCCACAACTAAAACCTGCATCTCACATTCAAGCAGGAAACAATGAAAACTTTAACAAGTCATTTATGATTTTTATTAGTTTTCCACGGTAGCTACATATAAATAATGCACTGTTTCCAAGATAATACCTCATATTTAGTATTTATGAAATAGGATTTACATGACCAAACTTCAGGTTGAATACCATCACAGAAATAGCTCATGAATGTCATTGCATGATATCTGTGACATTTGCTGGCCCTGTAGGGGTTTCCAGTAGCCGAAATGACCTTCAAAGTTTACTCTAGGATACATGCCCTATCAGAGATCGCTGTATCACATGACTTCCTATCAGCATTAGCAATTATGTTGTTTTGTTATGCCTTGTGTCATTTCCAAGACAGCAAAATACCGGTTGAAAATGAAAAAAAATTTACTACTCCACCACTGCCACCATGATCTGATTTGATTTTAATATGTGGTAAAGAAAACAAGGCTACTATCCAATGCTGACTACATGATGATGGGTTTAGCCATTTTGATAAAATACCAGTACATGACAGACAGACAGACAGATGAGCAAACAGACACTTTGCCACAACATATATCACACCAAGCACACGCAGTGCACAGAAACAAAAGAAGACAATAATGATGGATTTAATTACAGTGCAGAATTTCTAGCTGTTAACACACAAAACGTATCACAAATAACAGCAACTAATTAAACCAGTCGTGTGCATGAGACCTTATTAATGGACTCGAATTCAAAACCAAGACAATAACATCTGGCCTCGAGACCAAGACCAAGACCAAGACCGCATACCTAGTCTACAGATCAAAATCAAAAGTTTACATTCAACAACTTTAAGAGAAAAAGTAAAATTAAATATCAAGAAAGTGTTAAATTCACTAAAAGAAATTTTGACATAAGCCAACACATTAGTGATAATATAGATATGTTGTGTATAATGTAAAGTAAAGAGATATTTTCATGACCAACAAGCTTCAGAGGCTAATATATCAGGAGTGCATTCTATCATCTCTCTCTGTATGTACACTACTGACTGCACTCATTAAGCCCACATTGATGCTGATTTATGAACATCAACCAATGTCATGTAACAATCAGTAGGCATCCACGCTGCAGCCAGCTTTGCAAAATGACGAACTGAACAGTGGACAATGTCAAAAAGTGCACAGTGCTTTTTAATACAGCAATGTGCCTATTTTTGATACCATGCCACCGAATCGGGTTTTGCTCTTGGTCTCAAACCAAGACCCTTGCCTCAAGACCAAGTCCATGGCTTTGGCAATAGGTCTCGAGAACAAGGTCAAGACCTTTAGAAACTGGACTCGAGTGCTCTCAAGACCCAAGACCTTGGTCTCAAGGTCACAAGACTGAATTAAACATCACTGTACTTGTCGGTTAACCACAAATTATATCAACATAATTCTATGCACTGTTAACTAGTTAGTTAGTTAGTTAGTTAGTTGGAGCTTAACGTACCCTTTCAGCACAAATATGGCTATATCAGAGACAAAAGGTCAAGGGTGGAGAGCCATCTCTACCCAGTGAAGGAAGGCCAGCGATATATTAACCTCAAACCTGGGCCGCCTTTTTGTTCAGCAGCCACCCAAAAGGGAAAGAGATCGAGAGGCTCATTTAAATTATTACGCCAGCGGCTACAACAGGCAAAGACAACTATCACACCGCAAGACTAAACTAAACCAAATACAACAAAACACCAGAATAAATCTTAACTAAACAATACAGATAACACAATCATAAACAAA
>Ga0209363_1001524_pt1 | contig 11220 bp, 7 predicted proteins | sample WorMetexBAHAMAS3_FD_187385 | JGI IMG/M metagenome (GOLD analysis project Ga0209363, IMG submission 187385) | Marine gutless worms symbiont microbial communities from Max Planck institute for Marine Microbiology, Germany - Inanidrilus exumae... | ecosystem: Host-associated > Annelida > Digestive... | reverse complement strand
GGGTGCAAGATAGCAGGTAAGTTAGTATTAATCACTAATAGGAAGTCATATATGAGCTTTCGATTGGTACCAAAATCGGTGACCTTGAATGACCTTGAACGGCGAAATGGCCCTTATTTTGCGTTATTTTACCGCATTTGGTAGTTTCCGGGGTGCAATGCGTAAAAGTGGTTGACAAAGCCATAACTATGGAAAATTTACGATTACGATGTCTAATAGTAAACAGCTAAACGTCTGCAGAGGGACCACTCGACGCCCTGGGCATAAATATTCTATAACTGCAAGGTGAAAATTCTGTAGCAGATTCATAAATTCAAGACTTAATGTGCAGTACTTGCCTAGCTATCGTTTAATTTGATAAACAAAGTAAGTTCTCTTTTTGTATTTTGAAGTACGTGTGCGATATCGTCGTAAAAAAGTTCACGTTCGCTATCTCATCTCCTGGTGCGTTCTTGTTTAATTTTGCTTGTAACGAGGTAGGGTAGCCTAAACTTGACTTGACTTTTGATCATAACTTCAGCAAATATAGACCGATTTTCATAATTCTTTCAGTGGGCGATTCCCAAGAAAACTCTCTGTGTAACTGTTGCAGGGTCATCCACCTTGCCTTAACTATGTTGCTACACTACCTTGCGTAATTAAACAAGCAGCTCAGCTATCGCTGACGAACCCGCGCGACACGCTGCATCACGGCACACGGCAATACTTTAAAACAGTCACGTGACCATAATCACGCCCATTTATGGGGTGATATGTCGTCCTTTTGGTAACATAAGCCTACCTGTGTAAAAAAATTGACGATAGCTTCCGTTATTCCTGAGGTATGTTAATTTAGGGCCTTGAAATTTAAAGTGGATCAGTTAGTCGTTCGTAGGCTGGGACTTGCAATAATCAAACTGCGTACAGAATTTGAAATGTCTACTATTACCTACAACGAAGATAGGAAAGTCAACGCAAAATGTAAAAAATTTCGTTCTGAGCCACCCTTTGGGGGACTTAGAGGTAACGCACAGTGGTTTGATGTATGGCTCGATGGAAAACGCATTGTCGACTTAGTGATAATTGAACTTTTTCGCTAGCTGTCACGGCTGAGGCACTATTAAGCGAAATCTGTCGAAATCGGCATTTTATGAATTTTGTTACAGTGTATACGTTTAAGCCTACCGAGGGCCGGCGGAAGGGGTAGGCGGAACAGGCCTAGGCCCCGCGGTGTGGGGGGCCCGCGTTCTGCACAATAAACATATTAAATGTCACACAAATATACTGCATTATAACATCTACAGGTATGCTTGGCTAATAAGTTAGCTGAAAAAATTGTCTATAGGGCCGCGAACCTGCATATGCTTTCGCCGCTGCTGAGCCTACCAGTTCCACGTGTTCGACTTCAAACAATCTCAATCTGCCTTTCTAATCACCAAACCGTGTAAAAGAAAGATACGCACTTCAGATATATTATTGTTTTAATTATATACAGCTATAAAAAAGCCAAGTCGAGTCGAGTGACAGTGAAGTGCCACTAGAACGTAAAGAAGAAAATCATGTAGCCTACGCCTAGATCGTCACAAAACTATAGGGTTGGCCAATAAAAAGTTAACCCTTTTTAGTTTCTCAACAAAAAGCGCAGCTATCGCCGAGGGACCACGCGACGCTGTATGTTAGTAAGTCCATGCTATGTTTCATGAAGTGTCACAGTTCGAAAGGTTTCAATCAGCAAAAGTGACCTTCAAGGTCATTCAAGGACATTTGCACTGGTGCCATTTGATAGGCCACATACGATTTCCTACTAGTCTTCCATTGCAATTATGTCTGTATTCTGTACCATTAACGAGATATTATCACTTACTTCCCAAAATGTAAAGAAGTCACGTGACTGAACACATCCCTTTTGGGAATAATATATTATGCATGCATTAGTACTCCTGCGCATCAATCAGCACACGAAATTTAAAGTGCCTAGCTTTAGAAATTACAACGATATGATTAGGGCAAAATTTAAAAAAACGGGCCACGTGATCATGACCACTTGATAATTATATTCCATCTGCATACAAGATTTGGCGACTCTCGCATCAGCCGTTCCGGAGAAACGATTGCGGGTGTCGAAATTGAAAATAAGTCATGTTATCCTGACCACGCCCATTTGGGAGTGGTTTGTCTTTCAAAAGCTAGGATTTGATACAGTCTACCTGTTTGCAAAATCTGACGATTCTAGCTTTAGCCGTTCCAGAGATATCATTGGGGCCTACAAATTTAGAGTGGGTCACGTGACCCGCACCACGCCCCTTTTAAGGGTGATTTGTCATTCTTATGCTGGGACTTGACATAGCCTACTTGTGTACAAAATTTGACACTGTAGCTTAAGCCGTTTCATAGATATAGTCGGTGCCCACCAAAATTTAAATGGTTCACGTGACCTGACCACGCCCCTTTCAAGGATAGTTTGCCGTCTGTTGGCTAGCACTTGCTATACGATCAGCCTATCTACCAAATTTGAAGAATCTGTCTCCACACACTACGAACATATGAAAGGCGATACAAAATGTTGAAAATGGGCTAGTTTCAGGTAGTGATTAGCATGGGTCCAAGGAACTATGTATTAGATGGGTGTAGATCCCCACGGAAAGGGGCAATTTTGGGAGTTGTCCGGTCCATTCAAAAGCATTGGCAGTCTCTGCTGTGGTGTTGGCAACAAACTGGATCATTCAGGCGTCAATAACGGCATGCAGCAGAAGGCTTATTCAGTCCTCAATAATGACGCGAAATGCGATTCGACCTTTTGTCAAAATTTGTTGACCACTTTTTAGACCTGGCGAGGCCACTTCATTGCGTATCGTATACGTGTCTCTCAAACTCGTGCGCGGCGTCAAAAACGCCGGACTTATTATTGTCAAACGTTCTTCAGCATCGATCGTGGCTGCACAGTACAAAACATATCAAACGCATCGTACGATAAACGCGTTGCGAAATTCCATCGGGTGTGGGTGGGAAGTTTCCGATAGTCGACCATTAGCTGCAGGCTTTATCTCGGATACTACTTAAGATTTGCTTTCGTAGTTCGTACCGTAAAGCAGCCAGCGCAAGAGAAAGACGGGGACCGTTCGTCCCCCCTCCTCTCTGGCTCTCATTATTTTCTTCATCTCCCCATCCTTCACCTTCACCTTAATATTAGCTATATGGAGCTGTAAATCATGGGTTGTGATAACACTGAATGCTTAACTTTGTTTACAGCACTTGACCGTCACTGTCGCACCGTCATTACAGTTCAGAATTAACGTATGACGCGGTGTGCCGAGCGATCTCGTCGACAGCCGAGCTTCTCGTTTTCTTTGGCGTTTGCCGGCTCCGCGTTGCATCCAGTTGTAGAACAAGTCTCTGCTGCCGCTGACAGACCCGGGCGACGCGGTGCCTCACGCCCACCGTGTTGTAGCCTACACAGATGTCGACGGTCTGCGTGATATAAACTGGTGACCGACGACCGTCACCAGTTTATCACACTGGCTGTCCACCTATATTGACAGCGCCTGAGACGATCGATGTGACGGTTGGTGCCCACCAAAATTTTAATGGTTCACGTAACCTCACCACGCCCCTTTGAGGGATGGTTTGTCGAATATAAGGTGGTATGGGGTATTTAGGGTCACTCAAGATCACTGGAAATAGCATAATTCAATAGAGCACATACGAGTTCCTATTAGCGTTCCATAGTAACTATGTCCCATTGTCCCTGTTTTGCACCGTTTCTGAGATATAGCAAGATATTGGTCGAAAATCGCCGATTTAACCTACCTCACCTTTATTTGGCAATCGACGCCGACGGGGTCACCACAAACGGCGTCACGCCGTTTGTGGTGACGCCGTTGAAATTTCGCCGAGATCTTTGGCGTCGGAAAAATAGAGTCCCTGGGCTATCGTATGGCGTTGTTTGCGTGATCCTACGTTTAGCCGTTTTCGTACAATACTGGCGTGTGACAGACGGACGGACAGACACGCGATGACAGCTAATACCGCACTTGCATAGCGTAGCGCGGGTAAAAATACTTCCGCGAGTCAGGAGATTCTTTCTCTGGAGCGTGAACTAGCACTTTGAACGAGTCTCCGCAGTACTGCACTGACTAGCGCCGTTGCTCGATCGTATTTTTGTTTGTTCGTTTCTATATGCACGGCGTGGTCATTTCGTTCGAAGACTTTCGATGGTTGGAGAAGTTAAAGTTATTGGTGTCTGCAGGTGTCGATGCAGCGTTGTCGGCGATCATCTCCTCCCCCGTCAACTGGCTCCACGTGTCCGCTGCGACACAGCAACAGTTCGCATATAACGATCAACAGACGTTCCCATTAATTTCACAATAGGCATGTCTGAAATTAACCGAAAGTTGGGTATTACGCCTACAGTTACACAAAAGCAGCTGAAAAGAAGCAAGCACTCACAATAATGCAAACACCAACGCCGGCACTGTTTATTGTGACTCGTGACCTTGATCTTTGACCTTTTGGCCCTAAAATAAATGGGTTTCCAGGACTCATCGTGGAACATTTGTATGTCAATTTCGATGCTACTAGCTGACAAGGCTAAGTTGGCCTGTGTGGCTGGTTACATACCAAGGTGGTATACCCGCCCGAAGACGGTCACCCATTGCAGTACTAACCGGCTCAACGTAGATCAACTTCGTTGATACGCCCAACGCCGTTACCGCTACGCCAAACCGCTACAAGAAATTAATGAAAGAGTGAATGAGTTATGGACGATGAGAGTAGTGAAGCAACACCGCGATCCATTAACATTTCGCTAGACGGCGCATTCGCGGAGGTTTGAGCTCTCCGGTTACTTTCTAATTTGTTCAGATTTGGTATCTGAGAAAGGCTGTCGCTATCTATTGCTGTACGTATGGCGCTCACAACCTTAGATAGGGCCTAACTGAAAGCTTTACATGCATGTCGGGTCCTCCTTATTGTCGGGCCGAAATGTACGCTGGCCGCGTCGCATGCTGCCCTTGGCGAATCACGGTGACTATGCCAACCGGGACGTCAGTCCGTTACATTACGCTTTCCACCGGAATTTCCGGAAAGCGTAATGTAGTTTTTCGCTAGACGCGGCCAGCGTAACGTTAATCTGTAATGTTTGACCACTGAAATAGTAACTTGCGCCTCAAGCTCTGACAAAAATATTGTAGTAAAATACTGACCAATTCATGTCCAAGAGTCACTTATAGAATGAATGAATTATATACAACATTTGAATTTCAGAAGGGATGGGCCCTCTTTCTAAAACTCTAAATTCGCCAATAAAAGTGAACACAGTATTGCTTACGGTTTTGTAGATTTTCTCTGCTGCCGACGTTGTACGGAGTCGCGGTCGGACTTGGGTCCATTTCGACGTACGCTGCCGTAACCTGGCTGTTTCTGTACAACGTAATCCAACAGTCACTGCTTACAGTTTCAGCTGCATTCTAATGCACACAAGCACATTACCGGTAGGATGCTTATGTTATCACAGATTGGAAGATTTATACACCAACCGCGACACCGCCTCTACATAACAGCTATTCGCAGCCGCAAGGGGTGACAAGTCAATGATGCGGCCTTTTACCAAATTACTTTGGACACTTGTCATCATTTAAATTCTAGTTGGCTCTGTTCTCACGGCTTCTGTCAGTGAACAACCGCAAATATCCTGTGCTCGTGCAGTAGTATACATGTACATGACGAGCGTAAACAGACCAAAGAACATGAAGAACTATGGATCAGTGAGACGAGTATTCACGTTGATCTACACTCAACTATACAGACGCTGACGAGGACAAAATAAAACAAGTACATGTACGTCCGTTTTCGAGGTGACAACCGTATATTCACACATGCCGATCCTACGTCCACACGCCGCGAGATATTCCACGAACGTCGCATCTCTATCGGACGAAACGGCCAGCGCGCGGGCCACGCAAATTCTTCCGATTTTGGGCTTTTGAGGGAGCAAAGTTCCCAAAAATGGGAGATTCCCTGCCTTGGACGCCGATGAACCGCCGTGCAAAATATGACGCCGCTATAGCTTTATCGTCGGCGGAAAAATCCGTAACCGTACAAACACACACACACACACACACACACACACACAACAAAAAAACAGTAACCGACATATCCACACCTTGCCTATCGGCGTGTGTGGATAACAAGACGATGAAGAGATAACCTGTGTTTACGATAGTGGATGACGGCGAGAATGGCCAAAATGAGAACGATTGCCAGTATACAGCCGATGATGATCAGACCTGTTAAGTTAACAGCCAGTCACAACGGCAATCGATCAATAACATTCATCAATTAATCTTCGTTGGACAAATTCGATGAGAACTGAGTAAAGATAGTAAGTATAGAATCTACGCTTATGCATACAGCTATACCCAAAACTACCACAATATTATTACCCACTACGACGGAAGTCGCGAGGTACGGTTTCGCTGCTGTTTTCCTGTTTATCCGCAGGACATCTCAAAATTGATGCCGCTAGGATCACCAAACTTGACATACAAATGTTCCACGATGGGTTATGGAAACCCATTTATTTCAGGATCAAAGGTCCACAAAAACAGTGCCCGCGTGGATTTTTGTACTCTTGTAAGTGTTGGCTTCTTCCAGTTCTTACATAATTCCAACATTACTGGCATGAAATTTTCTTAGCAGCACGCGCCGACGTACCATGTTCTAACGGTGACAGTTCAGACTCGGCGCTGCCTTGGTGCACATGCTGCGGTGAGATGATCGCGTTAGTCAAGTTGTCAACGTAATTATACTCGTCGTCGTAGTGGTGGTGATGGTGGTGGTAATCCTCCGTAGCGTTGCTAAGAGACATGTTCGTTGCGGTCACCGGCTTCACACTCCTCGTCGTCGTTGTCCGCAACTTCAAGATGAAGCTGGTTGTCGTCTTCGTCTGCGCCAACGCTGTCGCTGTAAAACCAGCAGTTGTTGTTGTAGGCGGCACTAAAAACAGGCTATGCTAGCTAATTAACCGTGTCTTTTTATTTGCCCCTTTTATTAATCATCACGGTTTGTACGGTAAGCTGTTGCAAATGTCAATAGCCAAAGTAACGGGAAAGGGCAAATTTCGACCCCTGGGGCTCCAAAATTCCTGAACGGATTTCGATAAAACTTGAAATATATAACTACGTCGTGGGTATGACCAAACATGCAAACCCATGTGGCGCTGCGACAAGGTGGGTGGTCTGGGCGAACACGTGACATGTCACCTGTTCGGTTTCTTAATATAGCTTTTTAATTTTTTCATTTTTTCACTTTACTTTATTCTTTGGCTCACGCCGAGCCCGCGCAAGCAAGTGCCTTTTGTGGGTCTCGTTCACACTACTCCCCATTTTGAGGGTCAAATCCCCGAAAACCCCTATTTTGGTGGCGTGAATATAGGCATTTTCAAGCTTAACGCGCAACATATTAAAACTTACATACTATCGCAATTACTGCGCCGATTACAACCAAATTTTGCACAGTCACAAAGACCACCCGATACTCTTCGTGGGTGGTCCTAACACGCATAAAACAAATCCAAGATGCCGTCTTGAAAAATCGAAAATCGTCCTTCGAAAATAGTCCTTTTCTGTTCTCTGCTGGTTGAAGTCCTACTTATCATCTCGCTCCTTTGTGTTAAATGGCATAACAACCTTTCTTCCTTGCATACTTCTCTCGTGGTGTTCCCCAAGGCTCTGTTCTCGACCCTCTACTCTTCATCGTGTACACTACTCCTCTCAGTGATCTGATCTCTTCCCTTTCCCTTGGCCACCACCTTTATGACACTCAGCTGTTCTTCTCCTTTTACCCACTCATTTTTTACCTTCAAAACGCTCTTCAACAGATCTCTTCCTGGATGACTGCTAATCTTCTTATTCTTAAGTCATCTAAAACTGAATTCTTGCTCATTGGACTCAAAAACCAACTTGCTTGAGATGCGGGCAGAGAGGAATTCCTGCGCCCGTAACATCACATTGGATTGGATTGGATTCGATTGCCAAAATACAGAACTCTGCACTTGACACCACCCCTCTTCTCGAAATCTTGACTTCATCTTTAGCGAACATCTTACCTTCTCTGGCCAAATTACATCGCTCTCCAAAGCCTGTTACTATCACATTCGTCAACTTCACTGTATCCGGCCTTACCTCGATTCGTCAACTGCCTCTACCATTGCTATCTCGATCGTTCACTCCACGCTTGATTACTGTAATTCTCTCTACTATAAACTCCCTAAGTCTCAGTTATCCCGTCTTCAGCAGATCGAGAATTCTCTTGCTTGTACTGTCGTTAAAGCTCCTAAGTCCTGTCATATCGCTCCCATCCTACGCTCTCCACCGGCTCAGAATCACTCAACGCATTGAATACAAGCACCTCTCACTTAGGCCTACCTACAAAGTTCTCATAACTATACCCAACTTGCATACCTTCATAACCTTATTTCCGTTCAGCGTCCTCGAAGTACTCTCTCTTCATCTGTCGTTGATTGATTGGTTACTCTTGCTCGGCTACCGACATCATCCTATCTAAAAGTAACTGATCGCTCCTTTCGTTATGCTACCTTGTCTCTGAAACCAACTCCCTTTATATCTTCGTCAACCTCATTCTCTCTCTTTCACTTTCTCTTTCACCCCAGTAGTTTCACTTCTTCCTCCCGGACTGCCTTCACAGACTATTGCTCGGACCGTTTCTTCTGAGCTACTCGGTTTTTGCTTTTAGCTTTTCCTTATTTTTTCGTTTCTGTGCGCTGCGCTAGATTAGGCTGGCCATCCGGTCAGCTATTGAGCGCACGCAAATATAGTTTATCGTATCGTATCGTGTCGTGTCGTATCGTATAGTGTGCTTTGAGTGGAAAAAAGTTGAATACCATGTTCTAGCGGGTGCAGCAACATTGACTGCGTGATGTAGTCTTGTGAAGACTGTTGTCTGCTGGTCACGTTAGATAAGTCGTCTCCATTGTTGTAGTTGTTGCTCAGCGACACGTTCGTCGTTGTCAGTGATTTTATGGCAGTTGTCACTGTCGACAGTGATGCCGTCTTTGCTGTTGCTGCAGCTGTGTTCGGCTCTAAACATGTAACAGTATGATGTCTAACTGACGTTTATTAAGTTATTGCGTCTTGAACTGGCCTGAACTGCATGTATAGGCGGCAAAAATCCAAATAACTACGGACGCATAGCCTTGCGCGGTAAATAATTTCCACGAAGTTTGCCTATAGAAGTAAGCACTGACGCTATTCTAGTGTGCTCTGACTGACAAAAAGTTGAATACCATGATCTAGCAGGTGCAGCGTCGACGGCGTGATGTTGTCTTGTAAAGACTGTTGTCCGCTGGTCACGTTTGACAAGTCGTCTCCATTGTTGTAGTTGTTGCTCAGCGATACGTTAGTCGTTGTCAGTGATTTTATGGCAGTTGTCACTGTCGACAGTGTTGCCGTTGTGGCTGCAGCTGTGTTCGGCTCTGAACATGTAACACGTATAATATCTAACTGACGTTTCTTGAAGTGGCCTGGACTGTTGGACACAGTGAATTTCATTGCGTGACATTTGACCTAAATATTTGGCTTGCGGCCGTGCGGATAAATCTTGACCTTATGTTGGTGAATTCGACGGTCAAGGTGATAGGTCGATGTTCAAGGTCGCAGGAGGAAATTAAAGTTAAAGTTAAAAACTAATTTTTATAGCGCCATAAAGTCCGAAGGTTAGGCCTAAGAGGTATCGGTACAGCGGTCGGTACGATCTCGAGTGAGGTCTCTTCAAATTTACAACTTTTTTCGAGCACGCCGGCTGAGCGCCAACGAAGAAACAAATTGAGGCACCGACACAATCTCCTTGGCGGACGAAATTAAAATTTCCATGAAATGTGCAGGGGCTGTTCTAGGAATTTTCATTTGGGTAGGCCAGTCAAAGGCCAAGCAAATTTTGGGTAAGCCAACAGAAGTGGTGTACGTGAGGATCATGGGGATGACCCGCCCCGTTTGGGTAGGCCAGAAACGAGTTTGGGTAGACCACGGCCTAGCCGGCCTAATAGCTAGAACCACCTCTGGAAATGTGCCCAATAGAAGTAAGTACTGACGCTATTGTAGTGTGGTTTGACTGAAAAAAGTTGAATACCATGATCTAGCGGGCGTAGCGTTGACTGTGTGATGTTGTCTTGTGAAAACTGTTGTTCGCTGGTCACGTCGGATGAGTAGTCACCATTGTTGTAGTTGCTGCTCCACGACGTCTTCGTCGTTGTTGGTGATTTTATGGAAGTTGCCGTTGTCGATAGTGACGTTGCTATTTCTGCGGCACTGGTCGATTCTAGTCACATAATAGGCTACGATTGAAAGCTGTGTGAAAAGATTAGATGTTTGCAGTCAGGGGGTTGCCGACATTCTATTAGCTGTTAGTCGCTCATTGCATTTTGCCAAACGTCTAGCAGGCCTACCGATAACGTAACGTTACACGCATCACGTGTAAATGTAACTTGTCGTGCATAAGGAATTCTTTTCCGCACGCAGTTATGCGCTGTCTTGCAGTTTATTATATTCGGCTCGAAGTAAGCTTCGGCCGAATATTAGATTCACTTTCCGGTGCGTTTTGGTGGTGTTCACGCATTCGGCTATAACTCCGCCGAAAGTTAACCGATTTGGATGACATCTGGAGCACTCTGAGTACATTGTCAGGAGCTCTCCATGACACATTTTGGGTGCGATCCGCGCAGTGGCGACAGCTGGACTGCTGGAGAGCCAGGCGAATTTTTTGTCATGTAAGCAACGCACGATTTCATCGATTTACCGTGGACCAAATTTCACGAAATTTGAACACAACACGTCGATCGCTATCACGATGAAAACTTTCGGAAGAGAATTTTGAAAATTTTACCGTAAGGGTTCGTTTTTAAGAATAATGCAAAAAATGTCAAAAAATTTTAACGTCTTGCGACTTCAGGCCGCCATAACTCCGCAATTATTACAGAACGCCGAAAGACAATTCACTACCAAAATAGCCATCTACGGGATTTCTGGTTTTTGTTTCTGCCATTGAAATCAATTCAAAATCATTCCCTTGGCATATACTCTCCGTACAAGAAACCTCCTCAAATTTTCTGCGACAACACGGCAGATAACGCTGACATCACGCAGTCGCAGGCAGCCAATCACGGGCGACGCTTATAGCGTAGCGTAGATATTCTTTGTAGTAGTTGTTTTGAAATTTATTACTTTAAAA
>Ga0209363_1001523_pt1 | contig 11225 bp, 9 predicted proteins | sample WorMetexBAHAMAS3_FD_187385 | JGI IMG/M metagenome (GOLD analysis project Ga0209363, IMG submission 187385) | Marine gutless worms symbiont microbial communities from Max Planck institute for Marine Microbiology, Germany - Inanidrilus exumae... | ecosystem: Host-associated > Annelida > Digestive... | reverse complement strand
CCCCTCTGCCCAGGGCCCCGCGCAGGCTAAGGCAGCTCTAGTCACACCAGACACATTGCGTCATTTTTACCGCAAGACGCCACACCGCAGTGCATACGGTGTGAACGCACCTGAAGTTTGTTATTTACCAGTACACCATTTCATCCAGAAGAAATGCACCACCCCATGTAATGTTAAATGTGACAGTGTTGACTTTCGTTAAAGTTGTAATGCATTTGTACAGCACGGCCACTGATGCTGTCGCCGAAGCGAGCACGCAAGGTTCACAGTGACAGAAGGTGGTCATCGCCACACCATCAGCCACATCATTCTGACAGCACAAGGCTTAAACAACCTATGATGCAACCAGACGATATACGAGGCAGTGCCCAGAATCTTATGGGAATGGTATGTCAGAAGCTTCAATATCACTTAGTCTAAGCATGGGCATATTGCTTTCTTAAAATGTACCAATACTTTATAATCACCAGGTGTTACACTGAATACGTACTGCAGCAGGTTTCAGTTTTTGCAATATATACAGTTCTGTGCTCAGTGAGAATGTGGCCCCCACAAGATGTGGCTTTTGGCCCCAAGGTTTGTACTCTATAGTTCATCAGTGCTGACTTCATATGCTAATTTTTCCTTAACTATTGCTTGTGGACCTACACAAGCTCTGTGGCCCCCACAACTGATGGTGCGCTTGGGCCCAAACACGTTAGTACATGTAAACTAGATTACTCTAACAAGCCAAATTAACTAATTTTGTTGCAAAAATCAAATAATGACTTCAATTACTAAACTATGGCTTTAACAATAAAAATTGCAAGACAGAATCTTATTTGAGCATACAATAGTACACAAATAGCTGAAGATATCTAGCTGCATTGACTGAAATTTACTAAAGCTGCAGATGGCCTCATTTTTGCTGGATATGTGCTACTAGAACATAACGTGGTTATTGTTCTGTCCCCAAAAAACGTCACTAATTTGGATTACGTTCATCAACTGATTACGATAATTTTTGGCAGGAATATTCCTAAGAAAGTAAGCAGTCAAATGATACTTTATATTTATATATTATGATACTTTTTATATTTTCCAACCTCACCTAACTTGTGCTTCTGCACTATCCAGAGTAATGGAAAACCGAAAATTTCGTGTTTTCCCTTAAACGTTGCTTTGCCAACAAACACACAAAACACGTTCATATTATCACTTGGTCACAGCTGAACCACCCTTCATTCGCACAAGAATCGGCCGTATGCACCAAACAAAACCTAGAAAGGGAGTACAGCATGCTACCATCTGTTACCACACACTCATCATTTACCAAGTCCATCATGATGTCGGTCGATGTCACTGTGTCAAAAGTGGGAGTGGTTCTTTTGTTGAGCCTGAAGTGAAAAGTCATTGGACAGTATTGACGTTATAGCAAGCCAAAGAGACAAGTTTGAAAGAAATCTTGGGAAGTGATACTAATGGGAGGTTGGTTTCTCATGGGATATCAAGCTCTTAGACTGAAGGACTAGGTAGATCGCATAACTAAAGTAATGTGAACTTGTTGTTGAATTTGACTGTAAAAAGTCTGTTCAAAGTAATTTTGTGAATCAGTAAACGACCTCTTGAATTACCTGCAATTTTATTTATTAACTTTTATCACGTTAACATGCAGCCAAAAACTCATGTATATAATTCAAGGCACAGACCTGTTTGGTTTCATCATACGAATTTGTTTTACAATCACAACAAATTTATTCTTTACAGGTGTTGCAGTCAGAAGGATTGAACAAGTACGTTGATGCTGGTTATCTCCAGCATGAACTGTCTGAAGCTACTGGCCTGTCAAATCATGAGTTGGATGTAGCCGCTCACCAGCTAATGTCAGGACGACAGAACAGCACGCCACAACAGTCTAACGCTTATCCAAATCGGCGAGACTACGATGGCAACGTAATATGAAAAAAGATCAACACACGTTTTGGTTTGTTTTTCATTGCAGTTTGCGAATACGTCATTTTCGGCAACTTCATGTTGCCTCAATTGGCACAGCCACAGTTTGGCATGGCTGAAGTTTGGCACGGCAGTGAACAGTCATTCCACATATCCTTTGGAATTGTTCTGGTCACTCCAAGGATAGCTGCCAGTCTGGTACCACATTGAGGCACTTTTGCCATTACATACTGGGCATGAGAAGTTTGTCAGCTGAGAGCATTTACACATGCATTTTACCTTTAAAATGCAATTTTGTCACACCACTTGTACTGTATGTGGTGGTAATTTTTTGTACAGTACTTATATAACTTCATTTTTGTGCATTGTGAAATGCTGTGCATTATCCCATTTTTCTCCTGTTATGTATAACCAACTGCTTCATGTTAACATAAAATTCTGTAGTTTTTTTGGACATATAACAACTATTATTTTGCTGCCAGGTGTTACTGTAAAAGTAGTGTTATCTGTGCAGGATGATTCTAGTACCGGTTTTGTGTACAGTGGTGACACGAATGTTATTTCCTGTTACTGATGTTTGTGAGTTTTTAAACTGCTTCTCAAGACACAATACGGTTGTAATACCTGCAGCTTATCATTTCTTTCACATTTACATAAGTTGATGAAGATGCAGTGTTAGTGGTGGTGACTGGTGATGGCTAAACACAGCATTATTCTATACATCTGCAGTTGACAGTTGTTGGTCTTTTTCTGCATTTGGAGTTGTTTGGTTTTGTTGTTGGACATTTGGCATGTTTGCTTTCTGCAGTGCAGTGCAAAGCTTTTGTTAGCGATATAATCATGTCTTCCCTCCCAAATGTACCCATTGTGTGTGGACTGTGATGCATTCTAGAACTCAATATCTGCAGTTAGAGTATCATAAGACAGCATATAGCCTTACATGCAGATGTCATATAACTTCAACTCTGCAAATTGTCTTAAGTGGAGAAGCAAAAGGTTTTGTGATGCACTTGCAAAAAGTGAAACAAGCAAGCACTAAACAGTTTGTTATTTACTACTTCTGTACATAAAAGAGTTGTAATATCTCACACTAAAACTGTGCAGTAAAGTGTAAACTACTGCTCCTATTTTGGGTGATTGTCTGCTTACATATAAGTTTAGGGTGCAAACTTGTTTTTGTGTGTGAAAATATAGCCCAAAAAAAGATAAATTTGCAATGGTTTTGGGTCAGCTGTTTCAACTTATAAAAAGGTTCTGAAATCAACGTATTGCCATATTTTGTTGTTCTCTTAATACAGGCATTCATTTGCACACTGTCAAAAACTGCCCATAAAACTGGCATTTCCATGTACCAGCTCCAATATTAATGACTTTGTGTGTAACGAGTGGATTTTTTTGCAGCACATTTACATTAAACAATTTTTTTGCAGCACATTTACATTAAACAGACAGTTAACAACATTAGAATGACTATTACATATAGTACATTTGAATATTAGTACATTTAAATATTTTCAACTGTTAGGATATGAAATTGGTCTATTTGTTAGCTTGTAAGTTGTAATAAAATTAATATTGATATATATTGCAAACTGTTCAGTGCTCATGAATCAATTCATACAAGTGCTTCATATTTTGATTCATTTTGCCAGCTTTGCTGCATATTAGTTTTGTGTGTATAAATCATAGTTATGTGACTTGTTTGCTTGAGGCAGTATCATACAAAACTGACTCAAGCAAACAAGTCACATAACTATAATTTATCCCACAGACACAAAACAGTTTTAACACAGCTTGCACAAAACCATTTTGTGACAATGTAATTGTTATTAAAAACTGAGACATTATCATTCTGGCTACATTTTAGTTATGTTCTATGCTACAATACCAGTTGAAACTTAGCATTATAACACCACTTGAGAAATCTGAACAGAACAGTTTGCCACTTTAACTTATCGGCCGACAACTGTCATCAGTCAGTCTAGCATGAGAACAGCCAATGTCACGAACTTCAACAGCCAATGTATAGGCCTATCATTCACTGATATGAATGATAATTTTGACATTATGCTATCCTTTCCAATGCCTCCAACAGTCCAACGCTGTTTCCACGAATTACCTAGAATAATAATCACATACAACACACAGCACCATTTGTAGTAACTTGTCATCTTTAACATGAACACTACTACTATTAAGCAAAAATAATGACATTACGAGAGTACAAAAGATTGAGTGGTTTCTAATACACATGTACCTTGACTGCTCAATATAATAATTACTATTATTATTATAATCACCATCACCATTCTTTCTATAATATATTTGCTTACAAAACCAAGATATAACAACAAATGGTCACAGAATGTTGATGAATGGCTGCATCACAGGTAGGGAGGGGGTGATTTTTAGTGGTGACAATATAAAGTGAGGATAATCAGTCTGGAGCACTGCAGTCCTGCTGTCACAATTATTGTGTGTTTTTTGCTGTTTAGAGTACTGTACCATGACTCCCAATACTTTTCAGTAGGCTGGACAAAATTTTCCCTTCCCTTCGGGGATATAACACATGGTTCCTTGGGCCCACCAGTCTAACTTCCAATTAACAGCGCAATCGGTTAAGTCATTCTGCAGGGCTCACAAATGTGACTAATAGACACACAGACTATGCTACTCCATCTGTAGCAATAGGCACACATCTTATGCACTAAGTGCAAGCTATGTGGTCTTTAAATTAACATTTATTCAGTAACTGCTAAGAATGCCATGTAACTGCAGAGCAGTCTTTAAATAAACTGAACACATCACATACCACCATGCCAATGTGGTTCTTTTCACCAGTTTTGCACTCTTCCACAGCTTCATCAATGACCAGATTCATGAATGGATCAAAACCACGCAGTACTCCAGTCACAAGGCGACTTCCATTGAGCCTCACTGAAACAATACAGTTGTCACCATCAGGCATGAACCATACCAAAAAAGATGCTGGCAAACATGAAAATATGCCATGCACAAAGTAAGCAAATATTTTGAATTTTTGGCTAATATGTTATCTTGACATCCAATTAATGATCTTAGTGCTTAGAGACTTACTATTAACAAGGGCATTCAGTTTAAAGTAAATATCCTTTTCAAACATCACTTGTAGGCTCTTAAGACCCAGGAACCCACTGTGACTGGTGATGATGGAAAGGGAAAACCAGCTAATTAGATAATAAATTAGCCCCGTACAGGACTGGTGGTCAGCCCCCATTATAAATGGGGAAGGAGATAGCCTTTGAAAATGGCCGAATTTCCGACTCTCAAGGGCTCGTGACCTTGACCTTGGATCGGGTCATACTGCATACGTCATGCGTCACTCATCAACCTCTACCCCACCTACATACCAAATTTCGTTGAAATCGAAGAAACTTGTGGTGGATGGACGGATGGACGTATGCATGGACATTTGAGACCCACTTTATTAGGTTGACTCGGAGGAGTCGACCTAAAAACTAAGATTAGTAACAGCAGTAGTATCAAACTTACACTGCAGCTTCTTGTCCATGTACCTGAAACAAATAAAGATAAGATTAAACTTAATGACATGAATCAAATACAACAATATTATTGGTAATATTCGGTACAGCAAATGCCAATGAAATGGGTGTTTATTTCACCAAAAACAGAAGGCTGTATCCATTTCATTCACTGGAATTCACACAGAAGCCTGGAAATGGGCAATGATTAATTAATGCAGCATGGGTACTAGCACAGATGGGGATAGCTACTCCCAACAGCTAAAACATGCCCCTTAGAAGTATTTCTGTATATGTAATTCCACAATTAATTTACCAACTTAGACTGCCTGAAAACTGCAGTCCTATAGACACAATTGCACTCTGTTATGATGATGTGTATACATTACAGTGTGGTCACTATACCCAACCCGTACTCTGGTACATGCATCCCAACCCTGACACTAATCTTAACTCTAACCTATTAAGCGCTACTAACCCAACTGCAACTCTAAACACTCATCTCTATGCTATGAAGCACACCACTGGCCCACAATAAGACGACATAAAAATGATAAAGTTGCAAATGATGAACAGACTTCTTTTTGTGTTACAAACAATATTATTAATACAAACGATGCTGGAATGGTCAAATTTATGGCATATGCTGTTTAATACAGATAAAAGTAAAGTCGTGCATTTTGATTTTAGTAACAACCAGCAGAGTATGTATTAGGAAATCAGAGACATAGGGCCGGTTTTTCCACCGCAAATTAATCTCCCATTAACGTTAATGGAAGATTATATTATTATTATATATTAATTTGCGGTGGAATTTAGCAACATTCTGTAGGACTTTTTTATTCACTTTAATGAGTGACACATTATGAAGTATCAAAGAATGAATCTTTACTAATATGGTTGGGCAGAAAGGACGGAGATCCGGCTGTAAAAAAGTGAGTGGTGGTCGCTGCTGTGGTTATCTGTCTGGAGCAAGGTGCAGATTTGCATACGGTCAAGCTCATGCCGCACCTCTGCGCAAAAAATTCCTTTTATAAATACGGAAAAAACTGTGTGTCGACAAAGTCTGCATAAATATTAGGGTTTAGTAGGTTAGGGCTAGCTAGGTTTAGGGTTAGGATTACTGTTACGGTTAGTACTATGGTTAGGGTCAGTTTTTTAGTTTGATTGGTTAGTGGAAGTACTTTGGTTGCATTGTCTCGCCATCTGGTGAATGAATTAATAAATCTGCTATACAGTCATCTGGACGGTAAATAGCGATTATGTGCTTATAAATTTCCGTCCTCACGGACGGAAAATAGCGAATTATGACACTTGATTTCCGGCCGTGCGACAGAAAATAACACCAACCATGTAATAAGTCAACGAATACCGAGTTGAGTTTCGATTCTACAATCGGAGCTTCAAATATTAATGCAGGCCGAGTTTAACATCCCTTGTAAGAAGTGAATCAGCCTAAAAATCGAAATCCACCAGTTGGACTTCGTATATTTTGTAGATTTCGACTTTTAGTCTGACCGTAAGAAATCAGGAGGATTTTCGTCTGCTGTTTAACGGTTACATCCGTCCACACCTGGAATATTGTGCGGTCCTACTAATTATCGAAATCCACGAATCCACATGACTAAAAATCGAAATCCACGAAATCCAGCACAAGAGTACGAAATTCACTAAAACATACAGTCATTATTATTATTATTATTATTAAAAATGTACTTATTTAAGTGACACTGTCATGCGGAATGCTGCAGGGGCACTTTACACAGTCAATAAGGTACCGGCATATAACATAGGAGGAAACAGTGAATTAACGACTAGTGGTCCGAAAAACTCGAGTAATAAAGAAATGTTTTCAGTTCTCGTCGGAAGGTGGTGAGCGACGATGCAGCCCATACGGCTGATGGCAGACTGCTCCATGCCCGCGGAGCGGCGACAGAGAATGATCGGTCACCCAGGGTTGAAATCAGAGTTGCTGTGGCTGACGAGCACAGGTGACGGCGGCCCTCGACGTCAGCTACCCAGCAGATACTGTCAGCGAGGTAGGACGGAGCTGTGCCATTGAGACAGCGAAGAGTCAGAACATAGAGGCGAAACCATATCCGGTCTGGGACGTGCAACCAGTGGAGATTGCACAGGAGTGGCGTGATGCGTATATTGGCTAAACTGGTGTAATTTGCAGTTTTAGTGGATTTCGTAATCTTACGCTGGATTTCGTGGATTTCAATTTTTAGTCATGTGGATTTCGTGGTTTTCGATAATTAGTAGGACCATATTGTGTAGGACCATATTGTGTCCAAGTCTGGTCGCCATATCTAACGAAAGTTATAGAATGTTTGGAAAAAGTACAAAGAAGAGGTACAAAACCAGTAAAGAGGCTTAAGATCAAATCATATCCAAAAGATTGACTCTGCTACATACGACATCGCTAGCAAAGAGAAGAACCAGAGGCGACTTGATCCAGGTTTTTCGTATACTGAACAGGATTGATAATTAATTGATAATTGTTCATTATTCACATATCGGCAACACCTTACTACAGTATTGATCACTTCACAATTGGATCGGTGGAGCACAATGGAGCCATGCCGTTACCTTGGCTTCTTCCTTATATCTGGATACTGGCGCGATAAGTCGCTCCTTCATTATTTCACCGCAGACCGGCGGGGCCACGCCGTTACCTTGGCATAAATATAAAATTACAAAGTCGGAAAAATAACTATGCAGTGTGATTCCAGAGTATGACTTTCCAGGGAGGATTGTAAAGTGTTGATCAACCAGAGTTTAGAATTATCAACCAAGTGTGGAATCCGGCGCATTGAGGACGTTTTGAGAATTCAACAACAACAACGATTGATAATGTGGAAAAGGAACATTTTTGCGAATTGGATGATGGTGGCGGTTACAGTCTGAGAGTCTGCCTAAAAATCGAAATCCACAAAATGTACAAAATCCACTGCCTAAAAATCGAAATCCACGAAATCCACTCAAATGCGACCTTGGCTAAATATCAAAATCCACGAAATCCACTAACTGTACGAAATCCACCTGCCTAAAGATCGAAATCCACAATTTCGATGTTTAGGCATGTGGATTTTGTACAGGCCTAAGTGTTGTGGTCCACAACACTTAGGCCTGTACGAAATCCACATGCCTAAACATCGAAAACCACAACACATAGGCCTGCACGAGATCCACAAGCCGCTGTGGTAATTAGCGGCAAACAACGCCAGCATCACTTTCAAGTCGCGAATGCGAGTGATCGACTCCATTGCGACAACGTCCCGAAACAGTTGAGTCGGCCCCTGTTTCTCATTGCATGTGCGCAGAGCTGCGCGAGAGTAGACTTGTAAGAAACGTAAATGCCTTACAAATACACGCCGCCTTTTAATCCTCGCTCCATACGTGTAACGCATTCACGTGCTTATTTCCTTTACTGCAGAATTCTAACACACGGGTAGAGACAGATGACATACGGACTTACTAACGCATTTATTGAATATACATTATGTCAATACTATAACGATTGCCTGTTGGTTTGTTGACTGCCTTGCCAATGTTGATTTCATACAGTATGTGGATTTCGATATTTTGCCAACGTCGATTTTGAGTGGATTTCGTGGCCTTTGTGGATTTCGATTTTTATGCAGACCGCAGTCTGAGGGGTCATGGATTGAAATTAAAAGTTCAGAGAGGTCGTTTGCAGCTGCGTCAAGGTTTCTTCCGTCACAGGATTGTCAAGATATGGAACATGTTGCCAGCATCAGTTGGAGGCTTCAACCGTGAGGACATTTAAGAAGAGATTGGACGACCGGAGCATGGATGTGGAGTTCTAAGCGTCAGCTTCTTTCCACTACACTACTACTACAAGTTACAAGAAAGAAGTCGTTGATAAGAAGCACCAAGCATGGCACCGGCATTGTGACTAACAATGGCATTACAAAGCATACATAAAAACATACAATTCAGAAAGTGACTTCGGATACGAAAGAAATAGTTGTAAATACATACTACATACTTTTTTAATTCTGGCGGGTGTGCTTTGCTCATATTTGACGTTACCAATTAGAATGTACAATAGAAAACAAAAACTAAAACGTTCAACAATCGATTTGTGCGCATGCGCATAAATGTCGTTATAGAATATTTAAATAAGCATCTGAAATCTAATAGGCTGCGACGACCGAGTAACTTTATGTTGAGTACTTTCCGAGTACCATAAGTTCATAACGAATTCTCAATTTGAAAGTTCATTAGTTATTAAAAAAAACAGAATGAAAGCAGGTAATTCAACTACTGTGCTTGTACTCCTGTCTTTGTCAGCTGTGGACGCGCATAGTATTTTTGCGGACGCGGATGCCAAAATATCCGCGTCTGCACATATCTGTGAATAACGCCTCAGCAGAGAAATTAAATGGCATTAGCAGAAAATATAAATATCATCATAAAATAGTAACATGAAATGAAATTTAGAGTAGTGTTGCCACTGCAATGTTGCGCGACCTCGAGTGGCCAACACTGGAGCAGCGTCGTCATCACAGCCGCCTGATTATGATGTACAAAATCTTCAATAGACTGGTCGACATTGATCCTCCTGCAAGCCTCACCAGAACCAACGCCAATACTAGAGGTCACTCATCCCGAATCTTGGAATACTCATGCAGTTGTCATGTTTACGCCAGCTCCTTTTACCCTCGCACTTCACGTGACTGGAATGCTCTATCAGCGGACCCACTTCTAGCCTCTGTCAATCAGTCGACTCATTTAAGAACTACCTCTGCTCTGACTCACCACCTCATCACCGTCTTTTCTAACCATGTCATTCTGGAACCGTGGCATAATCAGCCGCTGTGCGCTAGTCTTTGAGTAATTTCGAAGTCGCACATATCCTGGAAGATGAAGATGGAAGGTAAATGCTTGTTCATTAAAGGAGTAAACTTTGGTTATCTCGAGGTTTGTATTGAATCTTGCTACTGGTGGGACTAGTTTGCATTAATAAATTTAGTGGGGTTAATTTCATTAATCACGATTAATTCCTTAACATGTTAACGTGTTACTTAACGCATTAATTCAACAGACCTAATAATAAGCATTGACAAAGGCAATGATGACCAATAAACCAAACAATTTGTCAGAACGCCACACGACAAGATATGCAGAATATAAGTTCAGTAGGAGTAACAAATAGGAGAAGAAAGACTGGAACATGCCAACTTACTCATCTGTCCCTCATCTCGTAGATCATACATAATCACACATAAAAGGGCATGGTCAGCGTCAAAATATCCCATCCTCCTTTAAACAAATCATAACTAGTTAACAACACTTCATGAATTAATTTAATATTTATGCGCAAACATCACCATGCTCCACAGCTCCGGAACTCTATGTATTTCGATAGAACGAAAAATTTGGTTAGATTAAAACTTGCATTTGTCAATAGACGTCAGTGACGACAAACTAGGACATAAGAGCTGAGCATTTATACCGTTGTGTCACCAGTTATTGACGCATGGCACTACAAAAATGACAAAAAAATTCACATAAATTGAAAATTAAGCTGAACATGAAATACTACATGTTTGCTTTTATGTGCAAGCAGCTGTTTCACAAAAGTGGTTGGCTGGTTAGGGTTTAACGGCACTTACAACATAATTCAGGACTTCAGGTCATATCGCGCCTTTAAGGTAGAAATATATTTTAAACATTACAATTTTATAGGGATTAATAATTGGAGTAACATAAGTGAAAGAAAAAAAGAAAGATATATAATAA
>Ga0209363_1001522_pt1 | contig 11231 bp, 6 predicted proteins | sample WorMetexBAHAMAS3_FD_187385 | JGI IMG/M metagenome (GOLD analysis project Ga0209363, IMG submission 187385) | Marine gutless worms symbiont microbial communities from Max Planck institute for Marine Microbiology, Germany - Inanidrilus exumae... | ecosystem: Host-associated > Annelida > Digestive... | reverse complement strand
TAATAATAACATGGTGCAATACCAGGTAATTGTTACAGAGTGACGTGTGTGGAGTAGTAGAAAACAAGGAATATAAAGCCAGTCATGTTCACGTCCGTGCAGTGAAGCACTAAACTTGTAGAGTGACTGACAGCGGGCTACTTTCAGCCAGGCCGGCAGCGCACGGCATCCGCACTTGCAAATATCCAATTAATCGTTTGCTGATAGTGTGAACAACTTGCGCACTGCACCGTCACTCTCAATGAGTGACAAAACGCCCCGATAAACGCACCACATGCTGGAATGATAAAAACACGGAAGCATGTTGACACAAGTGTCAGAGCCTGAGAACGGGCACTAGTAGACGTCACGGGTGGCACGGCGGGGCAGGCGTCGGCGTCCGTCCACGATGATAGCTGTGAACAGTGATGGAGCCACCCACGCTGTCCACTGCCACGCTCACCGGCCAACACTTTCACCGCATCTGTTCGTCATTAGTTCTCTCTTCCCTCCATTCAAACACACAGCTACATTCCAGCGCGGCCTCGGACAGGACGCCAGGGCATACCAACGAACCATCACTCCACCAGCACTCCCACGCCAGCATCTCAGGCACGGTTCACCGGCACTAACTGACAGCAGTTAAGGCGGCACAACTCACTGGTCAGCACGCATCCACACATAACACCACCGACCCGATGTCAGCCAGCCCATTAACGCCCCCGGTAACTGAACCTCTCTCCTACCACCGAAGTATCGCGGGTTTCGCATTCCTGAAACCTTCTCTTTCGCATGCATTAAACGAGACATTCTGAGTCCCGAGTATTGAGGCCTAGTAGCCTAGAATCTTTGACCTTTTCACCTAAAAGTCTCACCGACATGTTTTGTATCAGCTACTACCTCCTAAAAAGGACATTCACTATAATCTGAAACAACGATCTCACTCCCTTACTCTTCCTTCAGAAGACAACAATTTGATCAGGAAGAATTTTCTGCACAGGATGCTGTTTATATACTAGATGTTTGACTTGTGTTACTGTATTTCATTTCACCATTTTATGCATTTGTTGAGAACTTTACATCCTATCTTACATTGTATTTGTATGCATGTTGATGTTATGGTTTGCGTTTGGCAGACCTAAATAAAGAAACTACCTACTTACTTACTTATAAGACCCGTGGGGCCATGCGGCGTGGACTCGGGACTGAATTCATTTCCGGCCGCCGCTCTGTACGGCAACAACATTAGGCCAGTTGTTCACACCAACGTGCCTACATACAGGTGGCAGTGGTCCAGTGGCAGCGTGCGTTTATCATAACAGACACTGTGCCTTGGGCACCAGCTGCACACCCTTACAGCAGGACGGTAAAATAAATATCAGCTACCGGGCTGAGTAATAATAATAAACGGCGATGGTGATGTGGATGGTAGCAGCCTATTGGCGGACTCAGAGCCCAAGTCAATTGGCTTAGTCTGGGGTTGGCGGCCACCTGGCGCTGAGTCTGAACTCATAACCGGGTGCATTCTCGTAATTGCTCTGGCCATGAAGACACACAAAAACACTGTCAGGGTATATTATATATAGATTTTCCAAACGCATCTGCGTAAGCCCGTTTCCCTTTAATCGTGAGTAATGAGTGGCAATTAGAATGGCCTTCCAAATGCCAATTCACTCAACCTCAGCATATCCTCATGCAGGAACTGACTGCCAGTGACTTTTGACTCTCCAACGCCGCCGCAAGCAGCAATTCTGTGTCTACCAACCCGTAAGTGTGACAGACACACGGACGGACGGACGGATGTACACAATGCACAATGTGGCCTACTATCTGAGGACCTCATAACAAGCCTGAGACTATATTCAGAATAGTCACAACCAGCGAATTAAATACATGAAAATCTGCTTGCCAAAAATAAGACAACACAAACGGGCAAAGCAGAAATGAAACGAGATAAACATGCGTATGTTCAGTTGTTAAAACAATGGTAGCTGTATCAAGTGATGAAAATAACTCACCGTGGTGTTAGTAATCCAACTGTTTGGTTGTGGATGAACGTGGCGGACTGATGGCGGTCGGTGTGCCTGCGTTTCTGCGGCTCCAGTCTTCTCCAGTGCTGACGGTGCCTGCCTGACCGCTGACGGAGACAGCCCATCTGACTGATGATGCGGAGAAACGGCCGTAGTCGCATGTGACGTGGACGTCGCTGAGATATGATTGTCAACGTCTGATCGGCTGCAACAGCAACAACATACGTCGACTCCAGTCTCCATAGCATACATCTGTAATACTCACCATCACGTCCGTGCCCACAGTCACGCTAAACATTCACACTTTACAACCTAACTACTAAGTAAGTAAGTAACAACATTTACAAAGCAACATTAGTCAGTCACATAAATGAATCTGAGGCGATGGAGCTTGCCGGTATGGGGGTACTTAAAGCTGCTTGAAAAAGGTGTTTTAAGGTTCCACTGTAAAGACTTTAATGCATCGGATGAAAGGACTGAATCGAGAAGAGAGTTCCAAATAGTTGGGGCAGCTGCACATAAAGAACGAGAACCGAAAATGAGATCAGTGTGACGAACGTGTAAGAGGTTAGAGGAGGAGGATGACCTAAGAACACGGGAAAGACGGTAAGGAATTAGAAGACGTGAGGGGTAAGGTGGGGTTTCAGTATATGCATAGCCTTGAAAGTAAGAAAAGTATGAGCTTGAACTTAATGCGCCATTAAATTGGCAACCAGTGAAGTTCAGGGAGTGGACATATAGTGGGCAACTACGCTGCAGATTTCTGAAATATAGCGTCTTTTTCGATAAGCGATAAGCGTCCAATTGCACTGGGTTGCACAGCACAATGCATGTGTTTTCAGTTTTTCACTGCAGTGCTGTGCCTAATGCCGACAACGTGAATGCCGGAAGCGAGGTTGTTGGTTAGTACACCCACTGTATCACTGGCGTAACTACCAACCAGTAAGTTACGGAACGCAATGCCAGACTCCGTGCCTGACCGAACGCAAAATCAGCGATGAGCCGTTAGTAAGCAAGTCAAATTTACAAGAATATTATCTCCAAGGTGGTGCCGAAAGGCGGGCCGAAAAGTCAAAGAAGGTTCTGTATATTTCACAAGGTAGAGCAGCGCCACGTTTAAAGTGTGGTGGGATTTCCTACAACGATTTCATTACAAATTTACTACTCAGTGTGACGGTTCAAGAATTTTGAAAATCGGTCAACATTTGGCAAAACTATGGCAACACCATACGCGACGGCACCTTCCACAACGGTGGTCGCGTGGCGTAGTGGTAGCGTCGTTGGTCAAGATCAACGAAGTTAACCTACGCTGAGCCCGGTTAGTACTGGGATCATGGGTGACCGGCAAGTCACCGGCCAAATGGTACCAGAAACCAGTCAATGTGTCATGGATTTCCGATACCGATTTTGCCGGTACCTGTTGCTGGTAACAGACAGAATCTGTTTTATTTTGCTACCGGCCGCCTGTAAGAACTTGAGCTGTGATTGGTCCACAGTGTTTGTTTACAGGCGTGCTCGGTATTTAAATAAGCAAATAAGTAAATATAATCTATAAACGCGCACAACGTTCAGCAGAAAGCCCAATATGAAGCGCAAGGAGGAAAGCACTAAGGGCATTGGAAGACGAGTTTATCGCCACTGAGCGTCCACCTTTATTCACAACACGTCGCAGCGTCGTGCCGCTGCGACAGCGAGACTCACAGAGACCAATGACGTGCTTTTGCGCCACCCTGTACACCGAGAGAAACAATGTAAAACTCGAAAGCGGGGCAAAGTAAAAACATGTAGCCCGCCCGGCATGTGCAAACGCGACTGTGCATTTCTTACTTACAGACACTGGCTATGCTACTGCCACCAAGCAAATTACCTTTAAAAACCAGCGAACAGCGTATTTTAGCCTACGTGCTCTCACCATCCACGCAAATGAGCCACAAGTTCTCGGGGTTACTGGACCAAAGTTCACCCAATTTGTAGCCGTGGTAATTTTTTCATCGACGATGTTAACGCTACAATCCGTGTTGCAATCCGTCCACACGTTGTTGAACGAAAGGGGCAACATTCAAAAAAGAAAGTAAAAGTCAGTTCAACTCGCTAGAATTTGCTCTCTGTGGCTCTTTTATGAAAATATTTAATACTCGATCTAAAGAGATTGGTAATTACTGTATGGAAATGTTTAATGTTCAAACTCCGAACTATACTATAACTAAGCGCAAATGCAAGTTTCTTTCTAGCATAATGTCATCAAAGAATGTACTGTGCGAACTCTCTAGAGAGTGTGCAGAAAAGGAATTGGAATTGTGTGCGTATTCGCCTAACTGAAGTGTCAATGTAGCTATAGTTAAGTGATCATTTATTTAATTTATTTAAGTTTTGTTTAATTGTGTATGTTTTCTTTGCTACCACATTTGTGGTGAAATAAAGTTGTGTGTGTAACATCGGTAAAACATAAGCCTGCCGGCGGCATCACGATGCCACGCGAGCATCTGCAACTCACCCAGCGACATGGTTGCTGGGTGCCGTAGAGGAAGCGGGAGCGGTGACGGCGGACTGATAGTTGGCCATGGCTCGGTCACGCTCGGCCTTCATCTGGTGCATTGAATGCAGCAGAATGTCGACCTCCTGGCGCGCATGCGTGTACGCTCGCTGTACGTCGTCACGCTCTCTCACAGCCTGATCGTACATCGTCCTCAGTGACTCCAGCTCCGTCAGATCCGCGCTATCTACGCTCTTCAAAGCTGCCTTCTCGCCTGCACCACACCCACGCATTAACGGACGTCAGTACTTTCTCACTAAAATATACTCACAGTAACACAACGGACAGAAAAGTTAATTAGGGCGTACGTTAGACATGTAATTTACCACTGGGCCACCATCTAGTTGCAAGTTACTAAAAACACTCACTCTAAACCAGTGTCAGACTGGCGTTGTTTTGAGGGCTGTGCCATCAGTAGCAGTTTAGGGGCGCCATTCTAAGTGTATCATATCTTTCGACGGGGCCGCCTGCGCATGTGTTGTACCTTTTGGTCCGTCCTAAACAATTGCTATGACTGCTTGTGTGCATAACTGAGCTCTTTAAACACGTTGGTTTAAAATATGTGGTCAAAGAATTCTGACGAAAGGCCGCATCGCAGGGAGGAGCGGATCTTTCACGGTGGACAATATGCTATAGTGTGACACCAACTAGTCTGCTGCAAACACCGCAACAGAGACTCCGGATCCCTTTAAATCAGCCGGACAACCCCAATAATTGCCCATCGTGTGAGCAGATCTCGATCCCCATCTAATACTTTGGCCCTGTCCTGCGCGATACCTGTAGCTGATGGGTGACCATTTATGTGAATAAACCGTCCGCTATAGGTCAACCAACGAGGCCAATTCAGCCTTTCATCCCTTCGGGGTCGACAGATGAGTAGTAAGCTGCAACTGGATGTCTGCTAGCTCAAGTTATGGGAAGCACCATCTCATAAACGCTTACGAAGGAAAGGCAAACATGGAGTAATTTGCAGGTAAAACTGTGTGATCCATGTCTGAGCGCTTTGAGACTATGCGTGCGTAGTAAATGGCGCTATATAAATACTCTTCCTTTCCTTTCCTTTAATACGTGGTTCCTTTGGCTCACGCGAGTACGCCCCCAAACGATATCTCGATCGGTTTAACTGTTTCTGCTGGGATCAACTGTGTGACCAACACACAGACAGGCAGACCACGCTACGTGCGACATCTGTAGCAGTAGGCCGCATCTCTGCAATGCACGCGATGCGGCATTAAAAAATAAAATCTACATCTAGGTTCGCGTTTTGCAAATACACAGCTCTGTAAAGCTGCACTATCTTTGTACAGATGGCGTTAAATAAAAACCACAAACGGGCGGTGTAAGTGCAACTGGAAAGAAACGCCAACGGATTATTATTTTTGTGGCATTATCTCACCGCCCACTAACCATGGATAGCATCGCGGATAGCAGCAGCAGCAGCATCTGAGCATGATAAATCTCTCATCCCGGCCACAGTAACCAGGGATGTGGCCGAGTTGTTTATCGTAGATGATGAATCTGATACCTGGGATGACGGCGTGACACACCATTCATCATACAGCATACACCTCCAAACCGCACGCCGGCACACAGTTCAGAGACCATACACATCAGCGGCCGCAAACCAGCATATATCAGTTCACTGCCTTACTTCCTACCTTATCACTGAATTAATATCGATCTTGCTTATATACGCATATGATGTAGCATATGCAAACGTACACCTGTCCATCTGTCACGACGACTATACGTACTAGACACAGGCCTTCTTTCTTTCTTTCTTCTTTGCGGGGAGATGTTGCCATCAGCGCTGAGACCTCGAAGTGGGGCCAATGCGCATCCCACATTAGACACAGGCCTATTTTCAGAATTTTTGCGCCGCATCGCCTGCACGCAGTGTATGAGATGCGGCCTATTGCTACAGACGTCGCATGTAGCGTGGTCTGTATGTCTGTGTGTTGGGCACACAGATTAGCTGTACAAAAACGGCTGAACCGATCGAGATGCCGTTTGGGGGAGGCTGACTTGCGTGGGTCCAAGGAATCATGTATTAGATGGACGTCAAGATCGGGCAATTCCATTCGCAGTCGCGAGCTTGTTCTCCGTGCGGTAGTCCGATAATTATAGTTTTCTTAAATCAGAGAACTTGAATAATTCATCATTAACTTTCCGAGTTATCCTGCTAACAAACAGACATACAAACACGGGTCGAAACATTACCCCTTGCCAAGAGCGGCGGAGGTAATAACGGTATCTGCATGGGAGGAGAGCAGGCAACAAACCAGTAGGTTATAATACTCAGCTCCGTAAGTCACGCGATCATAGCCAATTGTGCAGCCACTAGACAGCTAAAGCCAGTTAACATATATCTACAGTCACAAATCACACGTTTGTCAGTCAGCTGGCCTTCAACCACAAAGGTGGCAGCGCGGCGGGCGGTCGGTCGGCGGTAGGTAACGATAGAACCCGTGTTTATCGTTCGCTTTTCCATGCAGACGTCATTAACTAGCGGCGTACATTGTAAACTGTGGAACAAATGCTTACATTGCAACAAGCAGTATCAGTATCTCGGCGAGAGCTTTTATGCTCGAACATTATAATTTCCCCCGCTAAGAGCAGTTATACCAACTGCGCATGAATGTACGGCACGTAGACGTTTAGAACATTGTTTACGTTATTTGTTACCGGTTGTGTCTGAATGAACTTACAATTTGCGTAACAGGATCAACTGTTCGGCTGTGCCATTAGTTAGAACAGCGCTTCATAAAAATTCCTTTGTAACTAGAATGAACCTCAGTTTGGTGTTGCGTAATTTTTAAGGGATTATTTGTTTGTTTGTTTGTCTGTTCTTTTTTATACGATATAATACGATACGATACAGTATATTTACGTGCACTCAAAAGCTGACGAGATGGCCAGCCTAATCGCACGTCAAAGAAACAAATAAAATAAGGAAAAACTAACAACAAAAACCGAGTAGCTATGTGTTTAATGTTGTTATATTTATGTATGCTTGTTCACGGAGGTTGCGCCAGTCTACCACGTTTTAATTAAATAAAGGCTACTACCACTACTACTAATACACCAGTCGTAACGTTAATAGTGGTGGATACTTAAACTTGAACTGCGGTGTACAACTCGGTGGCAAAACATCGTGAATTACCAACTACCATTTCTTTTGACATTCCAGTATCAGAGTTACTGGCACAAATGACACAGCTGCAATATTTCATCAGACTGCATGCTAACTGGTTAGCCGTTGCCACAACACTGAAAGCTGAGACGAAATCAACCGCAGGCCACTAACAGCAGTGAAACGAAACAACTCTGTTCAGCTCGTTTGCAGTTCACTGATACAATATGAACTGACAACTTCACATGTGCGCTTTCCGCTTCACGTGTAAACATATCGTCGTTAATGCATTGTATATTTTCTGAGGTACGGCAGTTAGAAAGGCTTTAGACAGCAAAAGTGACATTCAAGGCCACTCAAGGTCACTTGAATCGGTGCAATTCGATAGGCCATATACGACTTCCTATTAGTCTTCTACTGCAACTGTGTCTCTATCGTATACCGTTTCTGAGATATTATCAGTTATTTCCCACAATTTACACAAGTCACGTGACCCTGAACACATCCGGTTGGGAGGTAATCTGTCATGCGGATGTGTGCAATAGCATTCGTATCAATCTGCACACGAAATTTGAAGCATCCAGTTTCACCGATCAAAGAGATGATCGGGGCCCAAAAATTTAAAAATGGCCACGTGACCCCGACCACGCCCATTTCAGGGGTGGCTTTTCATCCGTGGACTAGGACTTGATAAGTTCAACCAATCTACTAAATTTTGAAGTCTCTAACTGCACCAGTTACAAAGACATGAAACGTGACAAAAATGTAGACAAATCTCCGCTGGCACTGACAGATCCGCGCGACGCGGTGCTTCACGCCCGCAATGTTGTACACAGATGTCGACAGTCAGTGTGATAAACTGATGACCAACGACCGTCACCAGTTTATCACACTGACCGTCCACCAAAGTTGACAGCACCTGAGACGATCAGCCGTTCCAGAGATAGAGGTTCACGTGATCTAACCACGCCCCTTTCAAGGACGATTTGCCATCGGTGGTAATTAGCCTCCAGGTTTCTGCCGTTATACCAGTGGCATGGCTAGTAAATAGGTTCCGTTCCGTTGCTCTTATCACGGCTCTGTCATTACTGTGCGTGTGATCCATCTGTTAAGTAGAAACTAATGGGCCATCGCCGTCAAGAGGGATATCTGGAACTTGGCAGATTGGAAACTGAAGACGGTATGTACCTGCAGGAATAATTGAGCACATGGCTCAGTGCTACGCCAGCACAAAGACACGGGCCTTGACATAGCTCAGAAGTTGTAGCTCAAGTGCAAGCAGCAGTAGCAGCAGCAGCAATGTTCTACTTCAATCACAAGTAAGTAAACTCTAGGCTACAACTGTCTGCAGTAAAACCATCTAGTGGCACCTACATACAGTAAAAGGTAAAAAGGTGAAGGTCGGGTTGTTATATAGCGCAGCTTACGCGATTACCGGACCAGCGCGCTTTACAATCTCGGAAGTGATAGTTAATTGGCAATATCCAATGGTGCTGCAGCGCAAACTGCGGCCATCCAATTGCACACGCTAACGTACAATTGGACCCGCGTTATGCAGCTAGCAAACACACCACCGCTCCAATCAACCACACCAGGCCTTCACCCCGTAAGCATTCACCAGACGTCGCCACCCGTGCGAGAAAGCAAACATCCGATTACAGCTTACTACTCAATTTATCGACCTCGAAAGGATAAAAGGCTGAGTTGGCCTAGTTGGCTGACCTGTAGCGGACGGTTTATCCACATAAGTGGTCACCCATCAGCTGCAGGTCGAGCGCAGAACAGAAATTCGCCGGCCAAAGACCGACGTTCTACCACTATGCCACGCCACCGACTAAATTAATTGTCAGAAATTTCACATCAAAAACTGCTCCCAGGGAAAGTGTGGTGCTAACACATTATCGATTCTACACAATTTCAACTTTTGGCTTATTACGATCAGCCAACGCTTTTTATACAGCTTTGAGCTGAGTGCAAACACGACGTAACTAACACGTGTACTCAATTCACCCATCATTCCATCATGCTTACACATACAACAAACAATCACTTTACGGCCATTATAGCTTGGTGAACCCTTGTTAGCCAGCACCATCAGTTAAGTACTGGACAATTTGTTGGAGCAAAGTTTTACTGACCGCATGACCTTGCTAACAGCAGCTGAGGCATTTATAATACCAAGACGAGATGTTAGAAACTTAGAATTCTCCTGAACGATATTACCTAAACCTTCTACCTACAGCCATCACGCCTACAATGTACACTAAATTTTTAATTAAAACAGCCAAAAACACATATGAATTTTCTGTCACACAAAACGACACAGACTTAATTCATTTCTTATACGGAATGAACGACGAATTGGAGTATATCAGCAAACCAGCGTGCAACACAATAGTTCACAAACACGTGCACAGCTGACAAATTTCAGTCAGCCTTGAACAATGGCTACAACTGGGCTTCTGTTTCCACTATGGCAGGATATTATCAGTTACCAATTGTGTACCTATCACTACTGCACAACATCTTCAAATAACATTAACATCCAGTAAGCTTAGGTTATTCACTGTCAAAAGTAGCAAGTATATAGAACGTACACATAACAGCAGCTTCCTTCCATCTAACAACACGTACTGTTGAAAACATGGCATCAGCTTCAACACATGTACGTGCGTGAGTTAATATGGAGCCATCAGAAGTAAATTATCTGCACTAGTTTATCTACATACATTCCATTTTTTACAATTTCCATTCAAATCTGACGTCATATTTATTTAACTGAATCAATAATTGACTATGATACTAATAACGGTATATGGTGGGAAATTTCAATGCCTTATTTTCTAGCTCATTTAAATAATAGTTTAGCACCTATGAACAGCAGCCACAAAATACATGCAGTGTCAAACATCCGTTTGACATTAAAAACGGAACGGGCAACTTTCACACATTAAACCAGTACTTTGTAAGTTTTTGGAATACCATATCACGAATTGTCACCAACGTTAGCTCACTAAATTTATACATCACAGGTTCACAGTTCAGAGGATGTGGTCAAATAAACAAACCATCACTACGTCAACACTGTCCCTCACATCCCACACCATTATCGACATGCAGACATTAATCAGTAATCACCACACACTGGCCTTCCTTTCCCTAATCTCCTAATCCTTCCACCATCCCCAACATTCATCACCGCATCAGTGACAGCATCTCACCTGATGACGTTTACAACTGGACACAAATGAAGCCATTAGCTGGTCATCAGCAATCCAGAACATAACATCAACCCAGCAAAGTTATAAACAAAACATCTGGATGCTACTGCAGTGCAGTACTGTTTGCATGTCCTAAACTATTCAGCACCCATCATTCTACTTCAGTCAAAATTCACTTGCATTAAAATTCAAACTACCAATAAGAAGTGAACAAATCATTACAATTCACAAATGAAATCTGTGACAATATATAATACTTATTACTGGTAGTGCAAAACTTCTACCATATGTAGTAAGTAAGTAAGTAAAAGTTTTTACTGACACGTGAGAAATGT
>Ga0209363_1001521_pt1 | contig 11232 bp, 10 predicted proteins | sample WorMetexBAHAMAS3_FD_187385 | JGI IMG/M metagenome (GOLD analysis project Ga0209363, IMG submission 187385) | Marine gutless worms symbiont microbial communities from Max Planck institute for Marine Microbiology, Germany - Inanidrilus exumae... | ecosystem: Host-associated > Annelida > Digestive... | reverse complement strand
TACGAAATTTGGCACACTGGTGTACTTATCACAACCTGCCCAGGTATTGATATTGCTTTAGAGGAAGGGTTCGATCAGGCGGGAAAGGCAGGTTTTGGTGTGCTGCATGCAAGTCAGTTAGTCGGACATGCAGCACATCTACTTTATTACAGCAGTGACTGGACACGCCGCCCATCTACTAGATGGTATCGAAGGCAGGATTCCTGAATTGACAAAATCAATTTGGCTGCCCAACTACGAACGTATATACCACATACAATCAAACTGTCCCTCCCTTTTCCACTTTGTCCACATTTGACTCAGTTCTCCCTCTCCCTCTTCACAGACATCCTTTATGGATGAGTTCTATGCACTGTTGGTCATGAAGGGTGATTGATGCACAATTTCTGTATTGCCAGATGCGAATCAGTCACACATATATTCACCTCATACTTTCTTTATCCATTGACTGATATCTTAGGGGAAGGAAGTTGCTTCCTACATCAGCTGTCCAACTGTAAATTGGTCGGTTAAAATTTATAGTAGATAATTGCTTATTTTTTACTGAGATGCTCCCTATGGAAATAATGTACAGTACTTTGTTTCATATCTGTACTGGATATGTGAAGGCTGAAAAAGAGGCACTGAAGAAGGTTCCACCTTCAGAATTTTTCCGTCATGAAACTGACAAGTATTCACAGTTTGATGACAAGGTAATGGTATTGTACATTTTCCTTGAGTGTAATATATTAGCTTCGGTGTGTGTTAGAGTTTAACGGCACTTCTGTTGAAAGTGCCGTTAAACTCTAACCAACCAACCTTATTAATAGCAAACACAAATACTAGATAATTTGGAGTAATGTGTAAAATCGTTAGCAAGAATCTTATCATAGGAATTCTGTATTTCCGTCTTGTGCTAGCAGGTGGCACATGGGTTATTATTTCATTGCAGTTACGACAATATGACAATGAATTTAACACTGAATATAATGGAACAGATAACTGACAAGTGATCGGTAGGTACATCGTTAGAAAATACTTATTTAATCGGAAAATGCCATCTCAACATGTGGTAATTGAGCCACAGAAGCTGAACAATTACAGTTACAGTTACCATACTGGATAGAGCACACACATACACAAATATATAATGGTTATGATTATGTGTAGTGGTGCTAATATACCAAACCATTCCAGACCTGTCACTGTTGTTTGCCAGATGATGTACATATGTTGTTATATACTTCAGTCTGTGGTTACTATGGTTGACTACTTGGAATATATTAGGATTGTATGGTATATGTCATGAACAAATGGCAAGAGGACTAATGTGTGATGCAGGGTATGCCAACACATGATGCTGCCGGCAGTGAGCTCAGCAAGTCGGCATTGAAGAAGCTGGCCAAACAGTATGAAGCACAGGAGAAACGGTACAATGAGTATCTGAGGACACTCGACGTGTCAGCAAGATAAACCTGACCATTAAGTGCTTGTGCATGTTTGATGTTGTAGCTACATGAAGGGCTAAGATTATTTAATGTTCAGTTGACAGTATTGCAAGGTCGTGGATATACTGAAGCTGAACATGTTTATGTTGTGCCATTTACTGAATCTGCTGACATTGAGTCCGCATGTTATGTTTAGTTACATGTAATAAGATATTGATGTTTAAGCACCTGCATCACTAGTTAGTTTACATATTTAATTTTATATGTAGGTAAATTTTGTGCCATTTGATGGGTGTATTTGGAACCACAAATATATTCAGTAATCTTTTTGACTGCATGCTATAGCTGTGCTGTTACCTTTTGCGATAGTGTATTGTTATGAAATATGTTGCTTTAGTCATGGTTATGTCAGAGTCCACAGGTATACTGTTTTCATTTTTTACCCGCATGGTGTCAGTGATGCATGAGTATTAGCCGTCGTCGTGTGTCTGTGTCTGTCACATGCCAGTATTGTATCAAAACAGCTAAACGTAGGATCACGCAAACAGTGCCACGTGATAGCCCAAGGACTCTAGTTTTCTGACGCCAAGAGTCGTTGGTTGACGACTCCCCCTTCCCCCTGAAATTTGTGCTCAAAGTGACCCATGGTCCACCCCCTTTCAAATACCACAATTTTGACCAATATCCGCTCATAGTGCCTCAACCGTGAGAGCTAGCAAAAAAAAGTTCAATTAGCACTAATAGGAAGTTGACTACGTGCTTTCCATCGAGTCATAGATGATCCCTGTGCGTTACCCCTAGGTCCCTCAAAGGGTGGCTCAAAACGAGAATTATACATCTGGTGTTGCCTTTTATTTCTTCGTTGCAGGTAATCGTAGACACTTAAAATTTGGTATGTGGGTTAGACATATCACGTCACAGCCTACAAATGACAAACCGTCCCTGAAATGGGCGTGGTCACGTCACCCATTTTAAATTTTTAGTCCCCCTAAGATATCTCTGGAACGGCTTAAGCTAGACACTGGTGTGCATGTTTTTGATCAAAGCAATTTTTTCAACCAGCCTTCGTTTGATGGTATGGAGATGATGCAAGTAACACCACTGAGGAGAACTAGTGTCTTATCCCTAATCTATAGTGTTAGTTGCCATCAGCAAGGACATGAGGGCAGTAAAACTTTGAAGTGGGGTGTTGGGTAACACAGATTATAACTGGCCCGCCTAATGGGCCAGTATTGTTTTGCACGCTGTCGTTTGTCGGCGTCGTCTATAACGCGCATGGGCGGTCGGCCGCCGACGGGCCGGGCGCGTGGCCTGTCTGGCGGCCTTGTTCTTTATAATGGCCGCAAATGGTAGCAGTAATTTAATGATCCAGCCTTCTTTGCAGAGTTACTCAAGAACGGACTGACAGCCAAACACCGACAGATGACAGATATATGTAAAAAAACACTTGGCTCTCAAAACGTAACACTTAGCAGAGTGTATAATATACTATCAGTATTCCTCACTGTACTGTATTTTGGGAATAAATAAATATTTTGTCACAGTTTGCACTAACTGGTACATTATGCACTATCTTATTATTTTTTGCCTCTCAGATATATTTGAAATTCCATTTTTTGTTCTTCATTATCAGTAGTCGTGGATGTAGCACACAATCTAGAATTCTGTTAGTTTCATAAATCATTTACAATGAACAGACTTATAATGGAATATGCATTTCAGCAGAAAATTGTATTTCTTAACACACTTGGATACTGGCAAATAGCCTGTTGTTGCTGATAGCATAAAATTTAAACGCCATACACAAATTTTAGTCACATAAAATATAAAAATAACAAAACGGAAAATGCAATACTGTATATGAAGCACCATGACAATTGTTAGTGCAGTGTTTGACACCGCAGTTGGCAGCACAATGGTAAGTATGTAACAAACTGTACATCATGAGTCAGTTGAACTGTTGTATAACTTGATGTCGCTCTTCTTCTGGCCATTCACCGTTTTCATGTACATTAAACGGGCTCTTCTTCCAGTCCCATGATTTCACTGGCTGAAACCAATTTGTTCCATAGTTGGCTTCCACATAAGAAAGAGTGTCACATGGAACTCGCAATTTCAGACTTAAAAATTCCGTCCAACAAAGAGTAAATTTAGGAAATATATACCTACATAAAACACGCACAAAAAGCTGCAATAAGCAACTTGGTGTATGCGGTTAGAAATATTTACTATTCATAACAGTACCATCAACATCATTTAACGCAATCACTGACTGAGATGATGGTTGGTTGGTTGGTTGGGAGATTAAAATCCCGTTTCAGCACAAAAATGGGCTATATCGAGGACAAGGAGTTGGGTGGAGATTTAGTTCTGCCAGGTTAATGATGGCCAGTGATACAATAACCTCGACTCTTTGCCTTTTTTATCAGCGACAACCCAAAATGGGAAAGGATAGGGGAGGCTCACTTAAGTTATTACGCTAATGCCTACAACAGGTGGAAACTAATCAACAACCACAAGACCTATTATCAATTCACTGTGATATCTTGTGTAATTGCTGTTCTTCATTTCCTGTAACATCAGTGCCTAATGACTCTTGTTGTATAATATCTTTTCTGTGTTGATCTGGTTTTGGAATGCTTCTCTTGGGTAAAACCCAAGAGAAGCATCCGGGGGACCGCCCACCCACGGTACCAGACCTGCCCCTCCACCCCACTGATTGAGATGAACAGAGAAACTCTCACACCCGAACAGTCTTAGAAATCAAATATTTTTGCATCTATAAAATCAAACTCACTTGAGCTTTCTACCAGTCCGTGCCTGCGTACCACCATTCCACATGTAGTCAGCTTCTTCATAGAAGAAGAAAATGTCAAGCTTAATGTCCTGTCCAAGAAATGATAACTCGAAACTATCTTCGACCTATATCCACAAATCAGCAGGCGACTGTCACACTACTGACTCAGTAAACAGTAACTTCGACCAAATTTAGTTTAGCAGCAAATCAAGTGATAGTGATATATATGCAAAAAAAAAACATTTGGTTGTCGAATAAATGAAAAGAAACTAACACGTCGCATCACAGCAAAAATCATAAAAAGGGCATTGCACTCTATCATGCCCCCTAAACATCTGCCACTTATCAGTATCACCTTTATAAGCAGTACTTTACTGTACTTTACTGTTTAGTTTTAGTTTTCGGTCTACTGTCATCTTACTATTGCGGCTGACGTACACACAGTGTTCTTGTTTAACTGGCTTTCTTGTCTGGAGTTACTCAAGCTTGGAGTGGGTCCCCAAAGAACATGTTTTACAGCTCTCTCTCTCTCTCTTTTACAGACCGGATGTCGTTCCTCTCACCCAAACAACAGTGTCAAAGCACTGAAGTCTGTCATACAGCAAAATATAGAAAGAAAATCAAAACTATCACTTGACCAAGACCACACCCATTTTGGGGGTGATTTGTCATTGTCACCAGTTGACTATAACGTGTGATGATCGGGCTGTGTATCAAACTAGTAGAAGCTGCTAGACGCTAGCACTCTATATGAGTCAGTTTTGGTTCTTTTATATTCTTGTGGCCTTCACATGCCTCATTTTGGAGTAATTTATCATCTGTAGGCTAGTAAAGTACACCATCAGAAAGTGTACCAAATAAATATGCCCAGCTCCATCCGTTTCAAAAAATAAAGAACGGTTCCAACACAGTACACTCAGCAAATCCTCTATGGGAGTAACTTATCATCCATAAGCTAGTACTTGTCAAGCATTAGCATTAACCCTATGTGACCTATGAGAGTCAATCCAACGTTTTTACTGAGCTCACAATGACAGTTCTATCCATCACACTCGTAAGCTGTGTCAATATAGCTGAACGGAACAAGCTGATTTTTACCGCGCAAGCGACGCGCGGGTAATAGCCATAATCGCGTGTCTGTCTATGTGTGTGTCACACGCCGGTATTGTATCAAAACGGCTAAACGTAGGATCACGCAAACAACACCACGTGATAGCCCAGGGACTAGATTTCTGACGCCAAAATTCGTTGGTGGAAAACCCACCCTTCCCCCTGAAATTTGCGCTCAAAGTGACCCACCCCCTTTCAAACAGCACAATTTCGATCAATATTTGCTCATAGCGCCTCAACCGTGAGAGCTGGCGAAGTTCAATTAGCACTAATAGGAAGTCGACCACGCGCTTTCCAACGAGCCATAGATGTGTGAAAACTTCCAGCAGCAAAGTTGTAGCTACATCATTCCTCTATCTAATGGTCCATAGAATTGCGGGCGACGTCCCCATCTACCAGTAATTTGCGCTCAAAATGACCCACACCTTCAGAAAATGCAGATTTCGACAGATTTTGCTTTAATAGTGCCACAACCATGAGAGCTAGCAAGAAAAATTCAATTAGCACTAATAGGAAGTCGACCACGCGCTTTCCAGCGAGCCATAGATGAACCGTGTACGTTACCCCTAAGTCCCCAAAAGGGTGGCTCAAAACGAGAATTTTTACATTTTGCGTTGCCTTTCATTTCTTCGTTACAGGTAATCGTAGACATTTCAAACTTAATATTTGGGTTGAACATAGCAAGTCCCAGCCTACGGATGACAAAATGTCCCTGAAATGGGCGTGGCCACGTCACATAACCCATTTTAAACTTTTAGTCCCCTTAAGATATCTCTGGAATTGCTTAAGCTAGAGACTTCAAATTTGGTTTACATGTTGATCATAGCAAGTCCCAGCCTACGGATGACAAATTGTCCCTGAAAGGGGCGTGGTCACTGTCACGTGACCTCTTTAATTTTTGGAAAACAAGCGATAATATCTCGAAAATGGTACGAGATAGCCTCAGTTTCTATTAAATTCGAATAGGAAGTCGTGTGCACTTTATCGAATGGTTACGTTGCTGATGACCTTGAGTGACCCCTAAGCACGTTAAACCATCTCAATTTCTACATTTTCCATTGCTTTATGCATCTTCGTAACTGGCAATCGCAAAGACTACAAATTTGATGCAAAGATTGAATGTGCAAGTCACAGCCTACGGACGACAAACCGTCCCTGATAGGGGTGTGGTCAGGTCATGTGACTCATTAAAAATTTTGGGGGCTCCAGTCATATCGCTGGAACGGCTAAACCTAAAGTCGTCAAATTTTGTTCACAGATACACTATATCAATTCTAACAACAGGATGACATATCACCAAGAAATGGGGCGTGGTTGTGGTCACGTGAATGTTTAAAAATTTTTCCGTTTGTCATGATGCAGCACGTCGCACGGGTTTGTAAGCGACAGCTGAGCAGCTACTTGTTGAATTAAATGTTACCTGACAATACAGAGATTCAGTATGTCCCATAATATTGGTATTTTCCCTATAACTTTATCCATCCTTCTGACTTTTTTGGCTTATTTGTTGCATCAATCTAGTGTGACCATCAGATGTGGATAACAATTATGACAGATTCAATATCAACCTTTTTACTAAATTAACTTCAGTATTTTCAAATTATATGGAGTGCTGTGAGGTTTCTTTGTAACTGCTTGTTATCATTATTCAGCAGGAACAAGTCCAATTGTTTTTGAACCTTACTTTTCCAAATCGATGAATCAATGCAAGACCATTATTCTGCATGTTGGTAATCAGCTCATCATTATATTCTGCTATCCAAATACCAATGTCGACATCTTTGCTGTATGGTATTAGATCACACTGTCTAAACCAACCTGCAGTGCACAAATACAAGATAGTCACATTACTAGCACATACAGTTAACTTTTAGTTGACAAATACGTAACCAGCATATTCCCAGTACCGTGTGTGGCAAGTTTCAAGTTCAATAAGAACAGTAAAGTAATTAATGTAATTGACATAATATTGTCCAAAAACACTACAGCCATTAAGTGAACTCACTGAATTTTAAGAAGATCTAACAGCATCCGCTCATGGCTTCTTTCAGAAAATTGGATTTAAGTACAAAAATAAACGGCATTGCTTTCCATCATTTAAAACATGAGTAACTAACTGCACATAACAGAAAATACCGAAATGATGGTATCTCTCACCAAGACATGTTCCGCTACTAATCCAAAACCGGATTCCAAGTTTATCCAAAACAGCTTTTGCAGTTGACAGCACATCACTGGCAGCTACTGTAAACTGCTTTGCTTCGTCAATGTCCGTTAGTGGACCAAACTCCTTCTGAAACTGTGCAGCCTGATCTTGATCACAGTCGATGAAACGTGACTCGTGAATCTCTTCCAAGAACCGTGGAATATGCCTTGGTACACGAAGACGGATGTTGTCAAGTAAAACCTTTTCTAGTTCAATACTGTTTACACGCACACACATACACTGCTCGTGATCACTTGCACAGCACCACTATCAACAGCTTATCAGTCTGCAGAACTGATTCCAAAAATATTTCCAAATACATTTGCCCAACTTTCAGAAATGCTAAATTATGGCTCTGACATGAGCCTGAAGATGAGTATGCATCTGGCCTGACTGATACTTGAGCAGCGAGACTGCATTAGCCATTACTGGTACATGTAACTGGGTGTAGATTTCACACAATCATATAGTAATTTTATGTTAGTGGTTTTTCCTTTTGGTGTACCTTGTGTATGAGTCCCATTATAAAATAAATGATAAACTTCCTATTTTTGTCAAGCCTAGTGTTAAAATATGCTCCCAGGATTCACCTCTGTCATTACTATATAATATGACATTTCAGCAGACATAAGCATGACAGGATTTCAGTCAGAAATTGTTACCACTTTGCTATTATTCACAGCAGCTAGGATTTGCTTTTAGTGCTTACACCTTCAGTGCAGTGACAATGTGAGATGGGCGTCAAGAAGAACCCAAGGCCTGTAAAAAATCTCACTTTGGAAAATCCCTGAAACTATTCCTAGGAAGATCTTAATAGACTTGGTCATTGTGAGCATGAAAAAGATGGGCTGGTTAAAATAAGACAAGTGTGTTTAGCGGGTAAGAATAACTGTAGCTAAACGTTAAACGATACAGTTAACTGTAAATATCACATATCAGTAGAAGCATTCACCTATTATAAGCACCTTCATGCCTTCCAAACTGTATACTGGCCTCCTTCAGACCAAGGTGCTTGACATCTGGCAATGAGCCGTGCCACAGAAACTGTTCATCTCCGCGCTGGTAAAAGACGACAACATGCAGTACATGCCCCGAGCTGTGTCGAAAGAAGCAGTGTGTAACTACACTGGTGTTGCTCATCTCAGCATGCTTTGTCATCACTGGAAAAGACACTTGCTGGCTGAATGCTACGGAGGAAAACTGATCCTTCCTCATTACAGTGGGTAATGACTGCCACACATCAAGCCACAGAAACACCGAGTCACATTATTAGACAACAGTGAATGTTTAGTGTATTCATATGCATTCATCATTAACACACATCCAGTTCAAACAAATGCATTTGTGATATGCATGTACAGCAACTAACTTTCTTCATACATTAAGTTAACTGAAATGTACAAATTTGATAACATGAAACTGACACATGGCACTTGAAAATGACTAGTAAAAATTACAGTTCACATGGGCCTTGCAACACTGCTGTATGCAAATGACAACGGCATACAATAATAACAGTAACCTGATATAACAAACAACAACTGTTTAACGGCCATTTATCCAGGACAACCCGGGTGAGATGGTACCAAAAAGTAGATGACAGGAACACGCTGCAGGTGCCATGAAGCCACGCTGTTGATGAGCTCCAGGTGACAGTTGGGCCTCAGTTGGCACCACAGATGTCGCAAGACAACCAGGCCCCATGCAGAATGGCAAACCCGGGCTTGGAATGACATTGGGACCTGTTGACAACAGTTGGAATCCTGCCATAATAATAACAGTAATAATAGCAATAATAATAATAGTATTAGTGGTAGTAGTAGCAGCTCTGGCGATAAGTAAACTACTGCCTGACTGTGGCATCGACGATGATGTGACGCCTGAGTTCATTCCATATGGCAATGAAACGTTCTCATTGCTTACTGACGCGTTGAATGTGGCATATGTACACTTCTCAATGAAGACACTGACCACTGTTTCTCACAGAATTTGAAAATAAAACGTTTTGCTCTGTAATGTTACTTTTATCGAAGCAATTTAACGCTCACTTTATCTTCATCTGTGAACACCCATGTCAGCTATGAACGATTTCAACACTACAAAGTAAGGTGTGTACTGGTACGGTATGTCAACGTTGATGGGCAGTAAGCAGTTACAAGCACTTCATAAACTGTTAAAACAACACACTGTAAATAGTATACTGAAAAATGTTGAAGTCTTTTTGAAACAAGACGTAATTTCTGTCTTTATCTCACACTTGTTGCAACGGTAAACATTCAATACAATGCAACATAATATGGAAAATACAGATGTCAAAAACACTCAAAATATAACTCATTAAATACATTACGTTTCATCAGAGAAATGCAACAAATTTACCTTCTTTCTCCAAAACTGGTCTAAGACACCAAAAGTAGTGACTTCAGCATCTGTGCAGATGTAACGACACCACGATGGACAGTGTTGCTTACATGCATCTTTCACAGAACTGTTTGATTTCAATGCCTCAAGAATTCTAGGCTCAAGGACAAAGACCGGTATTCCTTCTCTAAGGCAATAATCTGAAAATATCTTCACTGCTACCTACAAATTTACAGTTTCAAGATACATCACCACATCAGTATGTATACGAATAGTTAATAAACTGTTGTAGTATTTATTTAGGACATACGGCTCTATGATGTATATGCCTCGACAATAGTAATCGTTTGTTTCCCTTCACTTGGCTTAAATCCTATGTAAAAGCATGTTACAACAACTCCTCACAAGTTCACAGTCAATGACCAAGTAACAAAACAAACTGACAACATTAAAAAGGACAAACTTAAGAAAACAATAATGCGACACATAAGAATAACTGTGAATAACTTGTAAATGTTGTCGTGGTATCCGAAACTGACACTGGAACCTAGATTTTTCATAATCCATCTGTTGCTGAAACGCAGGTGGTTTTACCTGCCGTAATGGGCGGTTCTAAGACATGCTGTCTTCGTCATGCAGTGATTGCGTAATTCTGTGTATTTGCATTTGGGACAAATTGTTGAATTCGCATACAGTCACAAATAAGCAGCTTAATTAGCTTCACTAACAGTCTCTCCCGCCTCTATTAGGAAGCAGTATTAGGGTGTAGAAGCTGACACGGGATTGTTTACATCTATCATAGTTCACTGGTGGGCGGATATATGAGCTGCCCACATTCATACGTCTGCCAAACGCACGTTTCTCAAGAGTTTCTCCTGCAAGGCAAGATGCATACTACAATACAAATGCAAGGTATGTCACTTTTGAAAGGTCAACTATCTGGCATGTGCCCAGACTGACACGGGCGTTTGGGTGAACCCATATACTCATACGTACTTCGACCACGTGTTGATATTTCAACCTTGGGACATCATACTTGAATACTGCACTCACAGGCATGCATTATCTGTATACTGTTACATACCCGTGACAGACTGTCTTCTGCTGTAATATGATCAACCGTCTAGCAAACACAGTAACAATATTCGGATACTTTAACAACCAAGTGTTTTTTGCATATATCTGTGATCTGCTGCTAAACTAAATTTGGTCGAAGTTACTGTTTACTGTGTCAGTAGTGTGACAGTCGCCTGCTGATTTGTGCTTTCATTGAAGTATACAAGATGACATAAATACAACAACAGATATTCAGACAACTGTCATTTTATGCC
>Ga0209363_1001520_pt1 | contig 11233 bp, 5 predicted proteins | sample WorMetexBAHAMAS3_FD_187385 | JGI IMG/M metagenome (GOLD analysis project Ga0209363, IMG submission 187385) | Marine gutless worms symbiont microbial communities from Max Planck institute for Marine Microbiology, Germany - Inanidrilus exumae... | ecosystem: Host-associated > Annelida > Digestive... | reverse complement strand
GGTGAGTGTATTTATGTATTTATTGTTTAGTGTATTTACAGAATATTTGAAATATTTAAGCATACGAAGGCATAGCTAGTTGCTTCGATAAAATGTGGGTGGCTCTGACAAGAGCCGGTTGTTGTGTGGTAGCGTTTTGTGGCTCTGAAAAGAGCCCGTTGGTTACAGTGTCAGCGAGTGCTCGAAGTGATGTCCCTTTGCTTTGTAAAGTAAAAGAATAGGGATAAGAAAAAAAATTATTCGCAATCAATTAGAGGCGATCAAAAATGCAATTTACTTGCGTTTTCTTTCATATCTGCAGAAAATTTGAATGTTTAATTTCGATTAAGATATGACAAAGTTTGAGTCAGTTTAAAGGTGGGACGTTTTTTTGAGACACAGTGTAGAATTTAATTCGATTAACAATAATGATAATGGAAACTGCAAATAATTGAAAAAATCGAGAACGAAACGGAAACAATAAAATTAACAACTGAAACTGAATAAATAGTATTTCAGTTTTTGTACTACGACCATCGCCGGCATTGTATGACAAGACGCCATGTACACGATGTAGATGGAAGCATGCCTACACATGTACAGTATATGTGTAGGCGTACATCATAAAATTTTCGGTTTTTGTCCGAACTGCTCGGGTGATGCAGTTTGTTTGCATTATACTGGCTATTATGCAAACTGTAGTAGCTACAGTGATTTAAATTAACGGCAACGGAAACGGATTTATTTGTTAACGGGTAGAATTCAATTTAGTTAACGGTACTATAAAGGAAACTGAAACTGAAACTGAAAAATATCCACAACTTAAATCACACTGTGTGTGTGTTGGGCACGTGGATGAGCTGTGCAGAAAAACAGCTGAACCGATCGAGATGTCATTTGGGGGCTGACTCCCCTTGGGCCCAAGGAACTATTATCAGAGGCGGTCAAGATCAGACGAATCCATTTGCCACTGCGAGGGGTGACAAGATAGCAATGTGGCCTTTCGTCACAATTTTTTAAACACTTGTTATTCTTATAATTTGTGTATTATCATGCAAAGTAACTGACAGAATTGCTGCTACTGGATAAATTTGTGATGGTGCAGTATGATGGCTGGTTACTTGTAGTGGACGACAAATGACATGCGTGCTGTATCTGTTATGGTGGCCCTTCCGACTTGCCTCTATTGCTGCCTTGCAGTCTGTTTACGATAGCTAAGTTTCTTATTGTTGATTGACTAGGGCCAGTTTGCTTGTGTTAACGTGTGTGTGTAGTGTTGGCGGTGCTGTGTTTGTGTTTGTATTTGCCCCATGTCGGCCTGGGGCAGTCCCCCTTATCCCTTTACTTTTCCACTTCCCCACCTTCTACTCTATCTTTTAATATCTTTTACTTTTTCCTTTTTTTCCTTTCTTACTCGCTTCGTCTATTTTCTTGCTTTTTCATCCATTCCCATTCTACCAGAATAGTCCCACTCCGTTTCCATGCCGGATGTCGTAGGAGGCGACTAAACCTGGCTTTAGTTTTTTGATTTTGTGTTATGTGTATTTTTTAGTTAAGGATGCTTGTTTTTGTTGTATTTGATTTTGTTTTGTCTTGCAGTGTGATAGTTGTCTTGCTAGCGTAACAATTTAAATGAGCTTCTCGATCCCTTTCGCTTTTTGAGTGGCTGCTGAACAAAAAGGCGGCAAGGGTTGAGGTTAATATATCGCTGGATAGGGATAGCTCTCCGCGTCTGAGCTTTTTTATGTGATATAGCCATATTTGTGCTGAAAAAGGGACGTTAAACTCCAAGTAACTGACTTGTGTTTGTATTTGTTGTGAGTTTGTTTGTGAGTAGCAGTGCAGTCAGGAGACTTGTCATTGAAGTGATTTGTTTTGTGTCGAGTAGACTAGTATACAATACAATGCTTACTCAGTCACTTTAACGATGGACGGCTCAGTGCGTGCATGTGTGTGTGTCATACAGCACGATGCTGTGTCAAACCTACGGAAGGCCAAGTCATTGTATGTGAGCCGACAGCAAGAGCTGGACAAGCTGAAGTCCACTGCCAAAGCCGAGACTGAGAGTTTGTCCCTGGCAGTTTCAGTTGCAGGCAACGCGGGTGTCGTCAGGGCTGAGACTAAAACTGAAAGGAAGAAGAAGCAAGAAGATGATGCACTGCAGAAGGTCTATACCGCCCTTTCACGGCTGCTGCTGCTGTGTGGCTTTCAGTTATTGTCTAACAAGCCTGGTGACCTGCCCATGTGGCCCAGTGGTCAAAGCACTCGGGTGCCATGTGCAGTAGAGCGTAACGTGACGTGCTCAGTGGCTGCGGTTCAAACCTCAGCCCGGGCACATCCGCCTACCAAAGAATTATTTCTAATAATTCCTACTTACATGATGAACAGGGAGATAATCCCGGGCAGGAAAAAGATGGTTTGACAGTGTCCTCTATAAACTGTGACCGTGACTGATGCCTTGATTACCAGCTTCAAGGTATTAGCTGCGCTGACGTGAGCCGAAGGAGATAGACATGGCAAGTCCACTTGCTGGCGCAGTCAGGGCTGGCACTACGTAAACGCCATAGTAGATAGTAGGCTATGCCTAGTGGGGGTGCGATGTAGAAATACCTGACAAGCTGTTCACTCCTAGTTAACCGTCCTTCACTCCAAACGTCATGCATACACTCACATACACCATTTTCCCTCCTCTCCTCAGCTAGTGCATTGAACCTACATGAAGTCTCAGTGCCTGGGTCCAGAATAGGCAATAAAGAACGAACAAACATGCTTAGTTTTCTGGATTTGGGCCATGTGATGTGTGGAGCAGTGTGACAGTTGATGAATATTATACAGTGTTGAGTTACTGACTGGTGCAGCAGCTGGAACTAGGGAAGTTGTGACCGATATGGTTATGGCAGATGAAAATTTTGGTATAGAATGGTTGATTGATTTATGCTTCACTTTCATTGGCTTTTTCTCACTACCATATATCAATTAGCTCCACACACGTTGTGTGTGTACTTTGGTCTTTCATCGTTAACAAGAATTACTATAGAAAACATCACTGATATTAGTTAGCAGCACATCACCGTACAGTCAGTGTGCTGCTAAGTAATATCATCTTTTGATTTTTGCCGCTTTTAGTTGTTTGATGTATACTCTGTCATCCTTAAGAACCGTTTTAAACTGTTGTGTTTTTACTATAATATTTGCTGTTTTATTAGCTATCTAAATTTTGCTAATGTACACAACACTAAAATGTTATGATTTTATTGATGTAACGGAGGAGTAAAAATGACATGGTGTAATGTGAGCCTGTTGTAAGCAACGTGTGATTCTTATGTAAGTTAACACACCTCTGCTAATTTACTGTCATTCTCTGCAAAGTAAATTTCTATGCAAACGTCAAAATGTGACATCTCTGATGTTTTTCATGTTTTCACATCACGTGTGCAGAAATGTCTACACTTACAAAGTCTTGGTTGAAATTACAACACGTCCACAATTTTCTATGTGATGTGGATGGATATTTTCTCTATTGGGAGATGGTTGTTTGTGTTTTATCATTCTTTGTGGCACATACTTTCAGTGTAGACGTGATAGGGTTAATTTTCCATATACTTGAAACATGGCCCCGATTGGTCTATTTCTCTGTTCAACTTATGGCTCTAAATTGAGTTACCTCCAAAACAGTATACAGCCTTATATAAAATTGCTGTTTATCAACGTTTCGGCTTCACGTCAGAAGTCTTCATGAGGACCGACTTCCGGTGCCGGTCGTCAGTATGTAAAAGCTCGTCCCATACGTGGCTCTACGATTTGTCTATGCATGTGCAGAGATAGCTCCCTTCGTCTCGATTCATGTTGTCGGTCTTCCTGATCCATATGGCCTCCCTTATGAGCCTGCCAGCTTTGTCAGATTCTCGATAAACCACCTTGGTGTTCTCCCAGTCTATCACATGATTCTCATTATAAACATGATCTGTGATCCTCTGATGCTGTCCACTTCTTTATGATGTAATTTTACTCTTGCTCCCAGTGGCCTTCCTGTTTCTCCAACGTAGACCTGTTCACAGTTTTTACATGGTATCTTGTAAATCACTTCTGGCTTTTCCTCGTTTCCCGGAAACATTGATGAACAGTATGTTATTTCGGTTGTATTAGAGTAATTTTATATAGTTTTTGTGTCAACCTGATTAAACTTTTCACAGAGTATACAGCACTGTCATAAAGCTGTCTGCAGATGCACAAAATCACATGCCCGTGAATGGGGTCTGAAAACTTCTAACATGTTCATTCTCAGCAGTGTCAATTTCATATAAAGGGTTTGAAATTTTGGCAATTTGGTAGCACTTATGGTGATTTTTAGCCGTATTTTGTGATTTTTAGCCATATGTTGACATTGCATGTGCATAGTTAGCTACTTGTGAAAATTATGATGCCGTCCTTCACTTCTTTGACTTGAGTTCCTTACAGACAGTGATAGTTCTGCGACTTGATGACGTTTTAGTTATCTTTTACTGCACAACGCTATGCTAGCACAGTATATGCTGTTCGTAACGTTGTTATGTGTCTGTCCATCTGTCCATCACAAGCCAGTGTTGTACCAACATAGCTAAACGTAGGATCACAAAAAAAAAACAATGCCGTACGATATCCCGAGGACTCTAGTTTTCGGATGCCAAATATCTTGGTGAAATTCCTATGCGGTCTCTTCAACAGGGTGGTGCCAAATACAGATGGGTAGGTGAAAATCTGAGATATAGCGATATATTCTTTGAAAATCGCTGATTTTAACCTACAGCGATTTTCTACCAATATCTCATTATTTCTCAGATTTGGTGCAAGATAGGGACATAGTTACTATTGAAGGCTAATAGGAACTTATATACTTATCTATCAGATGGTGCTATTTCTGATGACCTTGAGTGACCCATAACTACCCCAAACTACCCAATTTTCCACATTTTATGTTGCCTGAGATAGAGATTTAAAATGTGATAGGAGGTTGATCATAGCAAGTCCTAGCCCATGGATAATAACCACCCCTGAAAGGGGTGTGGTCAGTTTACGTGACCCATTTAAATTTGCTGGCTCCTCAGTCTGGAATGGCTGGAGCTACAGTTGAGATTTGGTGTACAGGTTAAATGTTAGCCTTTCTTGGGATGACAAACTATCTCCTAATGGGCTTTTTCGGGGTCACATGACTCATTTTTAAAATTTTGAGCCCCCAATCATATCTTTGTTACCGCTGAAGCTAGATACTTCAAATTTCGTGTGCTGATTGATACTGAGTACATGCATGATAGATTACCCCCAAAGGCAATGTGTTCAAGGTCACTTAAAAACTTGGGAAATAAGTGATAATATCTCAGTGCAGGATAGAGACAGTTGCAATGGAAGAATAGTGGGAAGTCATATGTGGCCTATTGAATGGCACCGTTAGCAGTGATGTTGAGTGACCTTGAAGGCCACTTGCTGTTTGAAACCTTTTTAACTCCCGTATCACGAGAATTATTCCATGTGTTAACTACGATATGTTTACACATGAATAGGAAAGCACACGTGGCTTGTAATTTCAGCTGTCTCATCGAAACTAAGGGACTTCTGAGGATCACAAGAAGTCACATGCACTGTAAATGTGGTAATATCTTGGAAACAGTGCAAGGTAGAGATGTTGTTACTACAGACCACTGATAGGAAGTGATATATGGCTCATCGAATGGCAACAGTTCCGATGACCTTGTGTGACCTTGAAGGTCATTCAGCTATTGCAGGCCTATTCAAATTGGATTTCATTTTTAGCTATGTCTCAATTGACAGAATTTCAGCTGATGGCACGTCGTCCCTGTGTGATTACTGAGTTTTCTGTTCATAAATCCTTGCACTGTCACTTCAGGCTAGTGATTTATTTGAGGGCCTTTAACCAGAATATTTGTAACTGTTTTAAACCTCACATTTCTTTTGTTTTTGTTACTTGGTTACATACTTTCCTCTGCATGTTTAACATAAGTCATGATACAGTTGCTAAGCTTCCATTTGTGTCAGTCGGCTGTCTGAGACAGTATTAGTATGTGTTATTTAACACCATTATTATCAAAAGTTATTTGTGTGCTGTGTTCAGGCCATAGAAGCAGAAGCCAGTTACAAGGCTTGCATTCAAGCTGCTAATTCAGCCCGTGAACAGCTGGACCATGTTAAGGTATACTTGTGGAAATTTCAGTCTGCGATTGTGTTTTGAGCTTGTAATATTACTACGAATTTTATGTGTTGCATAAGGCTGTGTTACTTAACAAAGGTGCATTTGTTTTGACAGAAAAACATTTTAAGAGGAGTTCGGGAGTTGCTGAAAGAAAGTGACAAAGTGTTGAAGCTGGTAATGAAGTTGATGTCTTTTGTCTTTCTTGATTCGTTTGTGTCTGCATTAAACTGTGCTGCCTTGCATTATTTTGTGTTTGTTGTACGAACGTTATTCCATGACATCCCGAGTGAGCTGGTACCACACTGGGTTGATACCCAGGTGACCTGGTACCAGAGCCTCAGGAAAATGTAATCACTCACTCCTTGTCAGCTCTGTTAGACTGATTACCATTTATTTATATTCTTCATTACAATTGCTGATTTAAGTGCAGACTTCTCATATCTTTCTGCCGTCCTTTATCTATGTTATATTTAGCCTGCCTCAAAGTTTAATGCTGTCGACTTCATAGTCAGCCAGTCACTTTTTTATTCGGCTCAAAGCTAGGCTTTAGCCGAATATTGGATTCACTTTACGGCTCGTTTTGGCGGTGTTCACGCATTTGGCTATAACTTTGCCTAAAGTGAACCGATTTGGATGAAATCTAGAGCACTCTTGAGTAAATTGTCAGGGCTGGCTGTGACAGATTTTGTGCGCGATCTGTGCAGTAGTGAATTTTTTTTGGTCAGGTAAGCAAGACATGATTTCACCGATTTTCCCTTGGCCAAATTTCACGAAACTTTAACACAACACGTTGATTGGTGTCGCGATGAAACTTTCGGAACAGAATTTTGAAAATTTTATCGTAAGGGGTCATTTTTCCAAAAAAAGTGCAAAAAAATTTCTGAAAAATTCTTAACGTCTTGTGACTTCAGGCTGCCATAGTCCTCAATGATTACAGATCGACGGAAATTCACTACCAAATGATCCCTCGATGGGATGTGTAGTTTATATTTTTTCCATTGGAATCAAATCAAAGTCATTCCCCTGGCCAGTACAGTCCATACACAGAACGTAGTCCCACATTTTTCGACACGTCGGATGCGAGTGACTCACATACTAGTGCAGGCATGATAGATTACCCCCGAAAGGGATGTATTCAGGGTCACGTGACCTCTTCAAATTTTGGGAAATAAGTGGTAATGTCTCAGAAACAGTGCAAGATAGAGACATTGTTGCTATGGAAGTCTAATAGGAAATTGTATATGGTCTATTGAATGCAATCATAGCCAATGACCGTGAAAGTCACTTTTGCTGTTTAAAACCTTTCTAACTCCCATATTTCGTGAAATATAGCACGAATTTACAAACATTGCGTGCCATGAGGTTCCTCTGTGATAGCTGAGTTTCTTGTAATGATATCTCTGGAATGCAGCTAGAGTTGTCAAATTTCGCACACAGGTAGACTTATCAAGTTTTAGCTTTTCGATGACAGACCACCAATAAAATGGGCGTGGTCAGGGTCACATGACCCATTTTCAATTTTGATGCCCGCAATCATATTTTTGGAATGGCTGAAGCAAGAGTCGCCAAATTTTGCATGCAGATAGAATATGTCAAGTGTTAACAATGGGATGACAAAGTACCCCCTAATGGGCGTGGTCATGGTCGCGTGTGACGGTGTGAACCGTTTTTTAAGTTTTGGCCCCAATCATATCTTTGGAATCGGTGAAGGTAGGCACTTAAACGTCGTTTATTGATCGATACAGAGGAGTACTAGTGCATGCATGCTAGATGACCTCCGAAGTGGATGTGCAGGGTCATGTGACATTCGAATTTTGGGAAGTAAGTGATATATCTCGTTGACGGTGCAACATAGACATAGTTGCAATGGAACACTAATAGGAAATCGTATGTGGCTTATCGAATGGTCACTTTTGCTGTTTGAAACATTTCAAGCTGCCATACCTCGTGAAACCTTGCCTGAATTTACTAACGCAGTGTGTCACGCGGTCTTTCTGCAGTAGCTGAGCTTCTTGTTGTTTATGTGACAAAGTTGCAATGTGTGGCATGCACAGTTACACACTGCGACTTTTTCCGCGATAAGGTACATACAAAGTTGCGCGACAGAATTGCACCTTGCAATTTGTCTGACGCCGTCCCGTCATGGCTTCCTCGTTCCTCCTCTGTGTATCCTCTTTAACACCGTCCCATCACGTCCTGTCGGTATCCATCATTGTACAACATTTGATGCAGTCGATATTGTCTTTGCCTTCACCATATCCAAACCGTCTGAGTCTACCACTCCGATCACCAGACTCACTAGTTGAAATCCCACCATCAGTTTTCTGAACTCTACATTTCTCTTTCTTTTTGCACAGTATACCCACATACCATCTGTGTGTGTGTGTGTGTGTCCCATCTTCCCTGCTATAGACAGCATCTGAGCTATGATGATTGTGTCTGGAAGTTAAAAGGGAAAATAGTCAGAACTGTTCTGAGCTGTATTGTGTACAACAGTTGTGTACAATTATACGCACACACGTGAACAGTTCTTAAATTTGCATGTTGGTTTGGGTTTAGATTTTGTTGCTGTGCATTCGTTTCGGTTTTGTTTTTTTGTTTTTTTTATTTGCTTCGATCATTTTATTCCGTGTCGCTTCCTTTTGTTGTGTTAGATTTAGTTTCTTCGACACTAAGCCAAGACAATGACTGGGAAGAACGTCTCCATAATGAGTCATTCTGTGTCGAGTGGGACGTAGAACCTCAACTCAATCAATCAATCAGTCAACTCTGTCTGTGTGTGTTGTACTGTTGTTTCTGTGCTGATGTAGGCAGCGGTTGGCTATTTCAACCTAATGAATGAGAGTACCCTCACTGTGCCATTGAAGGTTAGTTGTCTATGTCAGCAGCATACAGTCAGGTGCACAAATACATATGTTAAAGGGCAGTGATGTACAGCTGTGTCTTTGTGCACCAGCTGTGCAAATAAGTGAAATGTAACAAAAAAACTTTTATATTTATTTATACCCTTTTTTCAAGAACTCACCTACAGGTCAGATGCGTCGACAATGCCAGTAGTCACCATAATTTCACTTTTTCTCCACACATGATGTAGAATGACAATGTACTCAAATCTGTTAATAAAACTGCAAATATAAATATAAAAATCTGAAGTTTAAGCACAGTGTTAATGGCAACAGATCAAAAACTTGAAAAGTAATTAAAGATGATATTACTCAGCATCATATTGACATTCAGTCGATGTGATGACGGTAATATCATCATTTATCATTTTTGCGGTTTTGATCTGTTGCCATTAACACTGTGTTTAAACCTTAGTTTTTTATTCCGTGTTATTATATTTTCAAACTAGATTTAAAGTACTCTAGAGTACAACTCCCCGCGAAAGTTTGCCCAATGGTGCTGCTTACATGGGGCCATTTCGGCATTTAGGTACATCGCATTCGCCGATTGTAGGTACGATTAATCATCACCATGCTCGTGATGCATAGAAATAAAAAATGTGAAAATCGCCGGTTTACAGAGTATTTTGACCGTTACTTCCACATCCCTCTACATATCGTAACGAAACACGAACTCTGTCTTCCCTTTCTCCCTAGGAAGCTTCCCATAAAATTTGGTACAAATCCGTCCACAATCTTTTTAGTTATCGTGGTCACAGACAGACACACAGACAGACAGACAAGCCAACGCTGGTAAAAAACATATTCCCTCGCTTTCGCGGGGATAATAACTTCATCAAATATGGACCAATATCAATAATTTTCATCATGTAAACTTGAAGTAATATGACTGTCCGTTGCCGAGTTATAGCATTTTTTGCTGACCTGTTGCGTAACCTCATGACCTTGACCTTTTATTTTTGACCTACGTCTAAAGTGTGTGAAACAAATGAATGTCTGCTACAAATAGTTGCTACTGAAATAACTTTAGCTTAGAAATAACCTAAGCTGGTACCATTTTATCAAAATTTGCAAGCTAAATGCCAGAAGATTGGAAAAACTCTTAAGAGATTCTCTGTACCAAAAATTGATATTGGTCTATATTCGTTGAAGTTGTTTGAACACGGTTCCTCCATTTCCGACTCACCTATTTCTTCACCCATTACGTTCTTTTTTGATTCACCACTCTGCTCATCCATAACTCCCTCTCTGTTTTACTCCCGACTTAAAACCTACCTGTTTCACAAATCCTATCCCCCTTAGTTCCACTTCTTCTTCTCGGAGTGCCTTCATGGACATTTGCCAGCACCGTTTCTTCTGAGTTACTCGGTTTTTGTTTTTAGTTGTTCCTTCTATTTTCATTTCTCTGCCGTGCATTAGACTAGGCTGACCATCTCATCAGCTTATGAGTGCACATAAATATGCCATATCGTATCGTATCGTAACAAGTTTGATGATCCTATTTGCATTGGTTTTTGAGATATTGTGTGGAAAAACAGACAAACAAACAGACAGACACATGAATGCTGCTGAAAACAGTACCAACGCGACTACCATCAGTGTCAGTAACGAGTCAGTGCCATTGATAGTTCTACACTCACTGTGACTACAGTCTGTAACACTACAGTCTGTAACGTGCAAATGCAATCCGTGTGTGTGTGCATGTGTTTGTTTGTGCTAGTATCGTGCTCTATGTGAAGCGTCTCAACTCTATCAACCTGGATCACATTATGCCAACTACATCCGCCGCCTGCGACCAGCTGATAGTGCTCCAGCTAACTTTGAAACTTTCGTCTTTGAGCCTTACGTTTCCCGGTAATAACTGCAAAAACTAGCTGCACACACAATGTGTTTATGCTATTGTACAGCATCTGTACATCCGTCTGTCTGTCCTTCTGCTCGTATCACATGCTCACACGGTAGTGCAAGAGTGTTGTAAGGACGATGATCAACGTCAGTGGGGAAGAGCAAAATTTGACCCCTGCTACCTCTAAACCCCTTAACCGATCGTCACCAAAATTTGTGTAGGTGATTATGTAGGGGGTGCCTATTAACCTGCTAAATGTTACCCAGATCTGTGCATGCGCACACTGAAATGTTTACTCGGTTACTTTGTAGGGTTCTTACC
>Ga0209363_1001519_pt1 | contig 11237 bp, 11 predicted proteins | sample WorMetexBAHAMAS3_FD_187385 | JGI IMG/M metagenome (GOLD analysis project Ga0209363, IMG submission 187385) | Marine gutless worms symbiont microbial communities from Max Planck institute for Marine Microbiology, Germany - Inanidrilus exumae... | ecosystem: Host-associated > Annelida > Digestive... | reverse complement strand
GTGACTTGGTCAGCAGCAGCATGCGCACCTCGTGAAGCGCCTCGTGCCGACAGTCGCGACCACGACGCCGCTTGTGGAGGAACTTGGCGGCGTAGTCGACACCGGACGAGCGCTGGACACATCGCTTCACTACAGCGTACTTGCCTCTGTCAACCGAACAGAACAACACCGAACATCTGTCTATCAATCGTGCCAGTCTTCATCCAAGTTGTCGCCAACCTGCCCGAGCAGAAGAACTGAACGTCCGCGAATAACTTTCAAGTTTAATTTGCTGCACTTCTGTTATCGAGATTTAATTTTAAAATATAAAAAATAGTCAGTATTAATGCCATCTCGAAATACTGGAAAACTACCAGTACCGGGTAATAATAATAATAATAACAAGGATGATGATGTTTATAGTGCTGTCACCACGGCAAGTCATTGCGAGAGTTAACCCGGTTCATTTGGTGAATGCAGATTCAGTGCCAAGTGGTAGTCAACCCAGACCAAGCCAACGAACAGGGGCTGTGAGTCCGCCGGTAGGCTGCTATCGCTATTTATTATTATTACTGAGTCCGAAAGCTAATACTCATTTTACCGTCCCACGGAGGGTGGAAGGCTGAGTCGACCTAAGGCACTGCAGTAAGGGTGTACACCCGAGGCTGTATATCACAGTGGCTGTCGTGATAAACACACGCTACCACTAGACCACGGGGACCTGGATGAAGGCACGTGCCCTACAGCGCGGCGGCCGGGAATCGAACTCAACGACCATAGCAATTGAGTCGTGAGTTCAACGCCCTAACCACTAACTACCGACCCACCCAGTGACCACCGTGATCGTCAATGGCGACGTTTTTAAATTTTATCGTTTACTGGTTTCAACTTTTGGTATGCTCGGCCGTTCGACTGTTTAGTACTCAGACAGCCAACTACGCCGCTCACACGCGCAAAAAATAAGAGAACGTTGGTCTTAACCCCCCATTCACTGTCCACATCTCCATATACGCCCTTCATCAGACAGCTACAGTCAACATGTCATTACAGATTTACAGTGTACTTTTGGGTGTGGTAACACGACGCAAACGGCTGCAGGCGTGTTACTGCTTTTTATATTTCCATAACCCCTGCCTGACTACACATACAACTAGAAGATATATTTGGACGTCCCAGCGTCGACGTGATACCTTTGGCACCTTGACGGCCTGCTGTGACCTTGACCTTTGACCTCCAGAATCTAAACAGGTCATCAGTAGGGACTAGTAAATATTCCATGTCAGTTTCATCGAGATTGTTAAAGCCGTTCATGAGATATTGTGGTGACAAGATCTGTCCGGACGAACGAACAGACCGACGGACGGACGGACAGCCGAAAACATAATGTCGGGTGGCGAAGCGAAGTCCTACAAATTCCAGCTACTGAGTCTTTACTTTCTGCCTCCAAATTCCGGTTGGATATTTCGGGACATGTAGCTGCGATGGTAACACATTTCATGCTATTTACCACACACAATATTTACCGCCATGCTAACAGAACTTATGAACTGTTGACGAACTGGTCGTTCTCGCTTAATGCGCTAGAATTCGATGTCGGGAGATGATCTACTGATGTGTGGGTCTTGCGCACCTCCATCGACAGTCGAAATAAACACTACAGCTACAAATTTGGTGAACAGGCCCAGTAACCCTGAGATCTTGTGGCTCATTTGCACGGATGGTGAGTACACGTAGGCTAAAATACGCTGTGCGCTCGTTTTTTAAAGGTTATTCGCTAGGTGGTAGTATAGCACAGCCAGTCTGTAGGTAAGCAAGAAATGCAACGTCGTGTTTGCGAATGACGGGCGGGCTACACGCTGGGCTTTGCCACGCTTTCTAGTCGTATTTTATTCTTCTACTACGACAATGAATGGCCTTTAATGTGCTGACGAGGTGTTAAGAAAGTATTCAGTCGCTCACTCTGCTCTCTTTCCTTCAACTCTCTGTAACTACCGGTATTAGACTCGAAAAGCAAGTCTCAAGCGCTGGAGTGGTACGTGCCGAGACCGAGACGCTATACACTGCACCGCTGTCCGCAAACACTGTCACAATGGCACATGAAAAGTGCATGACGCACAATCAATACAGGAGGAAAATAACACGGTCAGGTAAAACAATAGCTGGAAATGAAACACTTAACACACGGGGGACAACAGCTTTCTACTATACGCTGCTAACTGTGAGTGTGAGCAGCACCGAACGCCAGAATGACGCACGCAACAGCGGACACGTCATTGTTCATTCATACATAATTACATACATGACTCGTCGTCAACTATCACTCTCACACTCCCAGCCAGCATGGTGAGGTGGTCGGTCCAAACAGTGCACCTGGCACTATACGCCGTGCCGTGCCGCAGGCGTGATGTTGCATAACTTGGACACGATCAACTCACCTCCGCCACGCCAAGTCCATCATCATCTGGATAGCCCTCACTCGAGGTAGCACCGACCACTTCAGCATCACCTGTAGCCGACCGTGAATCTTCGGCTGACTGTTATTTACACTTTCTTATTTACAGTTTGCAATTCAGGTCTGCTTTTCAACCACGGTGGGGTAATTGCCAAGTTCACTTTCACTTTCACATCAATCGACTGCATCCACAGCCAACAAAAGAACATTTCTCGTCCTGTGAGCGTGGACTATGACATATGACCTTCCAACATGATCCAGATATTGCAAAGGGTCAAGGTTAACCATTACGGCAAATATCTAGGTCAAACGTCGTCGAAAGTTATTGTCCGAACACGCAGATGCACACGCCCCACCCAGTGCTCTATCTGGACCAGGTGATATGATTGGTGATGATGAGGAACGTCGTCGTCACGGATGATTGACAGCTGCCAACAGCAGGCGCGTCACATTAGGATACTTGTGTCAGACCACGACCACCCCCCCCCCTCGAGACGCCTACTGATCTCGAGAACTGAGCCGAGCTGACTTCATCAGACAGGTTATCAGAACTGCGGCGAGGGACCTCAGCCGGGTTAACGCAATAATGCGTCGACGCCCTCGCCGGGCACCTGCCTACGTCATTCATTACGAGGCCAGTACTGTACATGCGTCCATTAATCGGGCACACACAATGACCGCAGGTGGATACGACGCCCGCCCGACATTCCAGTCGTAGCGGACCTGTACATCACCCCGGCGCGCCGGCCTGGCATGTCCCGTCGTCCGTCCGACCTCGACCCGCCGATGTCATCTATACACTGAAATCACCGTAGCACAAGGACAGTTAATGCCGACAGCGCGCTTTACACATTCGCTAATACCGCGGCACACGCACGGCGCGCAGTTTCCGCAAATTCAACAGTTCGCGCGAGTTCCAAACAAATGAGTTATCCGTAATCGCATGAAAATGGAACTGCGCCTATCGCGGGCTCCGTAGCGCCCACTGTCGGCGGCAGCTACCGTACGTTATGAAAGGGATGGACGACCTATGAATGGCTGATTTCATCGATGTCAGAAATGTGACAGTTCTATACACTGCGTGTGCTGACGACACATCAGTTGAGCGGCTCAACGCGTACACCGTGACTAACTACTCAGCTACAACGTCACCACTAGCGACCAGTTTAGTGGTCCTGGTAGAGCAATAGGACCGGCGAGTGTGTGTGTCTCCGGACAGTAACTTTGTTAACTACATGACCTCTGACCTAGACACTGGGCACTCGTTGATCGTTAATATTTTCACAAGTTACACGGTGTACATATTTAGTTCTAGCTCCTTCTCTAAAGTGAAAACTAGCGCCGAAACCCAAAACGGCACATTTTTTTTCTTAAAACCCCGCCTAACTAACGGTTCCTGTAGACTTGATAACCATCAAAGTACAAGACTCAAGGACACGACGTAAAGTCATCTACGACTTTCTCCTTCTCAGCCTGCTTGTTAATACCAAAAGACACGTCGTTAACTCGTTATATTGAAGTTCCCCGTCTCTCCATTCTTTCCAGCATCACCTCAAGACGTTATTTTTACTTCAAATCATCGCTCCACGCTCAACAGCATCTTGTCCACCTAGCGACTGTCCGCGACATCAATTTAGGTTTTCATGCCTCAACAGGTGCCCGTTGTAAGCTCATCTACGTAATTAGGTTTTTCGTCCCACCCAACACAAAATGTTGAGACGCGTTTTCTCAAGCCAATATCTTTTTTGGCTTAGTATTAAATAAACTAAATTTAAGTTTTAACTCGACAACAGCAAACATAATAAAATACACTACAACACAAAACAAACACAAAAACTAAGGCCAGGTTTGGTCGCCAACGACCTAGAGCCCGGAAACGGAACAGGTCTATTGTTAAGGAAATGAATAAGTAAGGAAGAAAGTAATTGAGCAAACGATTTATACGGCGCCGATATCAATGAAATGAATTACAGCCCGGAGCCGGTACGGGGCCTTAAATGAACGAGCGAGGGGTACGAAATCGTAGACAAAAGCAGGCATATCATGTCGCGCATACATCAAGATTCGGCCTCGCGATCAACGTCAAACAGCCAGTATGCATCTGTTCTTCTATTCAACTCAACGCCGGACGTCAACTCGCCATTATTATTATTATTATTATTACGCAGTAGCACGCAATGCTCGAGCGAGACGTATGGGTGTGTCCCACGGCAGTAAATGGCCATATATCAAAGCACCGCAAAATGATGGGACTTGAAGGCAGGTCAACTCGGGTCTCGGCCACGGCGGCTGTTAAAATGTGAACGCGGCCGACACAGTCGTTATGTGGCATACCATGCGCCAGCAGGCATCCAGTCCACACCGCCGGCTCTTTGTACACACATAACATACAGTGGCCTGTCCAACTGTATGCATGCAGCTGCAACACAGCCCAGTCGGCGGCCAGCCTCTCTGTCATCACCGGTGTATTTTATGTCAAGAGGCTGAAGATGTGAAAACATCGACCAACATTATGCATGCACGGTGATCGCTGATAACTGGAACGAACGCCATTCAGTTAGCCCGTACGCTGCAACTGCGTTCGCCACATACAAGGTTTTGCAAGGTGTCATAAGGCCTAAAAAAGAATTTAAAAAAACTACCCAGCAAAAAATTAACTCCATCCCAAAGCCTGAGCCCCGAAAGTCCCGTCGCCAGAGTCTCAACTAGCGGCGGTTCAAACAGATAACAAAGGCAGATTCGCAAGCTCGTTCCACACATAACAAAGAAAGGCGCACATCAGCACACACACCAAGGCACCAAGGTTGGAGTCTAGACACTTTCTGAGACAGAAACAATTGCCAATACGCATGTATCAAGACACGATACAAACTTACAATGATACAGGTCACATTAAATGACCAACATCAACTGACACAGCAAATTGAAGTAATCGAACGACTGGTTTAATCTAACAATGCCGTGATACGACACGCAATTTCCGGTCCGTGTTTCAGTGTTTTTTTCATCGACGGTGTTAACGCAACAACAATATAACATCGGTAAAACATAATCCCGCGCGGCGGCACCGCGATGCCAGGCGGGCTAACAGAAATGCAAACGCGGCACAAAAGTGCATAATTTGTTAATCATGTTGTCGGCGACCGTTACGGATTGCGGGTGCAACAACGTTCGGTGTTTACCATTGCTGATTAGTTACAACGGGCAACTTGCTGACTGCTGGCAAAAAAAACGTCACAAGAAAGTGTCACTGGCAATCGGCGGTTTAAATTTCAAAAGACGGCGGCTGGCTGTGTCGTGATGGCCTACGGGCCTTGCCGCTGCCTTTAAGCTATATACAGTGCCCTATACAACGCTGATCAACGATATTGGCACTGTGACAATGCAAGCTGCCGTCCCGTGGCGTCATAATAAATATCCTTCAACAAACCATTGGTTGGCTAGTGGCTGTGGGCGTGCATTCTTTGCAGTTACATCCGGTCGCGCCACTCCTTTGCATGGAAACAGGTGCAATCGAAAGCACGAACATCCTTAATAAAAAAAGCCGAAGCACCGAAAATGAAATTATCATTCCAACGGTACCACTCAGTGTTACCTTCAGTCCCCATGGAGTGACTGACTGACATTTAAGGTTTTACGTCCTACACGACACAAAATAGGCCATTTTAAAGACGTTCTTCCCAGCCAATCTTTTGGCCAAGTACTGAAGCTAAACCAAACACAACAAAAGCAAACATGCATCTGTAACAAAAATATATTGCGACATAAAATAAACCGAAAAACTAAAGCCAGGTTTGGTCGCCTCCTACGACCTCTGGCCTGAAAACAGAACGGGCCTATTCTGGAAGAAGTAGATAGATTAAGTCAGGAAGTAAAGAAGTAAATAAGTAAGGAAGAAAGTACAAAAAAGTAAGAAAGTAAGTATAAAGTAAAGAAGAAAGTTAACTAAACAAACAAACAATAATTTATTTAGCGCCAAAATCAACAAACGATAGATTGAGTTAAGGTGTTACGCCCGGCACACACGCGGGACTAAAAATGAAGTGTTGAACAGTATACACCAAAATACAACAAAAGCCATTGAATTTTCTCAACGAAAACCGTATGCGTAAGCCGACTGGTTAATTTCGAGCATTCAACGCTATACGCGACAAAAGACACAGCTGCTGGGTGTATATCGGTAACGAGAAAGTCAAAACAGTGACGGAAAAGTATATAGAGAACCTGCTATTTGCCAGTACACAGCATACAGGTACACACTCAACACAGCTGCAGGGAGGCACGGAAGCCGTGCCAGTACAACAACCCATTACAGTTGTATCGGTCTGAATAACCTGCTTCTAATTACACCGGCAACACAAGAGCTAAACGACATAGGGGCCAACGAGGACCATTCACTTACTGAGGTATTGGTGTCTCTAACGGGCACCTGCAGGTGTCGTGCGCCAGAGAAGTGTTCAGACTGTGCCACGACATTGAAGAGGTCGTTGTGGATTCCGCTACTTACGCAGTCGCTACTTTGTTAACGAGCATAGAAGATAGTTTTTTTTCCTGTTCACTAACATGAAAATGTAGCAGCAATCAGCAACGCTTCCCCACGTGCTGCAGTGTACGCAAGCGCGGTACAATATCGAGTAATCACCGACATGATTTGTGGTCCAGGGAGAGCAATCAATCCAGTTTGTGTGTGTGTCTGTATGGCCACTAACTTTTAAACTAAATGACCTACGACCAACACCTTTTGCCGTGGACACGCTGGTTCACCTCGACACTATCTGGGTCAAGGTCAAGGTCGTAGGTCAAAGATTACGGTCTCAAGAGGAAATATGTTGCCAAAGTAGTCAGTGGAACTGCCAGTAAGAGCTTGTTAGCTGCATCTGTCTGTCCGTCCATCCGTTATGGTTACAGAATTTCTTTAAAATATTGTCCACTGTCAACAGCAGCGTCATCGCTAACATCGACATATTGGCAAATTTCAACAGGATCACCTTCAAAGAAAGTATTACATACAATTTGCAACACAAAAATTTGGCGATTTTCAACAAATATATCTCGCCACATGTCGGACAATATATGTGACTATATAGTTACACTATAGATACAGTCAGTCAAAACGTGTTCTCCGTTATACTGTACATGTATATAGAGACACTGCCAATGACCTTGAACGTCCTTTGAGGATCAAACTAATGACAACCACATGTAGGGATAACCACGCCAATCTCCCCTGTTTATTTACTGTTTTGCTGTCAGTACAGCCCTTACCGCATATGAGCTGTTGTTTAACTTTGGTGCAGTAAGACAAGTATGAAAACAAACCACGTCTGTAATAGCTAACGAACTCTTGGATTTCAAAGAATCCAAACTGAACCAAAATTAGCCCCATACGGGACTGACGGCCGACTTCCGCTAGGGCAGACTTGGGCTGTCAGACGTGGTTAGGACCAAAGTTCAGAGGTCACGTGACGGAAAACGAGGACGAATTTCAAAAATCTGACCGGTTAGGTTTTAGATATTTCCCCCTAATTTAAGAATCCGTGGTCATTTGTCAGCCCCCATTACAAATGGGGAGGAGATAGAGTTTGAAAATGGTCCAAAATGGTCGAATTTCCGACTTTCATGGGCTCTTGACCTTGACCTTGGATCCGGGCATGGTCATTACCTTTTTTCATCTCTCATCGAGTACTACCTGTATACCAAATTTCATCGAAATCGAAGAAACTTTTTGTGGACGGATGGAAGTACGGACGGAAATTTGCCACCCATAGTATTAGGTCCACTTCTAAAGTTTGGAAGTCGACCTAAAAATTCGGCCCCGATAAGCTTTAGGTATTGTGCCCTAATTTAAGAATCCGTGGTCACTTGCCAGCCCCCATTATAAATGGGGGAGGAGATAGCCTTCGAAAATGGTCGAATTTTCGACTATCGAGGGCTCGTGACCCTTGACGTTGGATCGGGTCATACTGCATACCGTCATGCATCACTCGTCGACCTCTACCTACATACCAAATTTCACTGAAATCGAATAAACTTTTTTGTGGACGGACGGACGTACGGACGGACATTTGAGACCCACTTTATTAGATCGACTCGTAGGAGTAGACCTAATATCTCTGAACAAGAATTCTTGAATTTTTCCCATCTGTACCTAAAAAAGTGAATCAAGCAAGCACCTCAACGTGTTACGCATGCGATGCGTTAAAATGAGACTTAAAAATCGTGAAACGAAACGTTCATCAAGCTCATAAATTAAAATAAAACGTTGGTCACAATGACTGCAACCTGAGCCTTAAGCATGCAATTCTGTAAAAGCTCTGAAGACTCTAACTTTAGGAGCGTGCCTGTTGTTCATCACTGCAATTTAAGCTACAAGCTAACATTTGCATAAAATACTAATTAATAACTTAACACAGGAACAGCTGGTCATGCTGGCATAACGGCATTTAGCCGACAGCGACGCTGGTTGGTTGCGCTGTTAAATATGCAACAAACAGGTGTGCCAGCTAGCTAGTGAGTGAGTCACCTGCTACGCATCCAGCTTATGTGCCGGGGCTGCATGCATGATGCACATAACATTAATCACCGTTATACCCAGCGTAAAAACGCCGGGACCTATGAGCAGACCATGCGGATCATATGCTTGCTTGAAAAACGTCACATGCCTCTCAAAACAGACATTTCGCCTCCGGTCGTAACTCAAAAAGTCACATGAAGGCACGTTATAGAGTGCAAAAGCATTAAACGACCGACCGGATCACCTTCGACATTCACGACAATTCTACTAATAGTTACAAAATGTGCATGACTGTCATACCATAAGGTGGTAAATTCAGAGCAGCAACAATAGACAAACCAGGTTAGCAGAACTAGGCCACTGTGCCCGTAATACAAAGTAATATATTCGCACAATAAATAACGATAATAAGCACGTTCTATGACTCGTATTCAAGGGCGTCATTGGTGAGCTGGTACCAGACAATCACACTCTCACCACCAGCAACTACAGTTATCCACCACCGTATTCGCCATACTGGTTCTTCCACATTTAAATGAAAATTTTTCAAATGTCAACTACATTCTTTCATTTTATTAGTATTACCTCAGCCACTTTTGGCAATGGTACTGTTTTCACCAGTGGTTGTCTGTCTGTGTGTATCTTAGTGTGGTAACTCAACAAGTTGTCAGGGAATTCTGATGAAAGACCGCATCACCATCTTGTCACCCCGTGTGGTGGCGAACGCATCCGTCCGACTTTGACCCCCATGGTTCCCTGGACCCACATGAGTCAGCCTCCCAAACGGCATCTCATCAGTCCAGCTATTTTAAAGTATTTTTCCATGGCTCACGAACGTGACCAACAGACAGACAGACAGAGACATACACAGACACCGACCATGCTACTCCGTCTGCAGCAATAGCCCAGTTCTTATGCAACGCATGCGATGCAGCCTAAAAACTTACTGGTGGATTTTCATCAAATATGCAATGCATGGCGAATAGGTAGATTATGGAAAACAAGAAAGATGATTAAATTTTGCAAGGTTAGGGTTAGGGTACCTGCTGCTCGTAGATAATCCAGCTCCATCAGTCGATTACTAGAACAATGGAAGTGACGTTAGGAAAACCATTCATGCAAGAGAAAATTTAGGCCAGAGCACGTGCTGCTCTCCATATCCAGTATACACATTGTATAGGCAGATCAACGTGGCATGGTAAAGTACGTACAACGAACCGTTTAGTCTTTGGTCTGTCACTCTGTCTATAGGTCTAGCATTCTGTGATTCATAAATCTATTTACCTTTAATACAATTAACTTCATCCAGTCATTAAATTACTTGACAGCTGTACATAAAATGATCAACAGTCGATAAAGAGAAAATCAGAAAATTCAACACTGAACTTATTAATCTGGGCTAAGAATACTGTAAACATGATTTAGCTAGAGGTACGCATTAAGTACGAAAAGCAGTGGCCGATTACTGGAAGCAACATAAGGTGCTATGATTCATACTGTGGTAAGATCTCTTTGCTACATCTATTGTCAACATTTCTGTGGACAACTAAACTCCAATTATATTCTTTGATAGTAAATACTGTCTATCTGGCACTGCTGACCAAAGACAAGAATAGCTTGTCATTGCATAATATGCACTTTCCAGCTAAGTACTCAGTATCAAACTCAAGAGAACAAGATTATACTATTGTGACAGTCACATATCTGAAGCTAAAAATCACACAGTATACGAATGTAACACAGCACTGATGTCACCACATTTTTAACACCATAATATTCTTCTAGTGAAAATGTGAAGGATGCGCCAATGCAGTATTCTAGAACATATGTAAACTTCCGTAGGGTAAACATACATTGTAGTAGCCACACAGCCAAGTCCAAATTCATGACTAAAATAGGCTGGCCATTTTTGTAATTAAACATAGGGCTCGTAACAGTATGTTGGAAAAGTACTGTTAAATACTAATAGCAATATACCTCTGTCAGCCAATAGATATGAGGAAGCGACGTCACAGTAATCTATGATCGTTATGTCGCTATGTTGCAGGGCAAGTTGTTGCATTTTGTGACATTACCTGGTAACGATTTGTCACGTTATTTAAAAAAAATGAGTCGATAGATTTAAGAAAACCTTAGTGCTAGTGCCATCTCAGCGATCTCACTGTCATTAAGGGGCACCGGAAGTGCCCCCCTCCTAAAACGCCCCCCAATAGCGATACGACTCAGAACACACGTATGTCATCCTGATGTAGCCTACAATTTAACTAGTCTACTGCTGTGTCCAGTTATTGC
>Ga0209363_1001518_pt1 | contig 11239 bp, 6 predicted proteins | sample WorMetexBAHAMAS3_FD_187385 | JGI IMG/M metagenome (GOLD analysis project Ga0209363, IMG submission 187385) | Marine gutless worms symbiont microbial communities from Max Planck institute for Marine Microbiology, Germany - Inanidrilus exumae... | ecosystem: Host-associated > Annelida > Digestive... | reverse complement strand
CCTCGGCGGAGAAATCCGTAACCGTATAAACACACACACACACACACACACAAAACGCACAAACAGTAACCGACATCCACACCTCGCCAATCAGCATGTGTGGATAACAACCGGCTCAGCAGCGGCTGAGCAGACTTTTACGGCCGTTTGTCGTACTTCCCGCAACCGCTGCTAAGCCTTTCAAGCGCTTCAAGTAGGCGCTTTCCTAGCAGCCAAAGACGCAGGCGGCCAATATAAACTAACGTGATGTAAATATGGAACACTTTTAGTTTATGCAGTTTTGCAGATAAATTACGTTGACCGTTTAAGATATCCTTAAATTATGACTAACCACGATTCAGTCGAATGCAATAGTTTGTAATCGGTAATCATAAATATGAATTTTACATAGCGTCAACAATCCGTATAAGGAACCAGTTAGAACATACAGGCTGCAGTAGGCGCGGTTGGCTGTTGTATTAGCTCTGTGACTGTGATTATTGTCCACACATGCCGATAGGCAAGGTGTGGATATATCGTTTACTGTTTGTAATTTTGTTTGTTTGTTTTTTAGGGAACGTGATCTCACGTTCACGTTTGCTATATGCTATCGCCGTTCCGTCTGTGTGTCTGTTGTCTGTCTGTCTGTCTGTAACGTTGGTGCACCCCACTCAGCTGGTTGAAATTTTCCGCAATTTTTCTTCTCCGTTTGGAACCTTGGCCATCCATTGACATCCACGAAATTTTTACGGAGATCGTCCCAGGGGAACCCCTCCGTCGGGGGGTTTAAACGCAAGAGGGGTTGCAAAATATAGCGATTTTTGTCATTTGGAACGCTATAACTTCGAAAAGGTGCAAGGTAGCAGGTAAGTTAGTGTTAATCACTAATAGGAAGTCGTATATGGGCTTTCGATTGGTACAAAAACTGGTGACCTTGAATGACCTTGAACGGCGAAATCGCAATTATTTTGCCTTATTTTACCGAATTTGGTAATGTCAGACGCGTATAGCGTAAAAGTGGTTGACAAAGCCATAACTATGGACAATTTACGATTACTATGTCAAGTAGTAAACGTATGCAGAGAGACCGCGCGACGCCCACGGTATAAATATTCTATTATTGCAAGATGGAAATTATGTAGCAGATTCATAAATTCAAGACTTAATGCGCAGTACTTGCCTGGCTATCGTCTTGATATAGGAAGCCGTATATAAGCTTTCGATTGGTGCCAAAATGGGTGACCATGAATGACCTTGAACGGCAAAATGGCCCTTATTTTGCGTTATTTTGCCGAATATGGTAGTTTACGGGGCGCATTGCGTAAAGTGGTTGACAAAGCCATAACTATGGACAATTTACGATTACTGTTTAGTAAAAAAAACTTCTGCAGAGGGACCGCGCGACGCCCACGGTATAAATATTCTGTAACTACAAGGTGCAAATTCTGTAGCAGATTCATAAATTCAAGACTTAATGCGCAGCACTTGCTTAGCTGTCGTCTAATTTGTTAAACGAAATAGGTTCTCTTTTTTGGTATTTTGAAGTACGTATGCGATGTCGTCGTAAAAAAGTTCAAGTTCGCTATCTCATCTCCTGATGAGTTCTTGTTGTTTGTACGGTTACGGATTTCTCCGGCCAGGTTAAAGCATCATCATCATCATCATTTCTTTAATAACGCAGTTGACAAAACGCAACCAAAAGCTAGCGGCGTTAAATTTTGCACAGTAGTTCAGGGGGCGTTGTTGGCGACCGTGCTTTTGGTGTCGCCGCTGCCCACGTCTGGAACAAGTTACCAGTTACCATCGACAGTTACCTCCGCTGCGACAGTCAACAACTTCAAGAAATATCTGAAGACCCATTTGTTTAACTGTTCTTTGCACTCATTGTGATTGTTAGTTTTTAGTTTTTAGTTTTACAAATCTAACTGTTACAGTGTCTGTGCAGTTTTTACGCGCGCGACGCTATGCTAGCGCGGCACGTGCCGACATCGTGGCGTGTCTGTCCGTCTGTCCGCCTGTCACGTCACAAGTCGGAGTTCTACTAAGATGGCCAAACCTATGATCACGCAAACAACCCGTACGATAGACAGGAACTTTGTTTTCTGACGCCAAAGTTCTCGGCGAAATTACAAAGGGGTCACCCCAACGGGGGGCACCAAATAGAGGTAGGGTAGGTTAGAAGCGGCGATTTTCGACCAATGTCTGACTAATACCACTCATAAAATGGGCGTGGTCAAGGTCACGTGACACATTTTAAATTTCAACGCCCGCAATCATATCTTTGGAACGGCTGAAGCGAGAGTCGCTAAATTTCGTATGAAGGTAGAATATATCGAGTGCTAGACTTGTGATGACGCCTAATGGGCGTGGACAGGGTCACGTGACCCGTTTTTAAATCACATCTTTTTAATTGGTGAAGCTATGCACTTCAAATTTCGTGTGCTGTTTGATACAGAGGAATACTAAAACATGTGTGATACACTACTTCCGAAAGAGATGTGTTCAAGGTCACGTGACCACTTTGAAATTTTGGGAAATGAGTTAAAGTATCTCTGAAACGGTGCAAGATAGAAACAGTTGCAATGGAAGGCTCACATGAAATCGTATGTGGCCTATCAAACGGCACCATAATCGGTGACCTTTAGTGACCTTGAAGGTCACTGTTGTTCTTTTCCAGTACAGGCCTAAACAAGTCTTAAAGCTCTGTTACTGACTGTCCATTTCCCGAAAACGGTCGTTGCCATGTCAACAACTCCTAGGGGCCTACAAAGGATATTTAATTTCGCGCATCAGAACAGCGGAGCCGTGGTGACTGCCATACTGTTGTAGGCTTTCTGCCCGTCCGTCGCAAGATGCAGTTGGTGCGCGGAAATTGCGATATATGCGTATTGTATGGTAGCCTCGAATACTTACGTTGAAGACAAAATAGGAAACTATAGTAGTCTGTCGACTAGCACCTTTATCAGTTAACTTGAGTGATCATATTCAACTGCTTGAATACAATTTGTCGTAGCGTGCGGCATTTCTGCACTGCCGCTAGTGACCGACGCGCGATATTTTTTTATAGTTCTGTTGTTACAAATTCGCCCGTCTCTCAGATGAACGCAACACTGATCCGAAAGAACAATGGTCTGCAACGACGAAAAGCGACAGTGTATGCTACGACTTTGTCACAGCATCTTGCAGAATATAAAGCCTTTTAAACGATGCGGGTCTACCTTGATGTTTGCACCAAGACAACTGTTTCTGACACTGCTGATAACGGTGGCCTTGTTTGGTAGCGTTTTATTCTCTCTGACGATATTATTCGCTACAAATGCACGCATTCGTAAGTATCGACTCTGTTATTATATGTGCATGTACGCTGTATGCGTCTTTTGTGGAAAATTTTACTGCTTTTACAGTTATGGAATTGTTGTTGTTGTTATTTAACAACTTTCTGTCATCCGCTCTTCTCCCTTTTTGATTCGTGAGTCGTGACCCATTTCAGTTGGCTGTTATTTTGTCTGAACTGTTCAAAATTCTTTACCGTGCAAAGACCAGATGTTTGAAACCATAGAACATTGAGCCACGGATTATGTTCGAACGAGTAATGTCTCAGGCTGGAGCTTTCCTCGACACTGTGCGTTACGAGTCACACACTCGCACGGTAGTGCGAGAGTGTGGTAAGGACGACGATCAGTCAATGAGAAAAAGCCAAAATCTGACCCCCAAAACCCTTGGACCCCTTAACCGATCGTCACCAAAATTTGCCTACGTGATTAGGTCGTGGATATCTACCACCCTGCAAAATTTCATCCAGATAGAATAAGGGGTTTCGTTTCTGTTTTGCGCATCAAATTGTTTACTCGGCTACTTGTTCGTATTTTTGGGTTCTTCAAATCGTCTACAGCCAAAACACCTGCACGCATTTTTACGCAAAATACGTCAAAAGACACGATTCCGCGCAAGTATGTGCCTTTTGGGGGTCGCAAAACCAAACGTTAAGCTTAACATCCCCTATTGCCCCCAAAATCGCCATTCTGGGGCCCGTTTTCGACTGGACTTTAGAAATTTTCGCCTTGAACATCGGACCATGTATTATATAAACGATCCTTAATCGTCATCGTAGCTCCATAAAAGTTGTATAGTGAATATCGGGGTCGGAAATTCCAAAAATGTAATTGTTTTCGACCCGCTACTAACAGGTCACGTGATTTGGCGCATACGCAGACATCGCATTCGCCTTTAACACAGGGCCATACACTATTTTGGCAGATAACTCAATTTACCTTGATTGTAGTGCCGGGGGTGTTGCACAGTGAATAGACAAATCGGGGTCAGGGATTTCAAATATTTGGGAAAATTTGCTTCCTACGCACAGGTCACGTGATACGGCGCATGCGCAGTGGCTCCAAAGGCATTGTTAACAGTGGCCTATGGCGGACATCAGAACTATAAGTCAACAACGGATAGGCGTAGGATCTTCAAACTTGGTGGAGAGTTTGACCACGTGACCTGCCATGTTTCATCACTGTCCAATGTCAACAGGTCAAAGGTCAAGGTCACAAGGTCACGTAACGAATCCGCACTAACACGCTGTAACTCGGCGATGGATAGTCGTATCAACTTCAAACTTGGTGGAAATAATCAACGTGGGTGGCTCAACACGTGGCACGCTGTCTACGTCAGTAGGCCATATAAACCGGAAGCAGAAATATGGCGGACTTGCTGCATTTCCGATGAAAAAAAATCAACTAAAAACGTCCTCAAATCGGAAGCGGAAATATGGCCGTTTCGCGCATGCGCAGTAAAAGTATGCAATATAACCCATATTTATGACGGAATCGCCGAAATTCCAGCGTATTATAGGAAATCGGGGTCGAGGAATAAGATGGTGACGTCAGATTTCAGATCCGAAGTGGACAAATGGCCGTTTTGCGCATGCGCAGCAAAAATATGCAATATAACCCTTCTTTTTAATAGGAACAATTTGGTTGTTGTGCAGTTGCTATAAGGCAGATATCACGTTCCACAGAATGTGTTTTAGTTCGATGAAAAATCAACTGAAAGCGCCAGCAAATCGCCGAAATTTAGCCATTTACAAGGAAATCGGGGTCAAGGAATCAAACGCCGACGTCAAAACGTTTTTACCGGAACCGCCTAAATAGACGCTTATGCGCATGCGCAGTGAAAACGTAGCTAGAAGTCTCAACAAATGCTGCTAAATCTCCAAAACATCAATCACTTCATGCGAAATTCCGGACATTGTTGACAATCATGGTTGTGGATTATGGAACATATTCACAGCCCTTGTGATTTTGTGCATGCGCAGAGAACTGCATGCCCTTTAGATTAGCAAAAATTAGATAGCTAAATTAATAAAACAGCAAATATTAATGTAAAAAAACTTAACAGTTCCGAAAGTTTTCATCGCGACACCGATCGACGTTGTATTCAAATTTCGTAAAATTTGTCCGACGGAAAATTGGTAAAATCATGCGTTATTTACCTGACTGAAAAAATATCGTCTGCCACTCAAACAATCGCTACTACGCGGATTATGCCCAAAATCTGACAGGGCCTGCCCCAACAATCTACGCCGAGTGCGTCAGATTTGATCCAAATCGGTTCGCTTTAGGCGGAGTTAGGCCTAGGCCTATATCCGAAAGCGTGAACACCGCCAAGTTGTCCGGAGGAGTAAATCCAATATGCGGCAAAGCCAAAGCCCAACTTCGAGCCGAATAATAATGAATATCACGCAGGTAACTTCGATAGACAACGACGATGACAACAAACAATGCCCAATAACTGTAGGCCTAAACTTAAAAGATTGTTTTTCTATTCTGTTCTTTAATATTGCTGAACCAGACTGTGATCATATGTGTCGTTTGTTGTATCAGCTGGATATTCGTCGTCAGTTATGATATCTGATCGACTCATTCGACCGTTTCCGAACACAGTAAGACGTTAACGCTAATCAGCCATCTTACTGATAGTGATATTTATTCTCTTTTTAATGCAGATTATACAAATTGGAGTCAGCTCTAATCGTACGCCGCTATATAGTTAACACATACAGTTACAGTGTGTCCCAAAAAGTACATTTTTTCAGTAACTCCGTCAGTTGTAACAGTTTTTGGTATAGAGAAATTGAAGAACAGCGATAAAGCGATTAGACTGACATCATTCTAATTCCTCAACTTCAAAATTATTACAACTGAGTTACTGAAAAAATTGTAATTTTGGGAGACACTGTAACTGTATGCCGAAGGGCTAGAAGATATGCCCATGTTACTTTATTACTGGCCCAGTATAGTTTCGCTGGCTGGCGTCGGTCGTCCTCTGTCGTCATCTGTAACGCTGCCGGCGTGCGGGCCAGCCGGCCGCCCAGCGCGTGAACAATGGGCGCGCCGGCGGCCAGGGGCGTGGGCGGTCGGGCGGCCGACACTGCACGGCGGGCCAGTACGGTTACGTCTCGTTAGGGCGACACCTTGTTAACACCAACAGAATAACAAAACGAAAAAGTGTTTTTGGCCCGCCCTATACATGCAGAAAATTCGGACATACAGGTGGACAGACACCGGGCCATATAGCATATGCCGTGATAGAATTAGAATTTCATTTAATTACAATTTATTTTAGCTTATATATGCCTTTAAGATGTACACAATGGCCGAATTAAAACTGTACGTTGTCTAGGTAGATTACATCAGAAATTGACCATTGACGAGTTGAATTAGCTGTCTGCTGAAATGCTCGAAATGTTAGAGTGCTGTCTCAAGTTATCGGGCATCTGTCAGAATTGAGATTTATTTGGAGATTTTCGCCTGATACAGGTTGCTGAAACTGCAAATGGAAACCCGCTGACGTATGTCGTTATACTGACGTATCAGCGATGCGGATCTTCATTCTTCGGCAACGTCTTCAACCTGAACCCACACGCGTTCTACGCCTACGAACCTCTCGACTCGCTGTATTCGGCTCTCTACGGAACAACTCCCGGCTGGAACGTTCCTTCCGACATCACTAACAATCAGAACGGTAGCGTTAGGTGTGAAATGCTTTCTTGCTTCGATTTCGCTGCTATCAAATTTCGTGGAAACCTTAATTTAATTCCAAATAGCCGTTCTTTTAAAGATTTACACTTATCATTTCCTATATACCATGATATTATGTGCGGTTTGGAGGACGTGGATTTTTTACCGCGCGACGCTATGCTAACACGGTATATACTGTACTGTCGTCGTGTACTTTGGTCCGTCCGTACGTCTGTCTGTCACACGCCGGCATCCTACCAAACGGCTGAAGGCAGAATCCGTAGGCAAACAACGCCATACCAAAGTTCAGAGACTTTCAGATACCAAAGATCTAAGCGAAATTCCAACGGGGTTACTCCAATGGGGGCACCAAATAGAGGTGGGGTAGGTTCAAATCGAAGATTTTCGACCAGTATCTCGCTATATCTCAGAAACGAAGCAAATAGGGCCATGCCCATAGTTACTATGGAAGGCTAACAGTGGGTGGAGCTACAGTTTGTCAAATTTGGCAGAATGGTTGACTGTAGCAAAAATTTAAATGGTTCACGTGACATGACCAACCCCTTTCAGGGATAGTTTCCCTTGAAAGGGGTTGGTCAAGTCACGTGAACCATTTAAATTTAAATTTTGGTGGGCACCAACCATATCTTTCTAACAGCGGAAGATAGAGTGGTCAAATTTTGTATGCAGGTAGGTTATTTCAAGTCCCAGCACAAATCATTCTTAAAAAGAACGTGGTCAGAGTTACGTGACTTTCAATTTTTGGGTCCCCAATGATATCTCTGGAACTGCTGAAGCTAGAATCGTCAAACTTTGCACACAGGTAGACTGTGTCAAATCCTAGTTTACGGATGACAAAGCACCCATAAAATGGGCGTGGTTAGGGTCACGTGACGTTTTGTACATTTTGGCCAAATCATATCTTCGGAATTGCAGCTAGGCACTTCAAAGTTCACGTGATGACTGATAGGCAGGACTACTTGTGCACGCATGTTATATTACCCAAACGGGATGTGTGCAGAGTCACGTGATCTCTTCAAATTTAGAGAAAAGTGACAATAACTCGGAAACGGTGCACGATAGAGACGTAGTTGCAAAGCAAGACGAATAGGAAATCGTATGCGGACGCTGGGGTGTCGAAGTCTATCTTCTAGTTGAAGTTAAGCTTTTGTTTTGTGTATTTAGTGTATTTGTTCAGTAAACTGTATAGTTTTGTATTGCACCTAATTCCACTCAGCTCGTTCTATGCTGTGCTTTCATAGGCTACGTGATTTCGCGACATAACTTTCGAATGGGAGGCAGTAATGCGTAAATCGATGGACCTATAACTATATACACTGTCAATGTTTTTTGGTGTAATGGAGCAGAACCGTTCCTCTGGTGGAGATAGAAGCAGTTTCTGAATTTATTCGTAATCTGTTGACCGGCGACGTCGACGAACTTCCTACGGAGACGCTGGTTCACCATTTCTGGACCTTTGTCAAAGAGCACAAACAAGTGATCGGCTATTTGAACTGTCTGAAAAGCCACCAACTGACACAAGTGGAGTGTTACCGTCACAGCGCGGTCTACTGCGGTTCGCGATTCGGAGAAAAACCGCCCGAGCGACTGGAACTGTGTCGCCAGTTGCTGTCCAACGAGATCAACGCCACGACGGCTGGAGTCGATGCACACATTTTCAACAATCGAATCTCGTGCTTCCAGTGGTACCGACGTCGAGTCGACAGGACCTGTACGCACGAGTTGCGGAAGGCGATTGTCGGCCGTCGATTACGGGCTACGAAGGTCGTACGAGCGACAATGGAATCGATGGGACCGCTGCTGAAGGCACTGCCCGCCCTGCGCATTATTCACCTCGTCCGTGATCCACGTGCGGTTGGTCTGTCACGTATTAAGTTCGGAGCCAGTGGCTGCGGCTGGTACACGCAGCGCTTATCCGAGTCGTCCGGGTCTCGAATCGTCGCCGAGGCGTCGCTCTACTGCCATCACGTGACCGCGGACATCCGGTCGCGACTGGCGCTTGAGCGCGAATTTCCCGGCCGCATAAAGTCGGTGAGGTACGAAGACGTCGTTGCCAACCCCGAGCAGAGTTTCCGTGACATCTACACGTTTCTTGATGAACCAGCACCGTTCGCGACGCTGAGGGAGATGCAAAGAATGGCGACAAAGGGGCGAACTATGAATCTGTCGACGAAATGGCAGCAAAACATGTCATACATGGAAGCAATTGCAATCGCACGACGATGCAACGAGTTTTTTCACCTAATGAACATATCGGCGATAGATATTTAGATTAGTAAATATCCAGTAATAGAAAGTAATGCATAATATATCTGCTCACTTTACGAATAGATAGCATGAAGTAACGTCTCAGTAAACTATGCTCACGTTGTATAACATGATGTTGTATTTCTTTGTGTGTATTTTTTGTTGCGGTGTCATGTTAGTGGCGTTTTAATGCCCTGTGTACACCGTGGAGTACATATACGTATTTTTATATTAGTTTCTATATCGTATTGTATAATTTTGTATTATATGTACTCCAAAGTTTTTAAATAAATAAATAAATAAATTTTGCGAAATTAACTGGTAAATATTTATTACGTTATTGAAGTAAAATTGATTCGGTACGTTTACGAAAAGATTACTGCTAGCGCCAAGTCGGCATTCTGACTGCAACTGCTGCAAAATGATTACATTTCCTTGCTCTACATCATAGCGGCCAAAACAGCTGACATGCTAGGAATGAAGAAACTACGTAACTGTCAACCCATGTTTTATGATTAAAATTATACAGATTAGATAAATTCTGGTACAGTCAATGGGTATGACTATAAATAGGCATTTTGAAGCCAAATCAGCGAAATATAAATACACTATAATTTCAAAGACAAAGTTTGATTAACGAATATGGATTAGTAAACAGCCTTCATGGGTGGTTCCGTGTAATCACACAAGTATATTCCAAAATGGCTAAGAGCTGACATTGAGTATCAAGAAAACATTTGATATGGGGAACAGTCACATATAATAAGAGCGAAACTTGTTGCATGGATGCGCAACATGATTTCTGCGCATATTCATTACTTCTGATAAAATTCAACATGGCGGCAAAAGCCATTTTGAATTTTGTTAAAATGTCATACTGCCGGAATGTTTTGAAATATCAAGTCGAATTTAGTGTATGAATAAAAATGCCCATTGTTAGTGATCCGAAATTTGGAATACGCTATTTTAAAAATCCAAGACGGAAATCAAGACGAGCCGATTATCTCAGGAACGCTTGGAGATGTTTAAACCAAATTAGGTAAGTAAATGCAAGATACCATTCTATGTCATTTATGAATCCTGATGCGGAATATCACTTCTCGTAAAGTTCAACATGGCGTTGGTCGCCATCTTGAATTTCGTTAAATATATTTTGAAAGCGTTCTGAGATATCAAGTCGACATTTTGCATGCAAATTAAAAAACCATTCATAACAATTAAATGATGGCATACGGCATTGTACAAAATTCATGAAGCTGATGGTTACCATATTGGAAATCAAAACCACCACGGACGGTTAGAAATATTCGAACCATGATTGCTGATAACAAAGTGAAAGTGGTATCCTCATAAAACGCAGTAGTGGTTGAAACTGAACTAAGAATTAAAGTGAAAATAATAAAATCTCATTGTAAAATACATATCTGAAAATCAGCCAATTGTAAAGTAAGATAATGTTTATATCTGTAGCATGAAGACTGCAAAATCACCACAGTCACTAAAAGAAAACCTTAGGCCTACTGAAAAAAACATGTTCTTGGCTGCTACATCTGCTTGGATAAATTGGACGCATGTTTTACCTAGCGTGTGTTCCCTAGGCCTACATATTAATTATTTACATAGAGCTAGCATAAGTGTTGCCAATATCCGTTGCGTTGCTGGCGTAAAGGATAATTTACGATAAACTCGTTCATCATTCTTGCCGTTTGTTGGCAACAAACTCGAATGTTGCTTCGAAAAAGTCGAACGTTGCTTCGACATTGTTGCTGGTGTGGACGGGGCTTAACGCAGGAAGCAGGGATTCGGTCTCGGTCTCGAGACGCACCAACGTCTTGTCTCGGTCTCGTCTCGGTCTCGGCTATTTGCGTCTCGTGCCCAAGACGTTATTTTACCCAAATTCTCAGCCGGCTGGACTATTGCAACAGCCTGCTGATCAACTTGCCGGCCAGTCTCATCCAGCGTCTGCAATCCGT
>Ga0209363_1001516_pt1 | contig 11244 bp, 10 predicted proteins | sample WorMetexBAHAMAS3_FD_187385 | JGI IMG/M metagenome (GOLD analysis project Ga0209363, IMG submission 187385) | Marine gutless worms symbiont microbial communities from Max Planck institute for Marine Microbiology, Germany - Inanidrilus exumae... | ecosystem: Host-associated > Annelida > Digestive... | reverse complement strand
CAGTAATGACAGTTTAAGAGGCAAGCAAAATTTTGTTTTTTTCCCCTAGGTAATTAACACACAATTTCACCGATTTCTTGTCGGCCAAATTTCACAAAATTCGAACAGCAATATCAATCGGTGTTGTGATGAAAACATTCGGAACAGAATTTTGAAAATTTTCTAAATATTGCAAAAAATTCTCCATAAAATTCTAAAGATTTGCGAATTCAGGCTGCAATGATTACAGATCACTCGAAATTCACTAACAAATGATCCCTCTACAGTATGTCTAGTTTCCATTTTTATTGTTAGAATCAGTTTACAATCATTTCCCATACAAGATTTATAAAGGTACCTACCAAATTTTCGGCAATGTCCGATGTCAGATACTGGTTAAACCAGTACGCCGCTGTACTGCGCCACTGTACTGCCTGGTCGACCAATATGGAAGAAAAGCAGACTGAATTGGAAACTGAAAATAAGTAACATGGCAGATAGAGCTGACATCACTCATGTTGCAGGCACGTGAGACTAGGCATCGTCGAATGCACGTATAGCAGACTGCTTCGAGCCGAATACTGTATTCATTCCACACAATACAGGCATCTTGTTGCTAGTTTACTATACTACATTATTTATGACCATTATGCAGGTCAGTCTTTGTTAGCTGGCGCCTCCAGTTAGGATTTGTAGGAGTAAAGTTTACTGCCCTTGTGCTCTTGCTGACGGCAACTGGCGCATTTAAATTAGGGAGAAGTCGCTGGAGTTCTTATCAGCGGTGTTACCTACACAATCTGCATAATGTATGTCAGAGATGTTATTACTGCAAATCTGATTAGTTTCCACAAATCTCCGGTTTTGCTGTTGTTGGACCTGGCCTAGCTGGTGTGGCTGTGGACAGCTAGACTGGTGAAGCAAACACTGACTGTTACTGCTTTTCGTTTATGTGTAACGAGCCTAGTTCTCTGGCATCGGAGAGCCAGCGTAAAGGAGCCATGCAAGTTTAGTCAGGCATCCAGTGTTGGATGAAGAAAGGATCTGGCCTGGTTGTGGTCACTGCTGCATGTTTCCGTTGGTGCTTTGACACTGTTAGTTTGGTGATAAAAAGCATATCCAGCCTGTAAAAATACTGTGCTGCTTATCCCCATAGTTTCTTCTCGGAACATGCAGGAAGAAAATTGAGAGGGAACTGGCGAAGCCAAAGATTCATTTGAAAGCGGTTGTTAAAATGCAGATGGCTGTTAGGAAGTCTGTAATTTCCTGTCATGCGTTCCAGTCAGAATGATCTTAGCAGTTGCTGTAAAGTGCTGGTTGTTAATATTTGTACATGATGTAGTAGCGCCAGTGTACAACAGATTCTTGAGGGTCATACTTGAAAATGTGCGGTTACCGTTAGGCTGCAAATTATGTACCATAACATAACCATAATTATAACATTTCACTGTTTTACCGTTTTGGGAATCTGGCTGTTTTGACTCCTAGTTGAAACATGGCTTAGTCATATTTATAAGAAATTTGTCGTGGTTAGGTAATACAACGGTTATTTATTTTGTTTTATTTTTCTGTCTGACAACCGTGTTCTGGTTGGTAGGAGTTTGATGATGCACGAGATGCTGATGATGCTGTGTATGAGCTGAATGGCAAAGAACTGCTTGGAGATCGGTACCTTTTTCAGTCCTCGTTTTTATTAATGTTGGTAATATGATAGATCTTATTACTGGCCCGTCTACACATAGCTTGGGGGGCCAGTATTGTTTTGCTTGCTGGCATCTGTTGTTGTCGTCGTCTGTAACACTCCACGGTGACGCATATGCAATATAACGTACCAGAGGGCAGCACGTGATGGCGGGACAGTAGTGTTACATCCTGTTAGGGCGACACCATGTTTACACAAGTGGCAGTTTATATTGGCGTGATACTTTTATTGGTTTTACTGCATGACACAATGCTAGCACAGTATGTGCTATGTCCTGTGTCCGTTTATTTGTCTGTGTGTGTGTCTGTAACAAGTCCGTCAAAATGGATAAATGTAGGATAATGCAAACAAAGCTATACATTAATTGTAGTTTTATGGCGCGAAAGCTACTTGTGAAATTTATGGAGTTGCTGCTGTTGAAGACACCAAATGAACATAGGGTAGAAAAATTGACTTTCAACAAAATTTCAAGACATAGCCATTTTCTACAAAAGGTGAATAAAGTCAATGCTGATGATCTTGGGTGACTCTAACCTCTCCAAATTATCCAATTTTTACATTTTGTACCTTCCTTCGCCTGTCTGGAACAGCTCAAGTGCGAGTCTTCAAATATTATACACAGGTAGGCTGTATCAAGTTATTAGCCTTTGGATGGCAAACTATCCCCAAAATGGGCATTTGTAAATTTTGGGCCTTTAGGTATCTTTGGAATGGGTGAAGCAAGATATTTCAAATTTAGTGTGCACATTGATACTGGCGAGTACTGCCGTGTGAATGATAGGTTACCCCTGAAAGGGGTGTGCTTAGAATCATGTAACCTCTAAATTTTGATATAATTTAATTGGCAGAGCTTTACTGTTTGCCAGTTAATCTTGGAAATGGGACAAGATAGAGACGTAGTTCCAGAGGATGACTAATAGGAAATTATGTGGCCTATAAAATGGCACCATTACCGATGACCTTGAGGTCACTTTAGGGGATAAAAACCTTTTTAAATCACATAACTCAGAAAATGTAGCACGTATTAACTGTGATATGCTTACATACGAATTGGAAATTATACGTGGTCTGTAATTTCAAATGTTTTGTTGAAACTAGGATATCTCAAGGTCACGTGCAGTCATATACACAGTAAAGGTGATAATATCTTGGAATTGGTGCAATATATAGACATTGTTACTAGACCAATTATAGGAAGTAATACAATATGTGGTATATCAAACAGTTGCCTTCCAGGTCATTCGCCCATTGCAAATGTGATTTCTTTGTATAGTTTTGCAGAATGACAAGATTTTAACTGACATAGCACATTGCATGGTCCCTCTGTGATAGATGAGCTTATTGTTATTTTTTATTATTATTAGCAGTAGTGATTGAGTGTAGCATGTGTCAGAATGAGACACTGGTGTATCAAGAAACGTGTCCAGGTGCCACCGCTAAAGTGACTCTTACAGATGTGTGTTTGCAGTCTCACACCAGTCACTGAACAAACTAATCGCTCCTTCCTAAGTGATGGTTGGTAGTAAGCACCGTGTTTTTGCATGCTTGACCAAATTGTTTGGCAGAGAATTTCTGTTTGATAGTTAATATCAAACTACTTCATTGTTTATAATGATTCAACTGTATGAATGTATGTAGAATAATTGTGGAGCATGCACGTGGACCGTCAAGACGAGGTGGCGGAGGCGGAGGCGGAGGTGGCTATGGTTACGGAGGAGGTGGTCCTTCATACAAACCTGTCTGGCTTGACAAGTATGAGTCTGATACTGTTTATATCTGATGTAGATGTATTTGTTGCTGCAAGCAACGTAGAGCAATACGTTTTGTCTTGATGTCTGAAACTGTGAGTTGTTTTGCTGATCATGATATCGGTAATCCTGAAACATTAAGTATTTATCCGAATATGTTGTACAGTTTATTAGTATGCTGCATAGATATTGTGATGAATGATCTTTCGGGTCTGAGTGTTTGATGACAGTCAAACCCAACGTGTTTTCTGAATGTCTAGCAGCCATTTTTCCAATGATATGAAATGTTTTAAGACTGTGAAAACATATACTGTCGTAACTGCCATTTTTCAGCTTAAAGACGTGCATGCACTTATGACTTTTCGTATCATTTTTAGGGAGTGGTGGGGGCAGGTCTGGTACTGTGGGCGGGAGGTCCTCTGGATGCTTCTTTTGGGTTTTAAGAGCTAAGAGAAGCATTCCAAAGCCAGACCAACACAGAAAAGATATTATACAATGAGAGTCGTCAGGCACTTATATGTTATAGGAACTGATGAACGGCAGTTACACAAGATATCACATTGAACTGATAACTAGGCTTTGTGGTAGTTGGTTTCCACCCTGTTGTAGATGCTAGCATAATAACTTAAATGAGCTTCCCTTATTCTTTCCCATTTTGGGTTGTCGCTGAACAAAAAGGAAGTGAGGTTAGGAGGTTACTGTATCATTGGCCATCCTTAACCTGGTGTAACTAAATCTCCAGCCAAGTCCTTGTCTCTGATATAGCCTATTTTTGTGCTGAAAGAGAATGCTAATCTCCCAACCAATCAACCCTGTCATTTTAACACCATCCCACTGTGTCTTTTGCAGACATCTCCTGTTTCATTTCCCACCTACCTCCACTATTGAACAAGTGGGTGAGGTAAAATATATAGATTCACATAAGGAACACAAAAATCATGGGGCTGGATTAAATTATTAGTTCTCATTAGTTGTTACTTCTGAATATTACGTTCGCCGCATCTAGCAGAAACCAACAGTCTAGCATCTGTTTTGTTGGCATACTCACCAGGGAGCGCCATGCTAGGCAGCCAGCATACACTTGTGCCCCAACAGTAAGGAGGACCAACATACTTGCTGACATGTCTGTGATTGCAGATGTGTATATCCACTATGTGAAATATTTAAACTATCATTCGTGTAATTATATAATGCCAAGTCTAAATTTAACAGACTTACACTGATGTTGAGGTGTAATGATGTATTAATCTTTCGGGTCCGAATTTCGATGACGAGCATCTTCCCAACGTGTTCTGAACATCTCAACATCAATAGAAATGTTGACACTTTTAGTTTGTATGCCGAACTGTCGTTGATAGTGTACAATATTTGATCCAGTCACCATCAGCTTTACATTCTACATGTCCCAAGCATTTCAGTTTCTCCTACCTAATCATCAGACTGAATAGTTCCCACCCCAGCAGCTGTCTTAGCTCTGCGTTTTCTTTCTTCACAGTCCCACATATCTCATAATGTCTGTTGCAGTTCTGTATAACTTTATAACTTGACCTCATGCTTAGTTTTCATTGGACAGGTATCACTGCTGTATATATCCAGCAACTTACACATTATGTATACACTTTATTTCTGACAATGTGAATAGTATACTGCAATAAAAAATTGATATGATTATCATGTTTGTTTAATGATGCATGTACACTATAAAAATTTTGCTGTGAGGTCAGCATGTCACTGCTGCGGTCTGTTGATAAGAATCCTTAAACAAAAAGCCTTAATACTTACGCCGAGTTCATTGTTATATGTATGTTTTTTTATTTTCTTACACTTTTTCGTGCCATATTGATGTGTGCAGCTGCTGGCAGTAGAACTTCTGTTAACATTCTTGTTAGACAGTTTTAAGAAATGCACATACATACATTCACGCTGTCTTAATTGCCATATCCTAGGTGAACCTGGGTTTTTTGTTTGTCCCCTCAATTCTCTTCATACATCCATTCAGGAGTGAACCTATGGGGATAATGAGCACAGGCTTTTTGCAGGCCATGTGTCCTTTGTGTTGCCAAGGCAGCAGTATCACAACTAGTGGTTTCATCCATACATAATGCATCAAGTGACTCGTAACGGAAGGGATTATTGCAATTACCTTTATGCCAGTTCTCTGACATGTTTATGAAAGACCTGCAAGAGAATTTTGTTAATATGTTGAACAGTAAGGAGTCTAAATATAGAAGCATTACTGTTTGTTGTCATTACAGGTATGGTCCACCGGTTCGTACGCCACACCGCGTCGTGGTTGAGAACCTGTCATCGCGCGTCAGCTGGCAGGTAATTGCTACGCTGTTGCAAAGTGTAGTTAAAACTATTGGTTTACAGTTAACTAACATCAGCATTAGTCGTGCTGTTTGTGCTACAGATGTACGTTTTATTGATGTACATGATAATGTTGTGTTGACTGTTATGTGGTTAATATTGGTCGATGACATATGTTCCTAGATGTATTCAATCATTAGCATTTTGTGTAGATTATCAGTTGAATGTGATGTACTTTATGCACGGTTGCAGAACCTTATACAGACAATATATACCTGTAAGTGCAATGTTCATATATGATGTCCTGAGGTTGAAGTGTCAACACTAGGGTTAAGCGCAAGTGTCAACATTTCAACCAGTGGACATAATATTTGAATATCGCACTCAAGGCGTGCTTTATCTGTTCTTGTCATATGACCAGCTACTAAAATTAAAAAAATATTAATTTGAAAATTAATTATCTGAGAAGTGTCAGCACTCTCGAGGTCAGATGTCATCTGGTACCAGGTGGTGCCCGGTGAACGCCGTAGTATGCCAATAAATACAACTTCATGCAACACCATTTGCTATGTGTCTCCTAACATACTACATCTGAATTTGAAACACCTGAAATAAAAATTTGTATTTTATTTCGGACATCAACTTTCATTTGTAACCACACATGCCGGTCAGCAAAGTGTGATATATCGGTTACTATATGTGTATGTGTTTGTACGGTTACGGATTTCTCTGGCGAGGTTAAAGCTAGCGCTGTCAAATTTTGCACTGGTTCATGGGTGTCCTGGACAGGTATTGTCCCATTTCGGGGAACTGCTCCCTCAGAAGCCCAAAATCAAACGAATAGGCCACCCACCCGGAAGTAAAGTTCAGGGTGGGAAGAGCTCCTGTAATAGCGTGTCTATCAGTATCGCACTTGTTTAGTTAACCATTTAATTGTTAAATATCTTTCTGATTCTGTGACTTTGGAATTTTTTGACTTCAGCTAATTTTCTCACATACTACTTACTAACACACACACAGTTATTTTATTTATCAACATCACACCAGTGTTATAATTATGCTAATTACGAACAAACAATTTTTACGTTGCAGAGTGTGGCATACTGTATTGCTTCCTACTTGAAATGATGCACGGTGCATCATTAGAGTGATGAACGGTGCATCCTTACTGTGACACCCACCATGACCTTTAGCCACTGCACATGCCTCGTTCACCATTTATTTATTCATACTCATTTGCGTGACCACAATTTCAACCAATCAGCGGAGCTGCCCGTAGTTGGTCATATGACAGTAGAAAGTACTTGTTGGTATTGGTTCAGAAGATTGATAATTTATGCCTTCTGCTAGTTGTCATAGTTGTGGAAGCTTTCTCATTACCACAGTTACCATTGGTTAATGTCATACCTGTGCTGTATGTAGTCTTCTGTGTGTTGAACTGTGAAATCAGTCCAATCGACTAATAATACTGATCCACAGCAATAGCCTTGTTAACCAAAGGGACAAAATTTGGTGGGCAAAATACAATGTTCAGTGTAACATAATGACTAGGTTAGGCCTATAAAGTAGTGTTGTTTCCACCGAACGCCATGGTAGGGGGTGCACTAAGTGACCTTGGCAATGGTCTTACTAAGTACAGTGCCTAGACTCTCCCGGCAGTCCTGTCATTTGGAGTGGGGGAGCGGACGCGTGGGGGAGGGTGGGTGTCATCGCCAACACTGACAACGGTGGCGTGGTTGACTAATACTGAACCAACACCGCCATCGCAGTGTTTTACAGTGTTCTCGGCAGTTTTTTTGGGCACTGTTTTCTGAAAACTGCCCCTCACTTTCGCAGAGCAGCGATAGTCATCTAAATGCCCCTTCATTAGATCCCGCGTGAACGCACAGTGAGTCCAATGTTGGCGATGCCACCCAACCTCCCCCATGCATCCGCTTCCCCACTCCAAATGACAGGAATGCCGGGACAGTCTAGGCACTGTACTTAGTAAGACCATTGCCACGGTCACTTTGTGCACCCCCTACCATGGCGTGCAGTGAGCAATTAGCGCATATTCCAGGACAACCGGAACAATCTCGATCTGGAAGCCGCGACATCCAACTATTTCCGATTAACAACCCTAGCCTTGACACCGGCACCGTGGTGGCATGTAAAAAAACATCACCACTGACCGAGTTGCAAATTCCTGCCGCCAGCCATAAAAACACTACTATAAAGACTTAAAAACACAACACATGTTCTGTTGAATTTTCTATGCAGTTTTTAAACGTAATCTATAATATTTTGTATCTTATGCCATTTCATGTCGCTCACTTACAGTGTAGAAATATTTGGTCATAGTTTGTACAGACAGCACGAGGGAGTAATTCTTCCATTTTTTGCCATTTTGTATATATACTTGTCCCATTCATGTTTTCTGTGTTAAAAATATGGTTGAAATTTTCGGTGATTAATTTGCTGAGAGTTATTTAGTAGCAGAGCACTGACAAATGACTGGTGTTGTAATCGTAAAGCTGATGAGATGGTGGAAGCTTGTTGATGATGATGATGATGATGATGAGTCTGGCTGTTACTGGCTGGGTCGACCTCTGTCTGAGTGCCTGCGACTCTGACGATTTGTCATTCTCGCCCGAACCCACAGATCGCCAGATACAGAGACGAGAAGTGCCTCTGGTGATGGTGTCTGGCTGGCAGTTGCTGTGAAAGTGGGCAGGTCTGCTTTCATATCACAGCCACTGGTGGGTGTTCGGTGTTGAGCTAATAATGCAATCATGGAAGGTAGTCTACTAATCTGGCAGTAGTGTTTGGGACTGCTGCTGTTAATAGCTCCTGTGTCGCTGATGCTATGTTAAGCAGGCTGCTATTTTGATTTGCCATTCTTTAAAGTAATGACATTGTACTCATTCCTCTAGATTTGTTTCTTGATTCTGTCATGACTTTGTTGAGTATTTAACTATATTTAGTACTACAGCACAACCTGGCAAGTGTGCATTGCTTGATGTTGCTCACTCATTATCCACACATGCCAATACGCAAAGTGTGGATATATCGGTTACTGTTTGCATGTGTGTTTGTTTGTACGGTAATGGATTTCTCCGGCGAGGATAAAGCTAGTTGCATCCAATTTTCCACTGTAGTTCATGGGCGTCCTGAGCAGGTATTCTCCCATGTTGGGGAACTTAGCTCCCCCAGAAACCCAAAATCAGATGAATAGGAGCCTATCCTAGCCTGCAGTCCTAGGCTGACTCACGTCATATTGACGTTCTATTTATAGTTTAGTGAGTGCACGGGCCAAAGCCGCGCTAGAGATGTGCTGTTTGTAAAATCATGCAGCGTGTGGACGTAGGATCGGCATGTGTGGATATACGGCCGTTCCCGAAGACAGACATACTTACTTGTTTTTAAAAAATGAATTATTATTATATAAATTATTTATTATATTAACTGAGGTATTCTTCAGCTGTGTTTTTGTATGTAGGATTTGAAAGATTATCTCCGCCAAGCGGGTGAAGTAACATATGCTGATGCACATAAGGAACAGAGAAATCAGGGGTTTGTATTGAATTTTCACTTTTCGTTAGTTGTTACTGTTATAGATCTGTGCAGGTGTTATATTCACTGTACAAAATGTTTGAAGTATTCATACAATAAACTCGGCTATAGCTGGGGGTAGAGGGGGCAGGTCTTGTTTCGTGGGTGGGAGGTCCACCGGATGCTTCTCTTGGATTTTACCTAAGAGAAGCATTCCAAAGCCAGACCAACACAGAAAAGATAATAATAATAATAATATGCCTTTATTGATCAGTGACAAACCGCAATGAGTACAATCATATCAACACCCGCCACGCAGCGCAGCACTAACACTAACTATATATAGATGGCTAAGTACAGATATTATACAACAAGAGTCATTAGGCACTGATATGTTATAAGAACTGCAAAATAGGTCTTGTGGTGGTTGGTTGGTTTCTTCTCTGTTGTAGGCACTAGTGTAATAGTTTAACTGAGCCTTCCCTATCTTTTTCGATTGTGAGTCATCGCTGAATAAAAAGGCAACCAGGTAGGGAGGTTAGTGTACTGTTGGCCGTACCTAACTTGGCGTAACTAAATCTCCACCCAAAACCTTGTCCACAATATAGCCTATTTTTGTGCTGAAAGGGGTCGTTAGTCTCCCAACCAACTAATGTAAAACCTTAGGTGAATCAATTAATTGCAAATTTTTCCTACAGCGTGTGTATTTGTTGCCCCATTTTTGATCCTGTTGGAATTTCACCAAGATCTTTGTCATCAGCAAACTAGTCCATAGCATAGTATTGTTTGCGTGATGACACGTTCCATTCGCATAAATTTTCGATTTTTATTTAACAAACTTATACTGATGTTGAGATGCTTGCTCCATCTATTTTCTTGCTTTTCCATCCCTTCCCATTCTACCAGAATACTCCCTGGCCAGATGTCGCTGGAGGCGACTAAGCCTGGCTTTAGTTTTTTGTGTTGATTTTATATTATATGTATGTTTTATTATAGGCTCAAAGAGCCTATATTGTAAATACACCACTGGGCAAAAATGGTGTACACGCGTGCGGCAATAAGTCCGCTGAAACTGAACAGATTTGATGAAATCTGAAACAGTATGAGCCAAATATGGGGGATGGTGCTGGCAGATTTTGAGCACAATCAGTGCAGTAGTGACAGTTTGAGAGGCAGTCGAAATTTGAGAGGGGTTATTTTTCCAATAAAACGCACAAATTGCTCACAAAAATTTCCAGGTCTTGCGACTTCAGGCCATGATAACTTCGCAATAATTACAAATGCCGTAACCTCATGGCCAGATGGTCCTCCTATGGGATGTCTAATTTCCATTTTTACTGTAACTAGCGGAACTAAATCTGCACCCGACACCTTGTCCCTGATATAGCCTATTTTTGTGCCGAAAAGGGTCGTTAATCTCCCAACTAACCAACCAACCAATGTTGAACCTCAACTCAGTAAATCAGTTGCAATTTTTCGTACGGTACCACGTGTATTTGTTGCCCCATTTTGGGGTGATTCTGTTGGAATTTCACCAAGATCTTTGTCGTCAGCAAATTAGTCCATAGACTGGTGTGCATCATGGCCTTGTTTGCATGATGACATTTAATTCACTTAAATTCTATATTTATCAAACTTATGCTGATGTTGAGATGTGATGATGATGTAATCTTTCGGGTCTGATTTTCTATGACGAACACTTTCCCAACGTGTTCTGAACATCTCTTGTCAATAAAAATGGAGACAGTTTTTTGTGTGCTGAAACATCACTGACATTGATGAGAATGTTCCAACGTTTGAGACCTATTGAACGGTTGACATGTTGTGAATGAGTAGTTTGTTAATGCCCTAGTAGGAGATAAAGTATCTACCACTAGAGGCCACCCATATAAATTATATACCTCACACTGTACTAGCATCCGCAGTCGATTTTTTGCCCATCGCGTAATAAAAGCGTGGAACAGTCTACCGCAGTCT
>Ga0209363_1001515_pt1 | contig 11244 bp, 8 predicted proteins | sample WorMetexBAHAMAS3_FD_187385 | JGI IMG/M metagenome (GOLD analysis project Ga0209363, IMG submission 187385) | Marine gutless worms symbiont microbial communities from Max Planck institute for Marine Microbiology, Germany - Inanidrilus exumae... | ecosystem: Host-associated > Annelida > Digestive... | reverse complement strand
CTAAAGAACCATGTGTTAGATGGCGTTCGGCGAGCGAACCAAACGAAGACGGACATCCGGGAAAGTACGTTATATCCCGCTTTTGGTAGGAAGGAACGGTCGCTTCGTTCAACTGCCAGTTCTTCCAGTCGCTTCGCTTCCAAGAGTTCCCGAAGTCTCCTTCGTCTTTTGAGGAATCCGAAGCAGTCGTTCGTGTAAGCCCGACAGCGAATTCGAAGGCCATTCGGCCAACCTATCCTTTTCGTTTTAGCTTGGAACCCTTTGGTTGACTGCAGGTTGGTGCAGTTGCTTCGAAATTTTCTGTTCATGTCAGATACCGTGGATCGATTCTCCTCTGATGACAATGTTATAGTGTACTTCCGTTTGTGCATGACGTCATGTTTGCACATATTGAGAGAATATGCCAAATAATTAGGCGTATGTACGTGCTGGCGTACGACCGACGTCTACGGCCGATATCTCTGCAACTATTCGTTGCTTACGTTAATGCAACACATGCTATAGTTACTTACTTACTAACTTACATCGATAGAAAGCTCTTAGCATGGCAAAGCCGCAATATACAATATACAAATGTACTGCTAAAGCAAGTGAACAGCTGGACTAGAGTTCAGTAAATCGGTACCATTGTGAAGTGGTAGGCCGTCCAATAATAACTACAGGTGTAGTTCGTTTGGAGATCGATATTTGTATTCGCGAGAAATTACTGAAATTAGTTAGCCTACAATAAATCAACGGCAAGAACGTCCATAGCAGCAAATTCGAGCAGACATTCAATTGCCTGATGATCATTTGCTGCATGCAGCACACTCCCGCCACGGCCAGTTTGTACATTTAAGGGTGATACGAAGGCCACATTACGCCTACCAGATGTTAGAGAGAAAACCTGCTTTGTATATCATGTGACCACTAAGCCTATTGCGTGAAGTTTATTAAAATACATGTCATTGGATTTGAATGCGTTTTTTGCCCTTCAGATCCTATGAAGATTGCTTTCGACCACGGTTCCGCCTCAGACCCAACTGGAAGAGCTTACGACGCTCCACAAGCTCTCCAGTCGGCTACAGAAAGGGATACCCCTTCCCATCCCCACTCTCTCGACGCCTTCCGCGTTTCGGCTCAGCTTCTTCGGTGTCTCGGCGCCTTTCGCACCTCGACTTCATGGCCCCTCCCCGTTATGAATTTCTATGCGTTCCAGTTCTTAAAGATTTACGACTACAGCCCTGGATACCATGTGATGTACGGAGGTTTGTACGGATGTTTGAGCATTCGTCCTTGAGTCAAACAATCTCGTAACATCTAAAGGTTTTCTCGGAGACCTGTGCGGTATTCCTAGCGGACCCAGTTCACCTGCGTATTTGTATGTGGTACCGACAGCGATGCTCTGAGCGACACGTCAGTAGCTGTGTCGAACGGTCTTTTTTAATGGGTTACACAGCTCATTGGTCAGTGTACGTTGACCCATAATAATAATAATAATAATAATAATAATAATAATAATAATAATACGCCTTTAAAACGTCGTAAAAAAGTAAAAAAAATTAATAATAACAACAATAACAACAACAACTAGAAATGCGAGCAGAGCCTAGCGTGTAGCCCGCGCGGCATAGCAGCGACGCCCTCTGGCGTACAATTAACGTGTCTGAAAGTTTGTCTGCATGTTTATTTGTTTGTCTGCATGGGTATGATCACTGCGCTCACGGACACCGCGGTTTGTCCTAATACTTTTGCACTACGCATTGTTTGTTTGCACAAACTTCAGAATTTGTATTTGTGTCGCTCACCATTCTCCTCATTCACGAAATCACTATCTCTTGCCGCGTAATTTCACCAATATTGGTTACTTGCCTATCTGCAAAATCATAGTAGGCTCATGACTGCACGGCGATTCTTTTCCAGAAGAGAGACTGAAAGCTAAAATGCACGTCATGCTCTGAAAATGTAACACAAACAGACTGTCAGATCTATAGTTATATGTACCGTACGTAATTATTAATCCTAAAACTTGTCACCTGTCAATGTCAATAGCACGTTTCAAAGCGTAATCCTTGACATTTGACCTAGATATTTGGCACGTTGATCCATCTTCACCCTATGTAGGTCAGGTTTAAAGGTCAAGGTCATAGGTGAAACTTCACGGTCACAGGATGAGAAATGTTTATTCTTCGGCTACGGATGCACGTTACGACGTGACGTATTTTCGGTTGTTTGCGGAGTACTTTGTGCTGAAGTGGTCGATGCGACCTCAAGTGGCGGCTTCCTGGTTGGTACGGCGGTGAAACTTCGGTCAGTCGGGTTCGGTGGACTGGCTGCTGTAGAACACCCAGTAGACGACGTTGAAGACGGTGAAGATGGCCGGGAAGCATTTGCGCGACAGCTTGTCGACGCGCCGAGCGTGGTACTTGCCGTCGTGCGGCGGCGCGGCCGTCGTCGCCAGCGAGGTCGGCAGCGGCCCGGGCATCGCCGGCTGCTGCTGCTGCTGAGTCTGCTGCTGGACCGGCTGGTGATGCCGGTGATGCGGCGACGGCTTGCGGCGCGGGCTCGACGAAGTGATGAGCGGCTGATCGACGCGAGTTATCACCGGGACGCGGTGCATGCCGCCGGCGCCGATCATCGGCGGGTCGCTGACGGTCGCGTACGCGCTGCCGCTATGAACAGCTCTCTGAGAATGCTGCTGCACAAGCACACACATCGCCGTCAACAACGTCACTACATCGTCCTTAGTCGCAGTGCTTAACCCATTTTTGCCCAAAGTTCCAAAATGGGGACAGTGACTAAGAGATTCGATGCAAGGCTGGCTAACCGACCATATTTAGTTTTTGACTGTCGGGCACTCTGTCGCTCAGAGTTAAGCGACAGAGTGCGCGAAAGTCAAAAATAAAAACGGTCGGTTATCCAGCCTGGCGTCCCTGAATTATAGTGTAGCTACTTTGGGAACAGTGAGCTAAAGTGGGTTAAAGTAGGTGGAATGCGGGAAACAGGTGTTCCTTGGCCTCTAGAAAATGTCAGCTAGGTTTCTGAAGCCACACACCGCTAAATTTCTGAGGGAGCGAACTTGTGCGTCCCGGCGGTAATTATCTTAGTACGAAAAAGCCTATAGTTTATGTTTGCAATATGTTGGCTATATGTTTTGGTAACTACACTGTGCCTCAAAAAACCGACTTTTTAGCTGTAACTTGAGCGAACATTTTCCAATTTAAATAATATTTGGCCAAAAAGTTACTTATTTTAGAGATTAGGCAATCAAAAAGTAGTTTATTTTCCCACCTCACCTAAACAGTGTTTCTGCACTAGCTTGCGAAACCGGCAAACACATAAATTGCCCCTTTTCACTCAATGTCATATGATAGTTGTATTTAAAACTTTCTAAAACACATTGTACATAGACTGTCTATCGATAGTTTCATTCCGTTATCAAAACAGCCTACAGCAGATGTTCGAAGTGTCCTGCCTTCGCGTAAACACACGCCTATACAGACGCTTTCTCCACGTTGCTGATATCAGCGTCGACGATACTTTGCAGTAGACCGCTCCAAACGTCAAAGTTCCCAATATCTTGTAATCAACGAGGTTCAGGTCCGGTATGTTGGGGGGCCGTAGCTCTGGAGAAATGAAATCAGGTGCTGCAGGAGTTCGATAGTTTCACGCGCCCGATGCGCAGATGCGGTGTCCTGCTGAAAGACGAAATAATTGTCAGCTACAACATGTCTGATAGCAGGTAACAATTGCTGTGATTGAAGAACATCCCGGTAATACTTGCCACTGATTATTACCCCAGGTTTAACGAAGAAAAGCCCAGCAACGCCCATTTTCGATACTGCGACCATAATCATGTAACATTAGGCCAAATGAAAAGATGCAATTTTTGTTTTTAAAAGTCCGTTCATCGAATACGACACTACTACACAGCAGAAGTACATGACATTGTAGCGGCTCACACGACTTTCAATGGTCTTGGTATTTAGTAAGTAAGAAAGTAAGTACGAATTTATACTAATAATTTTCCGGACGCTCTAACGCTGGGCGGAGCTCACGACGAAGACGAAGCTTCTCCAGTATAGGTTTACAGGGTTGCGTAATTTGTCGCAGTGGGGTAGGCTTACAGCAACAGCCGCTGCGTAGGCTGTTCACGCTGAAGGCAGAGGTCGCAGCATACGGTACACAGTTAGCCCGCGCCCGTCCAAGGTGTGTGTCTACACCGAAACCTCTACGCGAAGGAAAGCGCTCGTTACGACAGTCTGCAGCGACCGGACTAATACACTCTAATCTCTGTTTCGTGATACTGGCCCTGAATAAGACAGACAGACGAATAGTCGGACAGAATTATGGCAGCATATACCGCTTTGCCGTGCGGTGTGCGGTAAAAAATGCCAGTTCTTACCCTGCAAGAAGTAGTACGCTTTGATATGTTGTGTCCACTTGTTTGGCTTGTCTGAAAGAAATGACACATGGCATAATCATACAGATCACAGGCAAATGAAAATTATTTACACTTATGCAATTAACAAATCATCACAGACGTATGCAACATAACATAACGTTAGCAACCAAATTCTGTTATCGGAATAAATGCTGACGTTTGATTGCAGCGTTTTCGATGGTTGTATGTGTTGTATTTTTAGTTCCTTTTTACCGCGCGACGCTATGCTAGCGCGGAATATGCTGTCGTCTTGTGTCCGTCCGTCCGTTTGTCTGTCTGTCACAAGCCGGAACTGTACCAAAAGGGCTATAAGCAGGATCACACAAACAACGCCATACGATAGCGCAGGGACTCTAGTTTTCTGACGCCAAAGATCTCGGCGAAATTCTGACGGGGTCACCCCACGAAGGCGCCAAATAGAGGTGGGGTAGGTTCAAATCGGTGATTTTCGACCAATATCTAGCTATATCTCAGAAACATGCAACAAGCAAGGTCAAAAGCCAGTTCGTTCAAAAGATAGAGTGAAAACAGACGTATGAGCAGACGGACACGACCAATCGCATCATCTTTCCTGTCAATGCGATCGGTTAACGTGCAAATCGAATGATTTGTGACTTGACGTCGACAATAAAGTGTCGCATTCTTATCGTTCTTATCCCACTTTAGCTCAGTGTTCCCAAAATAGCTACACTATAATTCAGGGATTCACGGTTGAGCCCCAGAATGCTCGTAAATCAAAAAATAAAACTGGTCGGTTAGCCAGCTTGGCATCGAATCCCTTAGTCACTGTCCCCCATTTTGGAACTCTGGACAAAAAAATGTGTTAAAGCACAAACTTCACGTTGAGTTACGTCGACTTCACACCGAGTATCGGTGGGTCCTGTTTGTTGTAATTCTTCAAATTTGGTAAATAGGTTAATCGGAGTAAGTACTACGTGGTCATGGTTACGTAACCCATTTTTTAAAATTTTGCCACAATCATATCTTTGAAGTCGGCGAAACTAAACACTTCAGATGTCGTGTGCTGATTGATACAGAAGCGTACTAGTACAGGCACGATAAACCACCCCACCCCAAAAAGAGATGTGTTCAGGGTCAATTACGTGACCTCTTCAAATTTTGGCAAATAAGTAATGATATCTCGGAAACGGTACAAAAAAGAGACATGGTTGCAATAAAAGTGTAGTAGGAAATCGTATGTGGCCTATCGAAAGGCACCATTGTCAATGCCCTTGAATGACCTTAAAGGTCACTTTTGCTGTTTGAAACCTTTCTAACTCCCATACCTCGTGAAACATAGCATGAATTTACTAACACAGCGCGTCGAGCGGTCCCTCTGCGACAGCTGAGCCTCTTGTTTAATGTTGCAAATTCATGTGATGTTTCACGTGTACCAATAATCCATATGGGTAGCCTATAGTTCTAACAGTCCAGTCCTTCCTACCCTGTTGTATGAGCTACGTAATCAACTTCAAGTAGGCCTACTTTGTTCTTGATTAAGTGATTAAATGCTTAAAACCCCTTTTAACCAACTTCAACCCATCTGATATTCAAAATTTCAAAATTTTCACAAACTTCACAGATTTGTATTTCAAATAGGCAGATGCGTAAACTCACCGTGGTGCCCCGCTGATTTTCACTGGGCTTCCCACAAAAGAGGCACGGTCTACCCCCGCCTGAATGAAATTATGAAATACATTCACACTTATCCATGAATAGAATGAGCCATGCCTTTACTTCCAGCCGCAGAGCATCACCGCACTATGGCCAGTACTCATTTCCCGTCCCACCAAGGGTAGGAGGCTGAGTTGACGTGGTGTAAAAGTGGTAACGGCATGGCCAGAGTGGTCAAGGCCGACATTCTACTGACCGAATGCCCGGCGACCCCGGCGGTCGTGGCAGCGGCGGCGGCGGAGGTCGTAGGGTCAGCCGAGACGGTGACGCTGGCCGGGTCGTGGCGGGGCGCGGAGCTGCGCGGCCCGCGACGGTGCTTGCTCGGCCGCGTGGTGCGTCGAGCGAGCACGTTGACGACGGCGTACTCGATCAGCGACGTGAAGACGAACAGCAGACAAACGATCATCCAGACGTCGATCGCCTTGATGTAGGAGACGCGCGGCAGTGACGCGCGAGCGCCGCTACTCATCGTCGTCGTCGTCAACACGGTCAGCAGACTGACCACTGGTCACTCGTCGTGGTCACTCACTGGTCATTTCCAGTGGTCAGTCACAGCGGCCGGAATCACGGCTCCGGTTATTCATTATAGACCCAACGACAGCACACAACAATTCGTCGTCTGGTCACTCAAGGTGGACATTCGTCGTGGTCACTCACTGGTCATTTCCAGTGGTCAGTCATCGTTCGCAACACGGTCAGCAGACCGATGGAGACGCGCGCCGGACTCGCGTCGACGCTGATCCAGAACGACACCCACGACAGGATCACGATGAGCATCGACGGCACGTAGACCTGGATCAGAAAGTATCCGATGTCGCGGCGCAGTAGAAACTCTAACATTAGACACGGATACGCACCTGCCGCCCGCACACATACACACAGTCTCGTGTAGCCTGTACGAAGAATAATAAGTAAGTAAGACATTTCTAAAGCGACGTAATCGCTAAGTGAAAGTGAATCAGAGGCGCTTGATTAGCCGCTATGGGTTGTTAAAAACAGACTGAAAAAATTAGCCCCGTACTGGACTGCCGGTCGACTCCTACTTACTGCCAACTTCAAAGTCACGTCACGCAAAACTATGACGAAAATCAAAAATTCGGCCCCGATAAGCTTTAGTTTAAGAATCCGCGGTCATTTGCCAGCCCCCCATTATAAATGGGGGAGGAGAGGGCCTTTGAAAATGGCCGATTTTCTGACTTTCAAGGGCTCGTGACCTTGATCTTGGATCGGGTCATACTGCATACCGTCATGCATCACTCATCGACCTCTACCTACATAACATAACAAATTTCATTGAAATCGAAGAAACTTTCTGTGGACGGACGGACGGACGTAGGTACGGACGGACGTACGGACGGGCGGACGGACATTCGAGACACACTTTATTAGGTCTCCTCGGAGGAGTCGACCTAAAGAATGGGTTTCGTGTTCTGCCAGATACGACGATTGCGTCGGTATGCAACTCATAGACATAGAGCGTTTATCGCTCCGTGTGTCGCTGATGAATCGATAAATTGCAGGCGATTAATAGACCTACTGATAATTAGAAGAAGCATCTACACTGATGAATCACACAATGTATCATGTAAGCTTTTGAATATTGCAAAGCGGGTCAGTTTTAGATACAGCGTTTGATGATACTGTCCGAGGTCGTTCACGGCTCGTGTCTGCATCTACTTGACCTACATGTCAACAGACAAATGGCGTTTTCAGTTATGCTTGTATCTGTCTGGATAACTCTACCGTCTACTCTGACTGACGGCAGTTACACTCTGAATATATTCAAGCGAAAGCTAGGCTTACAAAGATAAGCTTAAAAGTGTCATTTTGAACAGTGCTAGGATGAGCGTCATCTGTCGCAGCTATTCAGAAGTTCTTGCTCTTTTCGCAACGTCAGTATCTGGACTTACTTACTTACTTACTCCTTCGTTTGAAAACGAACGTTGATAAGTCACTAGGTTGCCGCAACTTCGGTTACACGATGATACTGCTGCAGTGGTGACACTTTCAACTTTCTTGTATTCTATTTTCTAATATGGATCTGTAGCAAACAAAGTTACAACGCCGAAATGCATTCAACCACTCACTGAGGCGATTCATTCTTTAGCTTTTATAATTCGCTGCAACAAAGTTTAGGTTTGTTTTAAACGTCACACAAGTTATCACTACCAATGCTAGTTATCAGCGACAGCCTCCACGGACTATTGCCCGGACCGTATGTTCTCAGCAAATTAGTTTTTGTTTTTAGTTCTCTTCTTTATTTTTTGTTCCGTGCGGTAGATTCAGCTGGCACTGCGTCAGCTTTTCAGCGCACGTTCAAGACTCCGCTAACGCCATCGTATCGAATCGTATCGTATCGTATCGTATCGTATCAAAGGTGCATACGGCAACGATAATCGATTAAAATGTGGATTAATATTATTTCCTAAAAATTACAAACCAGTTTTTGACAACCGTTCAATTACTGAAATTTACAAAGGTTCGAATCGTAATTCGAATACAAAAAAACTACTCGAGGTCGCACCGACGATATCAGAAACATTTGTAGTCTACCAAAAAATTACGCAGCTGCTGTTACTTATTTACAGTTTTAAATTCAGGTCTGTTTTTCTATATCTTATTTGTTTTCCGTTCTCTGTACACCACACTCAGCCATCCCAGCAGTTGCCGAGATCCTGTTTTCTCCTGTGACTGTGAACTTTTTCCTTGACCTTTGGACTGGACCTAAACAAAGTCAAGGTGAACCAGCAAGTCATGTTGTATAGTTCAAAAGCTATTGTCCGCACACGCAGACAAACACAGCTGACCGATTGCTATACTTGGACCACTAATGGTTCGTTTACACTGGATGCGGTAAGTAAGTAAGTAAGTAAGTAAATATAAGTATACGTCGATTTGTATAGCGCATCGTCGTAACTACCTCTAATGCGCTCAGACATGGATTACACAGTTTTACCTGCAAATTACACCATGCCTGTCTTTACTCCCCAGCCGCAGATCATTTACCACCCTTTGCAGGTACTCATTTTACTGTCCCACGGAGAGTAGAAGGCTGAGTCGACCTGGGTGTGTTGCGTTGTGGTGCGGCGTCTTGCGTTATGCGGCAAAGACAACGCAACATGCCGCACAATGCCGCACCGCAACGCATTGTACCGCACCGCGTCCGGTTTGAACGAACCTTAATGAAAACCTTCATTTTACCATGAAAATATGGTAGTTTAGTAAATAAATAAAAACACAAACAAAATAAAGATGGAAGAACTTAACTAGAGCTTGACTACATCATTACATGCAAACACAAACATTTTTTACAATACATATACATGTTAAATTACACACTAGGCCATATCAATCAGAGCTATAACTGGGCTAGGAAGGTATAGACTTAGTCAAACTTTTATAGAACTTCTTGACACGTTTCTCGACAACAGTACTAGGCAGGTCAAACTAAAACTGCGACTGGCAGCCTTAATGCGGTCGGTAACCGTGAAAGAAACATCAGTATGTGAGCTAGCGTAGATACCTGACGTGTAGTTCATTGAGCAGTCGCGGTGTTTCGTGCCGACGAGGCTGAACTGCGGCATCTCCAAGTTGGGAGAGTGCTCGATAGTGTCCGGCAGCGGCCCGAAGTACATCGTGTCCATCGTATATCCGACTGCCGTACAGACATCTAAGTCACTGGACGACGACCAAAGACTTTTAAAAACAGGAGGAGGTTTAAAGGGGTCTGGGCCAAGCCGCAGCACGGTTGAGAAGCGTAGCCCTGGTGGGTTAGAGTACAAAGCCTCCAAGAAAATGGGGGTTTTGGAGCGGAGCCCCCCAAACTAGACAGTTTTACGTATTTCATAGCGAATGTTATGCCTTAGAATTGTGCAGACATTTTTAAATTTCATGCCTGGGACCACCAGACCAGGAAGACTCCCTCAATCCGCCACTGCGTATAAAACCGTTTCGTTATCAGTACGGCTGTAAATTTTTCGCGGATTCGCAAAATTCGCGAATTTGACCTGACGCCGAGAATTCTTGCTTAGTCGCAAAATGCTGCGAATTTAACTACTTTTATGCATTACCGTCTAAATAACAGCATGGAAATTATAGAAATATATACATTTTTGATTTTATACAACTTTGCAGTTCAATATAGAACTGACTTAATTGTACTGACTGAATTGACGTTACTCACTCACTGACAACTTTGATTAATCCGTAGTTAATGCTTTTTGACGAGTTGGTTATCGAAAGCGAAAATGGTGTTTTACATCTAAAAGATGGATTTGAATCTTTTGTATTGTTATGACTGCGACCGCTAATGCTCCGCGAATTTGGCGTTTTGCCGCGAGTGGACAGCGAATTTTCCGATTTGGGGCAGATAAAATTTACAGTCCTAGTCGTCAGCAATTTCACTTCATCTCTACCCCTCATTATCACTGTTAACATTATTCTTCAGGACTTCCTTTAAGGACTACCCGCGGACCGGATCTTCTGTGCCTATCAGCCTTTTATTCCTACTCCATTTTCATTACATTTCCGTTACGATTCCATGCGGTAGACGTAGCTGGCAATCTGCTAACTAGGCCTATAGCTTTTTACAGGACGTCAAAATTGTTTCTTATCTTATCATATATCGTGTTCTTATACGAAACACTTTCCGTTACTGTGTGTAAGTCACATTTGGACATTAACCTACCGGAGTCTAAACTATCAAACAATGCCAACGTAGACATCAGACTTCGCCGCCACCGGGCGAACTCCATGAAACTTAACGTCGTCTTTGATTCTGCCCCACTGGCCGCATTATGTGAAACATGACGTCTTCCACAAAACCGCAAGTACGTACCACATTGCATTGTTGTCAGATGAGGACCGAGCCAAGGCCACAATAAGCGTGTTATTACGTGTACAGAAAATTTCGTGAAGTCTGGATATTTAGTTTTTGCGACACGAGAGCGGATAGACAAACAGACATACCGAGAGACATACAAACACAAGGATCGTAATACTTCGCATCCCTACCGGGGGCTAAGTAATTATCGACATCGAATTAATACTGATGCTTCCTCTCAGGTGGACGAATAATAATAATAATAATATACACATTTGTATAGCGCCATATGGTCGTAACTTCAGAGGCGCTAGGCCAGGCAGTG
>Ga0209363_1001514_pt1 | contig 11245 bp, 9 predicted proteins | sample WorMetexBAHAMAS3_FD_187385 | JGI IMG/M metagenome (GOLD analysis project Ga0209363, IMG submission 187385) | Marine gutless worms symbiont microbial communities from Max Planck institute for Marine Microbiology, Germany - Inanidrilus exumae... | ecosystem: Host-associated > Annelida > Digestive... | reverse complement strand
ACATCAAAAATCCGGCTCCGGCCGGATATTAGGTGCCGGGTATCCGAATCCGGTATCCGGCTAAAAATCAATATCCGTCCATCCCTAGTTACTGTCAAATTTATGTTTTAAAACTGAGTATATTGGTTGATTAAAATATGAAATGAAATATGACAACTTTCAGAAGTAATCAGAAGTATGCAAAATTCAACTAACAATACAATTTGTAGCCAATATATGTTGCCATCACGATACGAAACCAGTTTTCACTATATGAGATATATTTGTGACGTAAATGGAAGGACCTAGCAAAAATTTTAAAGCGACTGAAGATTAAATGTAAGAAATCAATTTAAAAAAAAACAAATCAAATTTAACAGTAACTGTATTCTGATATTTGCTACATATCACGTCACATTTGTAACCTTGCACATTCTTATCAAATTTCTTCTGCTGTTGCTTTTCTCGTCGCTCAACCTTCTTTAACCTGGCTTTTTCCATCTCTTCTTCAGAGCCGTGAACTTCCATTGCCCGCTCATATACCTGCATATCAACAAAACATGTTGTACTGATCAGGTTGTGCAAATGGTGCAAATTGGTAATAATTTGACAGCTTTTTTGGTTGCATTTTTGACAGCAATTTGCACGTTTGTATTTTATGCGTTAGACATGGTTCCTACGGTCGGGGAAAACAGAAAGCTTCAGGGAAAAGTCAGGCAATTTTAAAATACCAAACTCCAAAAATTAACAAAAAAAAACATATGAACTGAAAAATCTGTTGAAGTAATGCACACTTATATAGACTCGGTGTTGATAAAGACATACTTTGAACTTAATTCGTCGTACTTCCACTGCTGAAACTGTAAACACTGCAGGTTGGTTTATATTGCAATATTTTACGATGGAACAAAGTTTAGTATTACATTTGCGTACTTAGTATTGCTTTACTGGTGTCGCGAATAAAGAAATTAGCGAAAATTCTTCATTTTGTCTGGAAAAGTCAGGGAAAATGAATTCTGCAAAGTAGTAGAACATACATCATGTTGCAGTGACAGAAATCAATTGAATTTTGCACTGAACACAACACAAAGATGTGTAACATGAGCCAAATCCATTTTTTGCACTTCAGTCATTTTTGCTTTCAAATATACATAATCATTAACGTGTTAATTTTAACATAATTATCCAGTGTGGTCCATATAAATTTGCCACTTTATTTCGGATTATAACTCATATTCCTTGGTGGATTTCTACACTTTTTGTTCCAGTGGAAGCAGGAATGAATACTTTACAAACGAGTTGTAAAATTTGTGAATTTATCTTAACTTCGTTCGTGGAAATCTTATCTGCAACTTGAGACAGCTTTCTGCAGTGCATTTCATCAAACTGTTCATGTGCAACCTTTTCAGAAGTCATCCAACCTTCATCTCCTCCAATTTTTTATGGAATTCATTTCAGTTTTCTGGCGGAAAATCTTTCAGATTCCCACAGATTTTTATCAAAATTTTATCTTCAATAAAATAAGCATTTCATTTAACAGTGTTATTATTATTATGCACAAAGTAACGCCATGAACTAAACGTTGCAGTGTAACGCAGTTGTGACGTCATCAGGCAAATAAGTAAGTAGCAGTCTTTCCGGTTTCCATTGGTACAAAAAGTGTAAAAATCCACCAAGAAACTCAGGAGTTATAGTCCAAAATATAGTGGCACGTTTTTATGGACCACAGCGTAGAAGTGTAATAAACATTGGCTGTAGCCAGTAAAAGACGACATAGCCAAGAATTAAAGTGAACTAAATGGAGAGTACTCTGAGAGAGTACATATCCCCACAAAAGCAATCACGGCGTTTTTTGATCGTTACATTACGTTACCATTCGCGGATATGATTCAGCGTGCAAGTGCAAAATGTAAACAATCGCCGGTTTACAGAGTTTTTTGACCGTTACTTCCACATCCCTCTACCGATCGCAACAAAACACGAACTTGGTCTTCCCTTTCCCCCTAGGAACCTTCCCATAAAATTTGGTACAGATCCGTCCACAATCTTTTTAGTTATCGTGGCCACAGACAGACACAGACAAACCAACGCCGGTTAAAACATATTCCCTCGCTTTCGCGGGGATAAAAATTAAGTTCTTGCAGAAGACACACAGGCAAAATGGCCAGACGTAAATGAAAAGCATATCAAACACAGCCAAGAATGCACTGTTTAATGTTTATGTTTGAACTGTACTGGACGATGAATGCAAAATCGTTTTAAAAAACTATTAGTCATTTAAGAAATGTGATCTTGCCTGCCACCCGGTTGGATGGACGCAGCCAACAACATATTTCTTTAACGACCAATAGTTTTTATACAACAATTTTGCATTCATCTAATACTAATACTGCAGTTTCTTGCTCGTTAAGGGGTCGCCAAAATTCAGCCCTAATCGCTACAGTTAAGACTAGTGCTGGTAGCATCACCTTTAATTCTTGGCTTGCCTATGATGCTACCACATCATCTAAGCAGTTAAACCATTCTTTATTTGACATCTGTTGTTATTTTTTCATTTTGTGATGCCGTTGTTTATGGACATTTTGTGTTTCCTGGTGTTACATGTTAGTAATGCTAGCACTCGAAGATAACTGACGGGAAGAAAAGATTTATATACAAAGTTGTAAATGTGTGAAACAAGCAACATTTTCATATGTTCAAAAACAGTGAATGGCTCGAGTATGATGGAAAAATCGTTTTGTGCAACTTGAAGTGGCATTACACACCTGAGATTCTAAATAGAGCTTCATCTCGCCCCACTTTTCATGTCGTGGGTTCTTCTTGACGATGTATCGCAACAACGGCTCACGTTTGTCGAGGTCGACGTCTTTCAGTTGATACTTGTTCTTCGCGTCCGTCTTCGTAATCAGCTTGTGTTTCTCGGCCGTGTCTCTGATCACACAAAGTAAGCATTGATGCTATTCTGTTACCCTTAACATTTCACCCATTCGCGGGGGTCACACCCCTTATCCGACTGGCATGCCATTTGGGGTGTCAAGTGGTATGCCGAACGTAATCATCCATGCCAAATTTCATGTTGATCGGTTAAGGAGTTTCTGGGCAGCAGGACCCCCAAAAGTGCCATTTTCTATACTTATTGGAACGACCCTTACAACAGTCCTGCAATACCGTGCAGACTGTGATGCTATTCAGTTATGGTTTGGATTGAAGACTCGATGGGACTATTGCAGCTGATGAGAAGGTCAAGTATGCCACTGGAACCGTGAAGTTTTGCAACTTTCTTATTCAATTTGCACGATCTGGCAGATTTTGTTAAACATTTTAAAGTTCGCAGTACATTTGATGTGATAAGGTTTTCCAGTCCCTTAACTAATTTCTGGCTATGTCACTTATGCTACTGGTACATTTATGAATGCCCACAATACAGTTTGGCTCGAAGCGCTTGACTGTCTGTACACAAGGTGTTTATTTCCTGCATTCGACGAGGCCTAGTGTCACTTGATTCATTAGTCCATGGTGATTGGCTGCCTGCGACTGAGTGATGTCAGTGTTATCTGCCAGGTTGTCAACCCATGTCGGATGTCGCAGGGGAAGTTTCTTGTATGGGCCTGGGGAATGACTTTAAATTGATTCCAACGGTAGAAATGGAAACTAGAAATCCCGTAAACGGTTATTTTGGTAGTAAATTTTCGGACCTATAATCATTGCGGAGTTATGGCGGCCAGAAGTCGCAAGACGTTAAAAAAATGTTTTCGTTTTTTTTTGGAAAACGACCCCTTATTTTCAAAAGTTTTCATCGCGACACCGATCGATGAGTTGTGTTCAAATTTCGTGAAATTTGGCCGACTGGGAAATCGGTGAAATCGTGCGTTGCTTACCTGACAAAAAACAAACCAAAATTTTGCCTCACTCTCCAGCTGTCTCTACTGAGTGGATTGTGCCGAAAACCTACCAGGTCCAGCCCCCGACAATGTAGTCAGAGTGCTCTAGATTTCATCCAAATCAGTTCACTTTTGGTAGAGTTATAGCCAAACGCATGAACACCACTAAAACGCACGGTAAAGTGAATCCAATATTCGGCTAAAGCATAGCTTCGAGCCGAATAATGAACCAAGTCGATGGTACCAACTTGCAGTTGTCGCAGACATATTTGTTGAACTTCTTCAGCATGTAGGACTCGAGAAATTCCTTGTCGCATTCCTCGCACATTATCTGATCGTCGTCCAATATAGCGCCTACGCAACAGAGAAAACACCGACAATGTTACAAGTAACTATCAGAGATGATTAGTGATGTTAACAGCGGGTGTTGCAGTCAAGTACAGTAAAAAATCATGGCATGTATGTAACATCACTGAAAACTTCAGCATCTTATTCCTAGTTGGAATGCACTGGTAGCAGTCAGCAAGCCGTGCATGCAGTAGAACTAAGGTAACCATAATTTGGGCACCGCAATCAGGGACAAGCGCAAAAGCCGCGAATCATAGGATGTGAGAGTCCGACTTGGGGATCTGAGGGAGCGTCGTGAGCTCCCCAGCGGTGTCCGAAGCAGAGCCCCGGCCGCCAGCGACCTTTCATACATACAGATAAAATATGAGCTAATTTCTGGCCACCAACGCGTAAGCATACGGCTGCAGAGATGGGCACGTCGGGACAAATCTGTGACACCAAGCCAAGAACGGGACAAATGGGCGTTCCGGGAGAACTGTGATGTTTTTCCGGGACACGTTGTAAAAAAATCGGGACTGTCCCAGATAATCTGGGATGAATCGTCACCTTAAGTAACACCGGTCTAACAAAATCTTCTAGATCTTAACCAGGGTGCTAGATAACACAGTTGTTGCTGTTGCACACGTTTGACTTCAAACTATAACTAGAAGGGCTCAGTAGAGCTAATACCTCCCCCACCGACCTTGACCTTTGGCCCTCCAAAATTTAATCCCCTCGTCCCTTGTGGCCAAGGGTATGACTGACCAAGTTTGGTGACAATTGGACTTGAATTGGCACCAGGAAGTTGTTCTACCTACAGTACCGACGCTGGCGAAAACATAACCTCCCATCACCGTCTGTGGGGGAGGTAATAAACGCACACTGTGGGTAAAGTCTGCCGCTAAATTTTCTACAGAAATAAGAATTACAGTTAGAGCTGCAACTACGACATCTTTTCAAAACCTTATTGCTACTGTCATTGGACAACCATTGAGGAGGGAGTAATCAGCATATTCAATGTACCTATTGCAAACTAGGACAAAATGTGCAGTACAATGGTCCTTCCATCAGAAGTCAGATAAATAAAATAAAACTAGGACAAAAATAAAACATCTGGCCCCGATAAGCTGTAGGTAATTTAGGTGCCCCATTTTAAGAATCTGTGGTCATTTGCCAGTGCCCATTATATATGGGGGAGGAGATAGCCTTTGAAAATGGTTGAATTTCCGACTTACGAGGGCTCGTGACCTTGACCATGACCTTGGATCGGGTCATACTGCATACCATCATGCATCACTCGTCGACCTCTACCTACATACCAAATTTCATTGAAATCGATTAAACTTTTTGTGGACGGACGTACAGACGGACATTTGAGACCGGCTTTATTAGGTCGACTCGGAGTCAACCTAAAAATGAAGACAGCATAAGTCCAGAGTCTGATTCCACTGCTTAGTGTCTGGCCATATGTGGAGGCACCTGCCAGACCAAGGCTCACTTCGACAATGTCCACTAGACCCATGTGTGCGTGCATGTGTATACACAAAGTGTGCAAACCTTCCTTATCTGATAGCTAGATAAAATTGTAAAGACTGTTCAGGCGCCTCTGTATCTTTCCAGCGCCTCTGTATCTTCGGACTTTACGGTGCTATACAAATCCTATTTTATTATTATTATTACTAAAGACAAAATAATGTAAAAATGAAAGTATAAGTATGCAGACTCAAAAGAGATATGAATGACGTTAACATTCAGTCTTTTGACACAGTTAGCAATAGGAAAAGCAATAAAACTGTAAAATATATGTTGCAATTAACCACATTAACTTCTCTTAGCCTACAGTGCATCAGTCACAGCTGGGAACAACTTCACAAAGGAAAGCTGTTAAACAAAAAATGAATAAATTAGCCCCATATGGGACTGACGGTCGACTCCTACTTACTGCCAAGTTCAAAGTCACGTGACACAAAAACTAGGACAAAAATCCGGCCCCGATATGCTTTAGGTATTGTGCCCTAATTTAAGAATCCGCGGTCATTTGCCAGCCCACATTACAAATGGGGGAAGAGATAGCCTTTGAAAATGGTCCAATTTCCAACTTTCAAGGGCTCGTGACCTTGACCTTGGATCGGGTCATACTGCATACCATCATGCGTCACTCATCGACCTCTACCTACGTACCTAATTTCATTGAAATCGAAGAAACTTTTTGTGGACGGATGTACGGACGGGCGGACGGACATTTGAGACTGGCTTTATTAGGTCGACTAGGAGTCGACTTAAAAACGGGAGACAAACAGCAAAGAAGCAACCTGCATCATAGAGAATTTTGCTCGTCAATGAAGACTGTTTTCCTGACACCGGTTCTTCAATGAGGAATCCACCACCAGTGTCAATCAGCCTTACGTTAGCACTCTCTGCTGCTGTGCTGCTTACTTTAACGGGCACTACCTTGCAATCCCTACAACAGTTTGTCTACAAATGTTGCAAAAAAACCAGGTGAACATAATTTGGGCAATGCAATCCAGGAGCGCCAAAGGCACAAACTGTAGGGTGCAAGCGCCGCAGACTTGAGCCGTTGGGAGTCTGACTTGGGGATCTGGGGAGCGTCATGAGCTCCCCCAGCAGGGTTCGAGACAGAGCCCCGGCCGCCAGCGATTTTTTTCATATATACAGATAAAATCTGAGCTAATTTTTGGCCATCAATGCATAAGCATATGGCTGCAGAGATGGGCAAATCGGAACAAATACTGGATATCAAGCCAAAAATGGGACAAATGGGCATCCCGGGAGAACTGTGATTTTTTTCCAGAACACAGATAAAAATCGGGACTGTCCCAGAAAATCCAGGAAGGATGGTCACCTTACTTTAGTGGCAGTAAGTCCTAATCCAAGTGGATAAGAACATTGTAAAAATGTCATTTCAAAAACGGAAATCATCACAAAACCTTATCATGAGTAACGTCTGTTAGTACGGTAACAATATGCAGAATTTAAGCATTTTCACACTATTAAACATTTTCAAAGTTTTCATGTAAACAGCGGTCATATATGAACATTCATAATTTCATACATCAGTTTAAACATTCAACTGTCACAATGTAACACAAGAACGTAATATCTGAACCAGTGACATAATTATAATTGCATTCCACATGTAGCACGACATCTACAGTTTATTTACAATATTCAAGTACTGTCCCATTTCACACAGTGGACTAATTCAAAAGAGACCATACGAGCTGCCGCATTCCGTATTGATTGCTGCAGCTCACATGGTCTCTGTTGTTCGTCGTTATGACCACATCATGCCGGTTCTCGCGACACCGCACTTGTGATGATGAGAAACATTCCAGTTCGTCAGTGAGTTGTTTTTCAAGATGGCTGTTCTTGTATGCAAGTGTCTACTCGACGAAGCGCCGTGATACTGGGCCGACCTCTGTCTGCCAACTGCATCTACGGATGGTCTTCGACTTGGAGGTGATGTAAATAAATGTCAGCGACGCTGGCCAGAAGACAGGGACAGCGTACAAAACAATACTGGCCCATTAGGCGGGCCAGTAGTAAGAACACGAATGCGATACAAGAAGCGAGTACAGAAAGTCGGCCTGTAGTTGTACGGTAGTTACATTTCTTGCAAGTCTACTCGCACAGTAGCTCTGCTCACATGACACGACAGCAAAGTAGTAAAGCAGTTGTCGCCTCAGGTGTCGGTGACTGGCGGATTGTCTGCAGGTGATGAAGCTGAATAAGGCTGTTCGGCAGACTGATGAGATGTGGGGTGTCATAGCCAACTAACTATAAATCAGCAAAATGAATTTCTCATCATCACAAATGGGAACAGGTGAAGTAAGAAAAGCACTCTGTTCATGATATCAATACAATGCCATCATAAATATCAATTTACAGATCTTTATGTACCGCTCAAAAGTGAAAAATGTACCCACAGTGGGGACTCGATGTACCCAAGACTTTTTACATACTGACAGTTTCTAATTCTACACTGAACAGGCTTTATGGTGCTACATCACTGTTTCTATTCTAACGATTAAGACTGTTACAGCTCGTCCAAAACAGTCCATTGTTAGGCCACGCTGTACTAACTTGCTAGGCTCCTGGGGTAAAGATCTCTTTGCTGCACGCAGTTGCATTGCTTTCTCTTTGTTGCGAGCAATGAGTTCCTTCTGTGACAGCTGTGTCTTGGCTGCAGATGACTTGTCGTCCTCAGCAGCATCGCTGTCGTTGCTATTCTCACTGCTGCTTGAACTCACTATAACGTTCGGCCGGCTCCTGTCAGTCATCACGCAGCCCGTTCTGCAACAACCCCGACATTTTAGAGTACACTAATTTCCAAGCTTGCTGCCAATGATAATGACTAATAAAATATGATACTATGCGGTAGATTTACGTGCGCTCAAAAGCTGACGCGATGGCCAGCTTAATCTAGCACATGGCACATAAACAAAAAATAAGGAAAAACTAAAAACAAAAACCGAGTAGCTCAGAAGAAATGGACCGGGCAATAGTTTGTGAAGTCAGCCCGTACGTGGCTGCAGAAATCATGAATTTATTCACATATGACCAACTACAGTTCACTACGAATCACATGTTGTTTGGAACACTTCACCACTCGTGAAATTGCGTTCACAACTTTATGCATCCAAAGTAGATGCAGCACAAGGAAAGACGCGTCTGTGTAATTTTGGTAACTGTTATAAGTATTCGGAAGTACATAATTTTCAGACATGTGTCCCTGCTTTAATGCATTGGCCTATATTGGCGAATGCTAATGCTAGCGCTAATCCTAGGCCAATAGCAGCCAGGAGGACAATGCTTTAAGTAGTAGGCCGTGTATACATCATGGGCAACCTGCAGCGATTCTTCCAATTGCTTCCAATTGCATCTCATATCTCAACCCTAATATTAACCCTAATTCTAAGCACAACCCTATATGAAACCCCACTAACCCTAACTGTTACTCTAAAATGACAAAACTTACATCTATTCAAAAAGTGTACAACAATTCCACAACACGACCATTCGTTTAACGCTACTGTAACACCATGAGCATGGCAGCCTAACTTGTGAGAAACCAGCACTGATTTTCTGTAAGCTGCCCATACCCATAATCGCCTATAGAATTGCACAGAATAACATCTACACTTCGACTTTTACTCCTCATATGCTATAAATCAGTCATGTTGATTTCGACTATTAGACATTGGATTTCGTACAGGTCTAAGTGTTGTGGATTTCCACGTTTAGGTGGGTGGATTTCGTTCATTTTATATTTCGTGGATTTCGATATTTAACCGATGTCGCATTTGACTGGATTTCGATTTTTAGGCAGTGGATTTCGTATATTTTGTGGATTTCGATTTTTAGGCAGACCCCTTTTGAAGGTGAGTAATGCCTGAATCAAAGTTTGGTGGGTGGAAGGAGAAGAATTATAGTCTGCGTAAAGTGGTAAAGGTAAAGGGAAACGAGGTATTGAGTAGTCTACATGATGACAAGTATTTATTTTAGAGGGCCGAGCACAGACCCTTGGTAGCTCAATACTATGCCTCGTCTGCGCATTATTAGCAGATACACCTGCACATTTCAACTAGATAAGGGACTTGGGAGGAAGAAGTATACAAGGATGAGAGGTTATTATCACCTTTAACATGGAAGGAGCGACAAGATAAGTAGGACTTCAACCTCAATGTTAATACTACTAGGAAATATTGATTATGTATGCGTATGTTCTTCACAAACACAAATATCATTTAAAGTACCTCACCTCAGCTGACTAAGACGCTAATCAAAACAAAGCAGCTAAATATAGTAACAAAACAACGTCGGCGAAAGTAAGTAAATCAGACTTGTTCAAAATTTTTTACTAATATTTTATCCTCCCAGTTTAAACAGCTGTCAACTCATGATGGTTTGAGGTCGGTTTACGGACGTTTGGGCCCATTGGGCGACAAACCATTTGGGCGACAGAATAGGACAGACAGTACGGTTACGTATGTTGCCGAGATATCCGTCGCCAAATTGTTTGTCGTCTAAACGTCTTGCGACAGTACGGTACGTGGTACGGCGCAAAAAACATATAAACATTTAGGATTTTAGCACCGAATGATAATATCTACCACAGGTGGCATCACCTATTATCCTTCTACGATGTTTTTACAGACTGAGTTTATACTCATCGACTGTCAGTATTTCAGGATTAAGCAAAGTATACTTGGTATGTTTAACTTCTTTCTTGGTATGTCTGAAATAAACTATATGCATCAGAAGTCAGCATACCGTAAACATTCAATTTTTTTGAAGATCCCGCAAAACCAGCCATTACAATATTGCTACCATTTACCCCACGCACAGCGTTTTTATGGAACAGTCTCTGCCGAAAGAAATAATTCAGGCTCATCAGTCGATCGTTTTAACGATTTCGATCAACAGTATCGGTTTTCGTAACCGCTTAACCTTGACTTTTGACCTTTTGACATCTGCCGAGTGACTGCTATGGAGTATGTGTACCAATTAATTCAGTATTGATAACTTGAGCTGTTTTCCTTTAAGAGCGCGGACAGACCGACAAACAGACAGACGAGACTGAACGCCGGCGGCTATGTCGACGTAGGCAACAAGCAATATTAGCACAGTGTGTAGAGGACGACAGGTGAGAGACGATCGATTCCTACCGTCATGAAGTGCCAGCGTATATAATCTGGGCTTGTACACTACTGCTGCACTAGCTGCAGACAGACAGACATCACATTAAAAGAGTTTATAAAAAATAAAATCGAGTAACGAACAGCAGTACTCCAATCTTATCTGCAAAACTACACAAGAACTCATCAGGAGATGAGATAGCAAACGTCAACTTTTTACGACGATATGGCACGTACGTACTTCAAAATACTAAAAAAGAGAACCTACTTCGTTTAACCAATTAGACGATAGCTAGCGAAGTACTGCGCATTCAGTATTGAGTTTATGAATATGCTACAGTCCACCTTGCTGTTATAGAATATTTATGCCGTGGGAGTCGCGTGGTCCCTCTGCAGACG
>Ga0209363_1001513_pt1 | contig 11246 bp, 4 predicted proteins | sample WorMetexBAHAMAS3_FD_187385 | JGI IMG/M metagenome (GOLD analysis project Ga0209363, IMG submission 187385) | Marine gutless worms symbiont microbial communities from Max Planck institute for Marine Microbiology, Germany - Inanidrilus exumae... | ecosystem: Host-associated > Annelida > Digestive... | reverse complement strand
TCCATGGGGAGTCCTGTCCATGTATTGATGTTGTCTATCCAGGCCATGCGTGGTCTTCCTCGCCTGCGTGCACCTGGCATTGTTCCTTGCATTATCTCTTTCTCCAGGCAATTCCCTTGTTTTTTTCATGGTGTGACCATAGTACGCTAGTTTCCTTGCTTTGACAGTGTCTAACAGACTGTTCCCTCTTTACTCCAGCTTTGTCAAGAACCCACTCCTTTGTTGTCTTTGCTGTCCACAAAACCCGCAAAATCTTTCTCAGCCCTTTCATCTCAAAGGCGTCAAGACGTGTTTCTTCATCCTTTCTGAGTGTTCAGCTTTCAAAACCGTACATTGCTATAGGCCACACTAGCGCTTTCATTAGTCGTATCTTAGTTGAAATCAGTATGCTGTAACTTTTCCATATTCTCTGCAGTGATGCCCCGATCGCCTGCTCCTGTTTAACCTGGTACGGATTTCCGTCGTACGTTCACCATCGTCTGTAATCAGGGACCCAATGTATGGAACGTATCCATCTGCTCCAGTTGCTCATTCTGAATGAGTATGCGGCACGCTGTGCCGTCGTTCGCCATTACCTTTGTCTTGTCAACGTTGATTATGGCAATTTTTATGTATATCATATTAGTATGTTGTTTGCTTTTCCTGTCTGACATCTGTCCGTCACGTAGCCATCTCTATTGGATCCACACTTTGTGGTTAAACAAGGTGTCGCCCTAACGGGACGTATCCGTACTGGCCGGCCGTGCAGTGTCGGCCGCTCGACCGCCCACGTGCCCGGCCTGGCGGCGGCCGATCGCCCACGCGCCTGGCGGCCGGCCCGCCCGCCTGCCGGCAGCGTTACATACGACGACGACATACGACAGACGACAGATGACGACGACAGACGACAGACGCCAGCGAGCAAAACAATAATGGCTCATTAGGCGGGCCAGTAATAAACGTGCACGAGTGTATGTGACTGGACGTCAAAGACGTGACATACAGTATTATTGGAATTCATATTTCCTTTTGACATGTCGACGATTTCACAGTATGAAAACATTTTGAGTACGACAATTACAGTAGGTTGACTGTCGGAGAAAAGGCCGCATTCAAATGCCTCTCCCGTACGCGTTGAATTCGCGACAGAAAATCTGACAGAAATTTTCGTTCGGTTGCATCAGTTTGATTGGACTGGACATTAAGCCAAATAATGCGCACGCGTTTCATTATTCTGCACAGGGTGGCTTAGCGGATCAGCGTCAAGGAAGCGTCACCGACTGCCAATCATTTCTTCATTGAGTGCTGTCTCTTATTGCCGGCCCGTCTGCTGGAAGCTAGGGATATGGACGTCTCACGGTGTATCGGAACGGCGCTGTCATGGTTCTTCCGTACGGTCGAAGCAATTTCCATCTTTGAGAAAAAAAAACTGCCATTTTAACAATACTTATTCTATGAACGATTTTTTCTTCGTTTTTCGATTTTCCGAGCTTTTCATTTCTGCAACCAGTTAAAGTCAATTTTTTAAAGCTTATTTCATACCCACAAGGCGACAACAATATCCACAAATATACGAGACAGTAGCTGAGTAGGGACTCATTTTAATTGCGCGTTGCATGCAGAGCCTTAAATGTACCTATTGTAATTTCACTTTTTTACTTTTTCAACGATTTTAAAATTATTTTTATTGCATCAATGAACGTCCGCAACAACTATGGACGGTATCACTCATAGGCGGCGATACCGAATTTGTAAAGTGGCACACATGCTTGGACTAAGAAAAACTAAGAGACGTGTTATTCCAGCCTTTCCAGTTTCCACAACATGCTGCTAGGCCTAGAAGACAAGGCGGACAGCAGGGTCTCAGAAGACATTGAAAACAAAGACCATGACAATTTGGATGAACATTACAGTCATAATCCAGTAACAGCCTGCCCAGGAAGAAAAAAAAATACATTAAGTCATAATATTTGTAGAGTGTTTGTCAACAAGGTGATTGAGGAATGTGCTAGCCTGTTGTAATAATAGCTTTATGCGTGTTCAATTCAATCAATTTTTTATTGACGAAAGGGTAAAAACAACCACTGACATCGTCACAAAAATAAGCACAAATTAGGCTACAATAAAACAAATACAACATTAAAAGTATGACAGAGAATTCAGCCTGCTCGCTCATATATTTTTGTCTGCCTGTCTGTCAGCGTCCATGAACCAGTGCGTATACATTTATTTCTCCGTACCTTGTTAACGCCCAAATTCCGACCAGCCTGGATCTCTGACGTCATTGCACTCTGCCGCTTTTTCTGTATGGCTTCGTCCATATAAACAAAACCATTATTTACTTAGTGCATCTAGGCATTTGCCCGCGCATTCTTTTGACCTCCACGCAGTGACGTAATATGCCTTGACACTTCCCAGACTTCCATGCCCTGGCTAGTGTGCTCGTTTGACCTTCTATACGTTTGACGTCATACGTCTGACATCGCTAACCTGGAGCTAACCTGGAGATGTTTTTGCTTTAGCCCCCAGTCAAGTAGCTATATAAACTTGTGTTGCTGTGTTGATTGTTGTTGACCGCCGACGGAAATTGATCTGAACGTTGTATGATGAAGTGAAACTCTTAGAAAGCGGTGGTCTAACACGAAGTGTAGAAATGCAGTAGTTGCAGCGCTCATTAGAATGTGTTAATATAAAGTATAAAGCGAGTGTCTCTGCCTCTGTTGTTATTCCCTGCTACATTTGGTGGAGAATTACGCTTTCCTGTTTTACCGGAGGACATTTCCGTTTGATTGATAGAAGATTTACTTGTGACAATTATGGACACGACTAAAGATTCATTGTCTGATCGAGCTCATCGATTAGAACACAGAAACACTGTGAAAGATAGATCTGCTTCAACTTCAGATGACATGGAGCTTGACAGGAAATATCCGTACCCAGGTACGTCATCAGACATGCCTATGCCTACTACTTGGAAATCACCTACTCCACGTTCAGTTCCTGACAGTTTCGCCCCACCGGCGTTCAGTGGCACCAATGCCGACCCTGACACGTGGTTGGCCCATTTCCAGAGGTATGTCGAGTATAGACAGTTACCCGATGATGACGCTGTGGCTATCTTCCCGCTGTTTCTGAAAGATTCAGCCATCGACTGGTATGAGAATCTGGCTCGTAATGTCAAGGCGGAATGGAAATCGATGACGGACAATTTCAAAGCCTATTTTGGGAAGTCGCCGTTAGACTACGTCTTTGAAGAGGAGTCCGTCTTCTCTCGCGCTCAACGCCCACATGAGAAAGCGCGAGACTATATCGCGCAGATGCAGAAGCTCGCAAAACGGATCCCTGCTCTGGACGACAATCTGTTGCTGTGGGTGATTTTGAGAGGTCTCCGTCCACAGATCAAAGCTAGCGTCATCCAACAGAAATCAGAGATCAAGACTGTTGCTGACATCCTGGAGCTGGCTAAAATAGCAGAATCGGCAGGCCTGGGCAATGATGGAGACATTATGGATGGCCCCCGCATGAATCAGCTGATGAATGAAGTTCGAGCCGGTCGTGAAGAAGTGCAGCAGCTGACCGCCAAAGTGGCGAGGATGTCGGTATCTTCGGCTCAACCACGTTCTCCTACTCCAGAGCGTCGCAGAGTATCGTTTCAAGCACCAAATCCGGATGCTCGGATGCAACGTGATGGTGGACCCTCATCCTATTTCAGAGGTGGACGCAGTTTCCGTGGTCAATCACGTGGTGCATACCGTCAGTTTTATCCAGGTTCAGGTATGCAGTTTGCGTCCTGTAATCGTTGTGGCCGTTCTCATGGTGTGAATAGATGCCCGGCGATTAACGCCACATGTTTTGGCTGTGGCAGAATGGGCCACCTACGTGCGAGATGCCGTAGTGCCAGAAGGGGTGCTCTGAGCATCTCTGAATAGGGATTTGCGCCCGCCCACAAACAGGTGAGCGGGCCGGCGAAAGCTCGGGTCCGTCAGAAGATAGTTCACCATAATTTTGTGACAGCTAAAATTGGAAATATTGGAGTAAAAGCGTTGGTTGACACTGGAGCTTTTTACTCATGTGTATCGTCAGCCTTGATCAAACGTTTGAAATTTGAACCGAAAATTATACCAATTTCCCAAAGGAAACGCCTTTTTACAGCGGACGGCAACGCCATGAATGTGCTCGGTACTGTTCAGTTGACGTTAGATATTCAAGAGTTTCAAATTCCGCTGACGTTCTGTGTGTTGCCGCGTTTACAGAACGATGTTATTCTGGGAATTGATTTTTTGAGACAAACCAAGGCCAATATTGATATGCATTCACAAATTTTAACGCTTTATGACGATTTGGTCGGAATAAATTTGCTGAATAATTCTGACACAATAGTGCGTACGACCGACGCAGTTCTGATTCCTCCAAAATCTGAAGCATTAATTCCGGTCATGGTTCCACCAGAGTTTGGACCAGGTTTATCGATTGTAGAACCGTCATTCACTGTACACAAATTACAATTGGCCTTGGCGAAGTCTATAGTTAAGCCAGTTAGAAATCGTACTGTATGTAAAGTTTTGAATCCAACAAACGTTGCCAGATTTATCAAGCGAAAGACTCCATTAGGAGTAATCCAAAAACTGTTTATAGACAGCGTCACAGTAGTTGACGAGGACCGTCACATTTCGGATAATTTTGAGGACGGTGAAGTTGAAAATGAACTTTCACATACACAAAAATTCGAGTCATTGACCGAAAAGGGCATCAATTTGCAACAGAATTCGTTAACAACAGACGAATTCTATAAACTCGTTGATTTAGTATACAGGAATATAGATTTGTTCGCTACAAGTATGTATGATTTGATAGGCACAGATGTCGAGATGATGCATATTGACACAGGGGATGCTAAACCTGTGAGGAAACGTGCATATAGGCAATCACCAGAGATGCAGAGAGTTATGGAAAAACAAATTGATGAAATGTTGGCTGCGAAGATTATCGAGCCAAGTGAATCCCCGTGGTCGAGCCCGTGTCTGCTCATCAAAAAGAGTGGTACAAATGAATACCGCTTTGTTAATGATTTACGGGCCGTCAATAAACTGACCGCACCAATATTTTGGCCGCTGCCGACTTTGGAAGATATTTTTGACACCGTATCTGACAAGAATCCACGTTTATTCACAAATATCGACATGAAACATGCGTATTTTCAAGTTTTTTTGGATGAAGAGAGTAGGCCCAAAACTGCATTTACCATGGGTGGTAAAAATTATCAATATACACGCATGGTGATGGGTCTGAGCAATAGTGCACAGACTTGGCAACGTTTGTTGACTAAAGTATTGTCAGATATGTTATTTAAAAGTGCAATTGTGTACTTGGACGATGTGTTGTTGATGTCAAAAGATTTTCCGGAGCATTATAAACATCTCGAGATGTTATTTCAAAAATTTCGTGACGCAAACTTGCGTATGAATGGCAAAAAGTGCAGTTTTGCTAAGGATGAAATCAAATATATTGGACACGTCTTGAGTAAAGACGGAGTTTCCATAGATCCATCTAAAACAGAGGTCATTTCTTCATGGCCACGCCCCAAAACTGCAAAACAGATACGTTCCCTTCTGGGGATGACAAATTTCTACAAACGATTCATTGAACGTTATTCCCAGCGCTCGGCTGCGCTGAGAAATCTTTTGGCCAAGGATGTTCCTTTTGAATGGGGAGAAGCACAAGAAAATGCTTTTCAAGATTTGAAAGCAGCTTTGATGTCTCCCCCTATACTTCGCTTCCCCGATTCTTCGCGTCCCTTTTATTTACAAACCGACGCGTCGTTGGATGGAATAAGTTATATTCTTGGACAGACAGATGACAAGGGCCGAAAATTTGTAATTTCATATGGCGGTCGAGGTTTACGACCATGTGAAAAAAAATGGCCGATTACACAACTTGAATGTCTTAGTTTACTTACAGGCATTCGAGAGTATCATGTCTACCTAGCAGCAGCACCTTTTGTGATATACACTGATCATGTCAGTCTAAAGTATTTACAATCCTTAAAGGTGTCCGCGCACAACAGATTGGCTAGATGGGCATTAGCCCTACAACCGTACCAATTCACGATTGAACATGTCGAAGGTAAGAAGTTGACAGCCGCTGATGGTTTAAGCCGTCGTACTTACGATGATCCTCAGGACTTGTCAGATGACGAAGAATTGCAAGAAGATAGTTTCATTGCTCAGATTGACTCTGACATTTTTGGCTCTGTGACGGATAATGCTTTAAAACTTGATAGACAAATGAGCCAATGGCATGTTTTAACTTTAAACGCAGAAGATGAGATCAATAAGGATCCGCAAACGTCTTCACAGGATACAATGACGGCGGATGGCTCACAAGATATACCGCCACAATCTGCTGAAGTGGTTGATTTATGGTCGACCCAAGGTCGAGATATAGAGACATTGCAACATGAGAGTAAGGATTTACGTCCTATACTAGACTGGTTGGAAGAGGGAACTCTTCCTGAATCAGATAAAGACGCTAGACAAATTATCTTGCAAGCAGAAAACTTTCAAATTGTAGATGGCTTATTATACCATCTATATCATCCGCGTATTAAACGGTTGAATGAGATTAAACCAGTTATTCAACAGCTGTGTGTTCCGGATGTGCTTCGAGAAGAGTTGATGGTTGCATACCATGATAATAATTCTCATGTAGGTCGTGAACGGTTGTACGATACACTCAAGCAGAAGTATTACTTTCCGCAGATGTATACATCAGTAATAGAGTATGTAACTTCGTGTGACATTTGCCAGAAAACAAAGACGTCACCGCATACACGTAAAGCACCGTTGTCTCCATTGCCGGTTGTCGAACCCTTTGGCCGCGTACATATTGATCACGTAGGCCCCTTACCTAAGACACCCGAAGGCTATTGTCATTTATTAGTAGTTGTTGATGCTACAACGCTTTGGTGCGAAGCATTTCCGTGTAAAACTACTACAGCAGAAGAAACGGCATCCATTTTGTATCGTGAAATAATATGCCGATATGGTACAATGAAGGCGATTGAGACAGACGGTGGTACAGCGTTTAGGAATAAGTTGATGACAGAACTCTGCAAATTACTGCAGATCAAACATATTTTCAGCAGTCCAATGCATCCTGCTGGCAATGCCAAGGTCGAAAGAATCAATAGAACGTTGATGACCTCTTTGAAATTAGTCTGCTCTAAACAGGAGCAATGGGCACAAAATATTGCCCCGGTTCTATATTCATATAGAGCGACTGTGGCTATACCTTTAGGAATTTCACCTTTTCAGGCACTTTTTGGTCGCCAAATGAGTGTCGGTATCGACCTCACTTTATTAAAACAATTTGAATCTGCTCCTACTACTCAAGCTTTCACTTCAGATCTTATTTCAAAACTTCAGTTGACTCATCAGGTCATTCAGGAGAACATGAAAGACAGAGCACAGAGGTCAAAGGTGTTTTATGACAAGAATTCGAAAGAACCAGAGATTGCAGTTGGTTCTAAGGTGTTGTTACATAGTAATGTTTTGAAGACAGGAGAATCACCCAAATTTCATAAGAATTGGGTGGGACCATATCTGGTCATCTCCAAATCTGATGATGGACTATTGTACAGACTTCGGCACTGTTCTACAGGTAAAGAGTCTAGAGCCGCAGTACATGCGAATCGTTTGAAGTTATATCGAGATGATAGAGACGCATTTTTCTTACGTCACAACATAAAACCCACGGAGGCGACAAAATCTGTCTCAACTCCCGTGTCGGATACAACTACTACTGTAGACGACACTTGGTATCCGATTGAGAAAATAATGAATCATAAGAAGGTCAGCCGAAAGGATTATTTCCTGGTCAAATGGCTTGACTTGCAAGGATCACGATCGTGGGAACCGTACGAGAATGTTACGCAGTACGCTATAGATCAATATTATATTGAGAAGCGACACAAGGCGCGAAAGCGTAGTAAACGCCAATTATGAGGGAAGATGTTTATTTATGTCGCTGGCAGTTGCTTGTTTTGTGAATTTTCACGCAGTGAAGTTTATTTTTTTTCTTTGAGCGCGCTCAGGAGAACAATGATTCTTCTGTTACCAGGGTAGCCTTTATTATTTTTAGGACTCAAAATTCTAAAGGAATGGCGCCTAAATAAGTAATTCGGATATTTTTTTTTGTACAGGCTACCTGGCGAGGCTCTTGACGGGCGGTGTGTTGACTTCTCTGTTAGTCATCTTACTGATCACACCGTTTATCGTTCAAGATGTTGCTGCCTCAGTTTCAACACGGCAAGTTACCCGTTTGAATTATGGAGTGGTATTTTCTCCTGTACGAAGAGTAAAGTTAGTGTCAGATTTCTGGTCGCACATATTTGATTTACTTTTACCAGACACGACACCGGGTAACTTACATTTGCAACTGCCATATTGTAATAATGCGACTAGGAACGAAATGGAAGAAGGAAGGAAGAGAATTTGCGAGCATAACAGAGCCCTTTTGGTAGAATTATATAAGCAGCATACAGATATGTCGGAGCAAATTTTGCAAGCATTGCAACATATATATCATTTGCTCCCAGCTGATCGTAGTATCTCACAGATCTATAAGAGATCTCTTCTGCCAATAGGCGGATATATTTTGAGTGGTTTATTTGGCACAGCTTCAGAAGCTGATCTGAAGCCTATTAAGGATCATATGAAGCGTGTTGCACAAGGTGTGTCACAGATTAACGAGGGTTTGCAATTGCATCAGAAACATCTGGCAAGTTTCATTGAGATGACAGCTCAACGAATGGATTCGTTCAGGAATCTGACTACCATGCAGGAACGCACTATAGATAATCTTAGGGAAGACATACTCATCATGGAAAATGTTGAGGCTCAAGACCAACAGCGTTTAGTCTTTGCATTGCAGAAAGTACAGCAATACATAACGCAATTACGACACATTGATCAATTTCGCCAGGCGATCGAATTGTTACTTCATGGTTTTCTGACCCCACAATTATTACCAAAAGATGTTTTGCAATCAAACTTGCTTGTTATCAAATTACATCTGAGAACTTATTTTCCAAATTTTCACTTGATTTTTGACAAGGCCAGATCTTTTTACGCCATGCATGATTTTCTCTTTGGTCGTCACGGCCGTCACCTGTTAATTCAGATCCGTATTCCGGTAACCACTTTTCACCATGAGTTTACTGTCTACAAGGTTACCACTTTTCCTGTTCCCGTGACAGGCCGATCCTCCCACAGTACATCACTTTCGGATGTGCCAAACTATTTTGTAACCAGCCGACAATCCCCTTTCCATTTTGACATGCAACATGATGACAATTCTCGTCATCGTAAACTGCTCTATCTCACAGGAAGCAGTATTGTTTTGAGATCTTATCAGTCAGGAGCGACTTGTGTTAGCGCACTATTCCAAAATAACGTGTCCCAAATTCGTGATTTATGTTCCTTTTCCCTACAGGAACGCATCTTAGAACCTAACTTTCATTTTCTATCCAACAACCAAATTTTGCTCACCAATGTCCCAGAAATGCTGCTACAATGTGGTTCAAACAATAAAATTTTGGAGGGTTGCACTCAGTGTATTCGGCAGGTACCTTGTAACTGTGCAGGTAAAATGTTTTTGCAGAATTCCACTTTTCCTACTTACTATTGGCCTCCAAAAATTGCTAATTGTCATTTGACGTTTAATGTCTCTCAATCACGACATGTAATCAATTTGGCTAGTTTACAATCATTTTTCTCGGATTCTTCCCTTGGAGATCTGTCAGGAAATACTTACCTCACAGATCCCTTACATGTTCAACTTCCGGCTTTCCGTCACTATAAACATGAGTTTCAGCAGTTGATTTCCAAAGATGTTACACGTAGTCATAACCTACGAAAATTTGCAGACAGAGTTCGAAATGATAGCCTAATATTTCATGAAGTCTCAGATGTCGTTCTTGACCAAATGTCTAAAATAATCTCTGCTGACGACAACGATCTACTGATAACATCTCGATTTACTAGTGTAACTTGGTGGTTGACTTGGTCAGGAATTCTGTGCTCATATCTGTCACTTATACTAGTGTTGTTCTTGTTCTATAAGTTCAAAATTTTTGGTTCGGCTTTAGTGTTTCTGCGTTCTGGAACAGCCGCAGAGCCTACTAGCTTTCCAAAATTTTTGGCTTATGACAAGTCAGTCAAAACGTCGCCTCAACTGTCAAATTCAACTCAAATTTCTCCTGTTTTTACAGTGGATACTGCAGCTATTTTTGACCTGACTACTGTACTACTTTTAGCAGTACTTTGCATAATTTTGCTGCTAGTTTGGTTATATTTCGTGAACTCTAAATCGAACCGTCTTTATCTCGTTCTTGAAATTGGAAACGCCAATACGTGCGTTCGAATTCGCTGTCTACGCTTATTCTCAGCAATTTACGCTTATCAGTTTCATGCAAATTGTTATATCAAGACAGTTTCAGTAGCTGGCTACTGGCCTAAATTATTTATTGATTGGCCAGGTTTCTTCATTAGCCATATCCTGGAGGATATGACGCTGAAATTTCCTACCAAAATTCTCATGAATCATTGGGATGCATATAACGTGAAACGTATATTGACCAGCAAGTCTTTCTATGTGCTTTGTCTGCTGGAATACAACGATAATTATCGTCTGGTAGATTTTGAGTCGACTGTGAACCCCTCAACTCAAGCAATTTTCTTGGGAGAGAATGACGTTAGTTCACCACCAGATTTAAGGAGTCGTGAGATTACGGCGAATGTATCTATACCTATGAGTGTATATCCAAGTTTAACTCAGCTACCGGCTAACCCGGCTGACGAAGGATGACTTTCTTTTGATGATACCTGAGCACAGAAAATATGTTTATATTTTGCTTTTGCTGTTGTTGCTTATACTATATTGCCGCTTGATAAATGTGTTTGTTGTTGTGTGCATATTTACATCGATCTATGGACATTGCAAGCAACATTTGCATTATCATTACAGTGATGTGGTCACTGGTGACTTTTATCCGCTTATATTTACCGAGTTTGAGTGCTCATTAGTAGCTTAGGTGTTATTTACCGTTATTGTTACTTATTGAATTTTATTAACCGCTGTATTATGTATATATTCTTACTACTTGATGTATTTCAGTATTCTTTATTCATATATATTTCATATATAACTTGTTTAGCGATTAAGTAGCTTTTCATTTAATTACGCTAGTACTACCCCTTATTCACTAC
>Ga0209363_1001512_pt1 | contig 11248 bp, 6 predicted proteins | sample WorMetexBAHAMAS3_FD_187385 | JGI IMG/M metagenome (GOLD analysis project Ga0209363, IMG submission 187385) | Marine gutless worms symbiont microbial communities from Max Planck institute for Marine Microbiology, Germany - Inanidrilus exumae... | ecosystem: Host-associated > Annelida > Digestive... | reverse complement strand
GTATAGTCAACTCCTCAACACGTTCAATTTGTTGCGACTTTGTGGCAAGAACGAGCAACAAATTGCTGTCTAGTGTCCGTTTACTTATTTACCGCGATGTCATAGTAGTTAGAAGCATAGATTCCTGTAACTTCTTGTCTTCAATAGCACTAATACCACTGGTGTCATAATGGGCCTTCCCGAGTATTCTAATGTGGTTTGCTGGTGGGGAGGGGCTAGCTACGATGCACTGATAGGGGCTAGCTGCCCCTCTCCAGAGGGGCAGCTAGCCCCTCCCCAAGAACCCCATTCTCGCTGTCCACTCTTCGGGCCTCGAACCTCATGGCCTTTGGACACTCGTTTCACGCCCCCCAAGTTGAAATCCTGAATCCGCCCTGGCATAAAATTTCCAAGAAAATTATGTAGCATTCATGTAGCAATATAGCTGCAAATTATGGACAAAATAGTGCTATGCACATGTCGAAATGGTTCAGCTTTTGGGAGACTGTCCCCCAGACCCTAACAAGGGTTCTGCCCTTGGACGCCACTGGATACTTCCGTCCCCAGACCAATACTTTTGTACCCACCCCAAGAAAATACAAAATCCAGCACTTGTGAGTAAGTAGGTGAATAGATTCTTAACGGCACCATCTACACTGATACATAACACACAGTAACTGATAGTTATGGGCGAAATAGAGATGTGCATATGTTAACATATTTTTTTCTGCTTCTGGGGGGACTTCGTCCACAGCCCCTTCGATATTGTTGCCGTTTTTGGCGACAATGTCGCGGGTTTCGGCGACAATGTCGCGGCTTTTGGCGACAATGTCGCCGGTTTCGGCGACAATGTCGCCGTTGTTGGCGACATTGTCGCTGGTGTGGACGGGGCTTAACACTTATCATCACCTCTCGTCAGCTTCACCTTAACTACTATTGCCGTCGATCAACAGAACAAGTAGGTACGCAAAATTTCATGTCATTTTCTCCGCAATAAAATTTCAGTTCAAAATTTTAATGAAAAATTTAATGAAATGTTTAGAAATTCCAATCCTTTTCATTGTAATAGGAGTAGCTAGAAGAAGACAGCACTCACAAGAGTGCAAAGACTCACACCGATTAATTCATGAGTTGCGACTGTGACCCCAAAGTAAACTGGTTTCCAGGACTCATTGTGAGACATTTCTATGTTAAGTTTGGTGATCCTACCTGCATCAGTTTTTGTAATATCGTGAGAGAGAAAACAGACAGACATACAGACAAACAGCGGTGAAAACCCTACCCCCGCTACTGCCGTTGATAATTAATGCGTTGATAATGCACATTTAAATGTGACCAAAATTCTAGCAAACTGTAACATAAACTGAGTTCGATGTTATGATAATTGCTACAAGTTTTGTTAGTTGTTTATCTTCCAAACTTCAAAGTACAAATTATAAACAATGATCTATGTTATGCTATTCTGGTTTACCGTCGTTTCCCGGAAAGTTACTTTCGCCGAAAAGACGTTTCCCAGAAAGACGTTTCCTGGAAAAAGTGCATTATGATCTCGGCCTGTCGTTAACCGAAAGGCGTTGTTGTCAGCACAATACCTCGAAGATCGTCGACAATGATGTGATCTTCTCTCTCTGACAGCTGCGATGTCATACCGAGCAGCAGCTTTTCCAGTCCGTATCGCTCAATGATCGCCTGTTATTCCACGCAACACGACACAACCGGTGTGTTCGGATACGACCATTCAGCGCTTCAACCATTTTCACCACATTGGTAGTTGGTCATCGCAGTGTCACGTTAAATCATATAAAGCCGTTGTGCTCAATGGTGCACGCATACGTTATGCAAAAATTACGTATCGTAGTACGTACGTACGTTTTAGAATGACCTACGCGTACTTTTCAATCGCGCGCCTGTTCCACAGTCTCGGCATAGACATCAGTGTTAATGAAATTATACCGACAATCTACTTGTATAACACGCTAGCGCGGTACGTGCTATGAAGTATAGCCATATGCCTGTCTGCTTGTCGTCCGTCTCTCTCTCTGTCTGTCTGTCTGTCACAAGGCGGTATTCTATTTTTGCGTGATGATGGATTTAGCCCTGGCGATGTTTTCTGTACAAGCGTACCAATTTCAGCAAGTATGTTATAGTTTCATTTACGGTATTGAAGCTCAGTTGTATTATACCAACCTCATTGTCGTTAAACGAACCTGCTGCTAAATCATCAACAGTTACTATTACAGACACGGGTTGCTGATGCAGAAGCTGATTGCTGGAGACGTGTTCGGCTTCCAGCAAAACAATGCATCAGCACCTTGCGCTGATCATGACACAGTCAAGCTTCTATACTGTGGGGCACCCCAGGTCCATCTCCCAACATGTGGCCAGCCAAATGTCAAGACAATATCCAGTGAATTAGCGTACCTGGCGCGTGATGCAGCAGCCTATATACGAACGTTATAGCAGCCAGTACAACCTGAGAGTTCCAGTATGAATTGCACAGTCGTTCACCCGTAGCTCCGTTTGGTTTGCGAACGAAATTGCACTGTTTATCTCTGCAATAAGAAACACGCAAACCAATTAAAGTCTTCCAATTAATGAATTTTACGAATCAGACAGACAGACACATTAACTATATTTTATTCGTTTGTCGTAATAAACTGTCAACATCAAAAATTAAACTGTGAATGATAGAATTAATTTAATATTTATTAGATCGCCCGTTGTACGTATAGTAGAAACGGCGATCTTGTAATCTGCGCACATTTTAAACAAATAATTTTCTCTACTCGCTTTTCCGACATCTGTAAACCGACATTCTAAAAATTTTCCACATAACGTGGCTTTAGCCCAAAGGAAGTGCTGCTGCTATGCCATTTTCCTAAAAGTGCACCTAAGAATGAAGGGCGAAAACCCCAAATTTAACCAAATTTGGTGCCCAATAGCAACATGCGCCGTTATTCCTAATGAGGAAAGGAAATAGCAAATCGAAGACAACAGTGTTAACCAATGATTGTTAGCCTATAATTATGTTCACCAAATTTGGTAGGCGTCGGATACACTACCACAGAAATCGACGTGATAGTTTATACAAAATTTTTGCGATCTATGACATACATCGCGGTCACGTAGGCATAGATTGTAAATGTGGTAAAACTTCGGAATGGGAATGGGTGCAAGATAGAGTGACTCAATGTCGCTAAAAATAGCTCCAATCGATAGAGCACATACGCGTTCCTATTAGCGTCCCATAGTAACTATGTCCCTATCTTGCACCGTTTCTGATAGAGATTGGTCGAAAATCGAACGTACCCCACCTCTATTTGGCGCCCCGTTGGGGTGATCCCGTTGGAATTTGGCCTAGATTTCTGGCACCAGAGTTCGTATGGCGTGTTTGCGTAATTCTATATTTAGCCGTTTTGACACAATGCCGGCGTGTGACGGACTGACAGACAGACGGCGGACGTACAGACGGGCGGACACACGACGACAGCTTATATCGCGCTAGCATAGCGTCGCGTGGTAAAAACGGTGCAAGGTAAGGACATAGTTAATATAGAATGCTAATAGGAAGTCATATGTACTCTATCGAATAGTGCTATTTCCAGTGACCTTGATTATCCTGACTACTCCAAACCACCCCATTTTCCCATATTTTGTATCGCCTTTCATATCTTCGTAGTGAGTGGAGATAGAGACTTCAAGTTTGGTAGATAGGTTGATAGTAGCAAGCTATCCCTAAAAAGGGGCGGGGTTAGGTCACGTGAAGAATTTAAATTTTGGTGGGCACCAACCGTATGAGTTATCACGTCGATTGTCTCAAGTGCCGTCAAGTTAGTAGACGGTCAGTGTGATAAATTAGCGACGGTCATCGGTCACCACTTGTTCACAGTGACCGTCGACATCTGTGTACAACACGGTGCGTGTGAGGCACCGCGTCGCGTGGGTGTGTCAGCGGCAACGGAGACTTGTTCTTGACTGGTGGCATCGATGTGAAGTACTGAAAAGATGCACGGCTTTTTACTTTTCACTCAGTACTAGACTAGGCTATATTGCTGTAGTAATCAAAGCAACCTGATGTAAAATCCAGGCGGTACCATTGAATGACCGATCCTCAGAGCGACTGCTTCAAACATGGCTGTCACGCACGGTTCGATGTGGCTTTGATAACCTGTCAACGTGATGCAGCGTGCTATGCTAATGCTAGAAAGCCCTCACTCGAGGTGGCACCGACCACTTTAGTGACATTTTCTTGACCATGACCTTTGAACTTTATGTATATTGTATGTGTAACGGTAATTCAGTCTATCGACTGCACGGATGCAAATAAATCACTACTGCAATTGCATTGACCTAGACAGTTTATAGATAAAACAGCATTCCAAATGCACTTGTATTACTAACATATGACAGTCAAATATCTGGATAAGAGTTTATTTAGTTCATGAGTTAATGGTCGAACACACAGGTAGACGCACACACATGGATCAATTGCTCAACCAGGACCACGAAAGTGTTCGGCAATAAGTTACTTCACATGACAAGTACAATCTGGCCATTACAAGTGAGTTTAACACTAATAACTATACCTTTCTGTCCCATAATGACGTTCGGACAGCGTGAAAATGCTAAGTTCCACCGTGATTACAATAGCGTAATGTTAATATTCTCTAATTACAGCTCCGTAACGGTTAGAGATAGACCACATAATAATGTATTGGGGGTCAAATAGGCAGTCGGGGTCGATGAGTCAAAATATCGGGTCGCCGCCATATTTCCACTTCCGGTTTGACCGTAAGCGGCCCCCTGACGCTCGTTTTTGCAGTATTTTGGCCAATATCGCCACCGTATCGCCAGTGATGGCCAGGCGATCGGTCCAAAAGGTCAAGCTGGAAGTAGTGTTTATCTCGACGTCGCGTGCGTATTCAATGCAAAATGAGGTCAAATTAGATCCACTAAAACATTAGCGAGGGCACGGATGAATGGTGACGTTCGCTAGGGGACCTGTTTGGGTATAAAATAAAACTATATTTGGAACTGTGGCTCAATGAACTTCGGCCCAAGGGCTGCCGCAATGAGTGAAAATTTTGGAATTTTGGATTATCACGTTTTCTGACCCAACAGTTAACGTAAAACTGTAAATTACTGTAACTAATGAACGAACCAACCTTCGTATTTCGGAATTTCTTGGTTTAGAAAAGCCGGCAACCACTCATACATTACAATGTTCTAAAAAACACCGCAAAAACGACTTAAAATTTATATTTTCCAATGACGCTAACTTAAATACCAACACAACTAATATCAACAACACGATACGCATAACTGGAAACTGTCGCTGTAAATAAAACTAAAGTAACTACTGTAAACAGCGTGTTGGCCTAGTAAACGAAACTGAGAAAGAGATAACTAAGCTACATGACGACGTATAACATGTCTATCTGAACTTGAATACCTTCTCGTATCCGTGACAGTGAGCCATTTTCGACATTTTTGATTTCGTATTTTTTTGTATTTTAAAGATTTTACTAGTTTTTTATTTGGTGATGTGCAGTCAACTCTATAAGCAGGATAGCATAAAAACGACAAGTCGGCTTTTTATGCCTCCTATAGCCAACTATACGGTGTAACGGAAACACAAATCGTTTATTTCCTCATTTACACGCTCTGTAATTTCTATTAAGTCGGCGGCCTCTCCGGCAGGTGAGTCAATACCTGTAGTATGGCGATGACGCGGCGTCTGGCGGCGTGAAACAGTCGCTCATCAGTCCACGTTGGATGCTGAGCCTGCAGTCGCGTTGCAATGGCATTGTGATAGCGTAGCCAGACAACAGACAGGGCGAGCAGTCCCGGGTTCTGATGAGCGTGAGAATCGCCGACCACTCATCACACAACGGACGCATTTTACATTATTATCACCACCACCACTGCCAACTCCATGTAACGACCGTTTTGCACGTAAATCTGGGTCAGCCAGTTACGATACGATATGGTATACTTACGTGCGCTCAAACGCTGACAAAAGTTCCAGCTGACACGGCACAAAAAAGGAAAAATAAAGAAGAAACGAAATACAAAAACCGAGTAGCTTAGAACTGACTTTTTTCTTTCACATGTTCGGGAAGAAAACCTTCGGGCACATTTGGTACATGTTTTTGTACAGGCATGATATGTATACCCTTTCTGTCACCCAACCAGCACTGTTAAAGCATTAAAGCACTGAAGGGTTGGACATTATGTAGGTTAACCTATGTAAGTTCCAGTTAAAAACTGGAGGATAATGTTAGAGCAAAGATTTACTGTCCATATATATTTTTTCATTTATTTACGGCAACTAGCGCGTTTGGATTAGGGAGAAGACACTATATCTACCGTATATGTAGAGTTCTCAACAGTGTTACCAACGTTTTCGTACTATATGCCTTCATATCAGAAAGTCGGAAAACCAGTGAACATACTTTACGAAAACTGACAGTATAATAACAATCTCACTGATCAACAACGTGCTGTGTTATTTTGGTACGTTACCAGCTGCAGTTAAGTTAAAGTTAATGTATGCTTATTGTAGTTGCTACTATGGCTGTGAGTTATGGGACCTGAGCAATGGATGTATTAATAACGTCTGTATCACGTGGAGAAAAGGATTGAGGCGGGTGTGGGGACTGCCATATAATACACATAATGAACTGTTGCCTGTGCTGTGCAATAGATTACCTGTTTTTGACGTTATATGCTAGCGAGTGTTGTCTTTTGTACACACCTGTGTTAACAGTGACTCTGCGATTGTCAGCTATATGTCAAGGTATGCACTGCTGCATGGACGCATGTCTTAACCATTGGGTCGTAATGCAATTTATTGTAGGCTACGGTATGGACTCGATGTCAGCAGTATATTCTGTCACCAGTTTAATCCTGGTAGAATAATTTGGAAGAGGCATTTGTGCAATATTTCCCCGGAACTGCAAGTCAGAGTCGAGGTCTTGAAAGATATGCTAATGTACAGAGTAGATAAATGTCAGTGTATACTCACTAATGATGAATTAGAGCATATCATTCGCTTTATTTGCACTGAGTAGGTTTTATCGGTTAACTGCTCTGTTGTCATTGCTTTATACTTTCTTTTTATTTTTTATCATTGTATATGTGTATGCGTGTATTTTTGTACCTTAAGTACGATTTTAATAATAATAATAATAATAATAATAATAATAATACCAGCGTCAATATTTTTAGCATTGCTGAGTTCCACAACGCTTCACGTTAGAAAACTGCAAACCAAACGACGGACGCGAAAGCTACGGCAACGAACCGACGTGCTGTTTCAGAATCTTTGTCGCACAGGCTTAAATACTTAGTATCCCGTTTAAGCCCATCGTGGTCGCATCTCACTCTCTTCTTGCTTCTGACCAGTAATTTTTCGGTCAGAAGCAAGCAGAGAGTAAGATGCAACAACGATAAGCTTAAACTAAATACTAAGTATTGCAGCATATGCGACAAAGATTCTGAAACACGTCGTCAGTTCGTTGTCATGGCTTTGTATCGTATTATAGTTGTCTATTTACTTACTTACTTACTTGTACTTGTAGCTTGACGGACTAAAAGGCAGTCGCCTTAAATGCCCGTATCTGGATTCATATGAAGTTTCCAATCACGGACTGTTCTTAAACGAGTTGACGGACGGGGCGTCAACAATTTGTGCCATGTTTGTTTCGTACTTTGTAAGCACATCCTAGTTCGTGCAGTTTATTTTCATCTGTTTTTAGGCTATATATCTGAAGGTTGTCGTACCCCTATTGAAGCGTAGGCGGAGTGCTTATCTCGTTTACACAGATATTGAGCCAATAGGCGGCTATAAAACGCTAAGTCTGTAACGCTTTGCCAGAGCGACGCCAATCCCACGGTTACCTTCCCAGTTACAAAAAATCGCCGCCCTTTGGCCGGTACCAAATTATGTTTGCTTGATGACAGAGGCACATGCGTGTGAGGGTCATTACGCGAGCGACCTATTATGGTCGTACAGCGAAGCTATACGGTCTGTATGATACGTGTTGCGTGTTGGCGCTGCGGTAGGGCGTTGGACTTGCGACTGACAGGTCGCGGGTTCAAATCCAAGCCGGCCCGCTTTCACATAACATAGGTCAACTCAGTCTTGCATCCCTCCGGGGTCGCTAAATCGAGTACCTGCCTCGGCTAGGGGGTAAAGGTGGGTGACAGGTAACACTGTGCGATCCCATATGGCATGCGAGTTTCCCGTACCGGTGGCGGTAAAAGCTTAATTGATGCTAACTGCTATACACTGTTTACTTACTTACTTACTTATGAAACAAGTATGTTCGTTGCTGGTCTCGTCGCGTGCTGCCTCCTGGTGAGTCACGTTGCGTTGAGTATGCAAAGCGTGCTCTATTAAGGTTAGAAGAAAGATAGGACAGACGGACAGACGGACGGATGCCAGACCGTTACATTAAGCTTACAGCTAGACGCCGCCAGCGTAATAAATGTTATCTGTGTATTTGTATTGACTTACTCCAGTAATCTTCCAGCTGCGGCAGCGAGTTGGTCGTGGGGCTGGGGTAGTTGTCCAGCGGAATGCGGGCACCGTTCAGTGCCGGGAAGTTGGCGGTGGAGTTGAGAATCGCCAGCTGTCCGCCGACGTACGACCGTAAGGCACTCGCCCAGACGTCTCCTCGACCGTAGATGAAGTTACCGTCTATCCAACTGGTCGCCTGGTTCAGCTGAACGGCAGAGTACGACAAAACAAAATACGGTATCGCGATTTATAGGCTACTAGAATGGTTTTTTGGTGTTCCGCTCAACGTTTGCCAAGTTGTATTGGCGGCTTTGTCAAAAACTGAGTTGCTTTTCATTGAGTCTGGGGTGAAAAGCAGCGGACAGTGTTACCGGGATATCTTACTATTTCAACAAACGATGCTATCAAACATGTCGTGGACGACTATTTCATATTTCTTTCAGTTAGCGAACGAACCGAATCCGAATACACGCGCAACATCATGCTGCATCACCAAATTCTACACTTCCTTTTTCCTGAGCTATGGCTCCCGTCAGCCTAGAGCTCCCAAAGCCCCCATTAGTATAAGATTCCATTATCATTGCTGTGAATTACAAGGCAACAAGATTGAAGAAATCTGACAGCATTTGTAGTCAAGAAAAATGCAATTTTTCCATGTTTCCGAGTTTTGTCGGGTAGTACGGAAGCAAATTTATAGCAAATAGCAAGACAAAAGTCGGACTTTTTTGAGACAGAGTTTGGAGCACTATATTACTCAATAACTTTGTAGAATAAATTAATAGCGGTCATTCTCATGTCGTGATATCAAGATAACGTAACCATCTGTTATAGGCCGAGACCGAGACAGGGTGGCACAATACACTGCCGATGACAAATTTTAAATACTTTAACTTTTCACCAAAGATAATTCGATGCTTGAATAACTTACCGGTTGTCTCGGTCTGTTCGGCGCGTTGCCGGTTCTTGGATCGTAAGCGGAGCGCAGAAACGGAAAGCCGGACTGTGCGCCACCGGAACAATTCTCACGGAATTCGCTGTCAGTGTCCGGTACCGGGACTTTTACCAACTCCACCGGACACGAAGAAGCCGTGGCGTCGACCACTTCGTAGGACACCAGCTGACCTGCACGTTTAACTAACTGATCGGATTTCAATGAATGGACGGCCTCTAACCATTTCGGGCCGTAGAACTATAGGCCTACTGGTACCTAACACATCAAACTGATTACTACTACTTGAACGGATTTTAATGAGTGGACGTTTGACCTGCATTCCTGCTGTAGAACTACCCGATAACTAACCCACCAAACTGACTGCCTCTCGGATTCTAGACTATCAGCTGATTCTAACGCTCGTTGCTTTAAGTTCTTTCTCATAAATCTTTTATTTCGTTCCGTGTAACTTTTTGTTTAGTTCCGTGTGGTAGATTTTAAACTGCCTACTCGTTAGCTGTAGAGAATACATTTTTCAGTCACCATTGCATCCTACCGCATCGTAAAGTAAACGTCGCCAAACGTCGACCAGTTTTCAATTGTTTCTCTGACAGACTTAGTAAATCTATAGTAAAGTGGTCACTAAAAGCCCATCACGTCACTACACTACCTTGTAACTTGTAAGACAGACATTAATAATAATCTTTATTCGCCATTAAGACAGAAACAGTATACAAAATATAAAAGAATTAAGCACTATAAAACTCAGCCTAAAACAGTAGGTAGACAGATATATACAATGTGAACCGATACATATATAAAATCAAACACATGCCCAGTCTAATCAAACTGCCTTACAAAGCACTGCCAAACAGCATACTTTTTAGTACTACGAGTCTTGGCAACATTTCCATATTTAAAATTAAGCAAATCAATAGCACCATGCATGTCAATAAGCACAGCAGCTATACTGATATTCTTACAGTTATGCAAACAGTTTCATTTGCATAGGTCATAGATATATTCGAATGGCATCTCGTGACAATTGTACTGAAGCTCAGTGACAGATTCCCATCGGTTGTAACCAAAGATTTTCCGAAAAGTATCATTCCAACACACACCAAAGTCTTTAACTTTGTAGCTAGGCAGGTCCAATGAACCAATACAGTAAGTAAGTAAAGGGAGACAATGTGACTTGACTAGGTGTAACTTCACGAATTCATTAGCATATTTACAGTCAGCTAGGACAGCATTACAAGCAGCATAAAATTTTCTTTTCACATAGCTACAATCAACATGCAGATTGAAACCAGCAACAAACACAACACCCAGGTATTTACAACTTGAGACCCATTTGACATCTTCATTATTTAATTTCATACAATCAGAAATGTCAGAAAACTAGCGACGATCTGAAACACTCACTGTCGAATGCCTTTTGGCGTAACGAACAATGATAGGAATGTTATGTCAATTTACCGAAGTAGGTGAAGAGCGTCGTTCGGTCACGGTATGACGGTAATCCGCTTGGTCCTCGAAGTACGGTGTTGCTGACGACGCGAGGATTTGGTCGATCATCTTTCGCCGACAACTGGTAGGTCAAGTCACTGTACGTCGGCAGCGTCCGATAGACAATGCTATCACCTTGACACACGCAGTGCAGTGTCATAATTACGCTTCACCTTGTCTCTGGAATCAGCTTCCTTTGTCTCTTCGTAAACCTCATTCTGGCACCAGTTCCTCCATCTCCTGCTCACCTATTCCTTCACCCACCATGTCTTCCTCGTCTGATTCACCACTTTGTACATCTATAA
>Ga0209363_1001511_pt1 | contig 11252 bp, 6 predicted proteins | sample WorMetexBAHAMAS3_FD_187385 | JGI IMG/M metagenome (GOLD analysis project Ga0209363, IMG submission 187385) | Marine gutless worms symbiont microbial communities from Max Planck institute for Marine Microbiology, Germany - Inanidrilus exumae... | ecosystem: Host-associated > Annelida > Digestive... | reverse complement strand
CATAGGCCTAATCTGGGGGGGGACAATTTGCATTAGCGTCCCCATCACTCCAAATTCTGGGGGACTCGTTCTCCTTCTCCCGTGATTAGCGCCCATGGTTTATGCGGTTTACAAGTAGCCATCTCTATGAACGTTTGTCAGTCCCGCACGGAATGAATGAGGAAATGCGGCGGTTGCTGATCGCGTGAGCGCAAATCGCCGCCAGCAGTCGTGAATTACCATGTCGCTGAGTGGTAGTAATCCCCTCGTAATGGACGCATTCGAATTGCCACGAGCCAGACGGAAGTCTCTAGAGATGCGCGGATTACCGACAGCAACAGAATATCGCCATATTTTCAGCGTGATATGTTCATTTATTTTTACCGCGCGACGCTATGCTAGCGCGGTATATGCTGTCAGCGTGTGTCTGTCTGTCTGTCCGCTCTGTCGGTCACACGCCGGTATTGTACCAAAACGGCTGAACGTTAATCTTACAGAGATGAACAAACGGGGATCAGCGAAACTGTTGCGCATATTCTTCAGGAGTTAAATTTTGCATTTATTGTTGCACCATTTTTCCTCTAGTTACCAGATGGCGGCACCGCGGGGGGCGCAGTCTGCCGTTTCCGATAGCGTCTTATGTGATTAGTAGGCCTAGAAGAGATGAGCCAGTAGTGATCAGCGCAGCTGTTGCATAAGCCTATTTGTTGCACTGTTAGCTGTAGCTGTTGTAGTTGTAGTTGTAGCTAGCACTTCTGTAGTTGTAGTAGTGATACTACAAGTACTAGGCCTAGTGCTGTTACTACTAGCCTAGGCCTACTGCTATAATACTACTGAGGTCACACACAGTTACCTGCCACCCGGCAGTTACCGGCGACAATTGCACGAAATCCACGAGGAACAATGGAACCAGAATTGGTTTCACATCTGCTGTCAGTTACACTAAAAATGCCAAATTTATCACTTGAGTAATATCTGAAGGCACATTTGTTTTCAGTTTTTTGTTTTTCATATTTCACGCAGTTTGTGGATCGTACGTACTCATGCAGATCAAGTGCGAAGAAATCGTATCAAACTAAGTGTCACGGTACGTGGGCTTTTATAGTGAACGAGATACCGACGTCCAGCATTTTATTTTTATGAATTCGTGCCTCTCTACTGCGATGGAAGCGCTTTCCTCTGTTGCCTGCTTCCATCAACGTATCCGCCTGCGCAGCCATGAAGCGTCGGACGTCACAGCTCTGAGTTTTCAGCGATAGGCCTACATGAACAGGCGTCATAATAGTCGGTATATGAACGTCGGCGTTGTCTAGAGAGCATAATTAGCGCCCGCTTTCTCAGATAAGCAAAAGGTAATTAGCGATATAAGTCGCTACATTTTCTTCATTCTATTACACGATAATTACTTGATAGACTCTATAGTTTATAATGATAAACCAAAGTTTTATATCTTGCCCAGTTTCTGGTATTTTAAAAATAAACAAGAACTCATCAGTGGATGATATGAGATAGCGAACGTGAACTGTTATACAACGATATCGCACACGTACTTCAAAATACCAAAAAGAACTTACTTAACAAATTAGACGATAGCAACTATGAACGGCGCATTACGTCTTGAATTTATGAATCTGCTACAGAATTTTCACCTTGCAGTTATAGAATATTTATACCGTGGGCGTCGCGCGGTCCCTCTGCAGACATTTGCTACTAGACATAGTAATCGTAAATTGTCCATAGTTATGGCTTTGTCAACCACTTTTACGCAATGCGCCCCGGCCAGAAACTACCAAATTCGGTAAAATAACGCAAAATAAGGTCATTTCGACGTTCAAGGTCATTCAAGGTCACCGATTTTTGTATCAGTCGAAAACTCATATGCGACTTCCTATCAAGACGATAGCTAGGCAAGTACTGCGCATTAGGTCTTGAATTTATGAATCTGCTAGAAATTTATACCGTGGGCGTCGCGCGGTCGCTCTGCAGACGTTTACTACTAGATATAGTAATCGTAAACTGTCCATAGTTATGGCTTTGTCAACCACGTTTACGCAATGCGCTCCGGAAACTACCAAATTCCAGTAAAATAACGCAAAATAAGGGCCATTTCGCCGTTCAAGGTCATTTAAGGTTACCGATTTTGGTAAAACCTGCTATTGAATCATTGTGTGTCAAAAAGTGTAGGGGACGTTTGCATGACTGTCCCCCGGCCTGAAATCTGGGGGACACGTCCCTCTGTCCTCCCTGTGCATGCGCCACTGCAAGGCTGCTAACCTCTCAAATGTGATTTCTCATACAGCTGTGCAGCAGTTGGAAGATTTCAAATGACAGTGCGTCGCGCGGTCCCTCCATGGTAACCGAGCGTCTTGTCTAGTTTATTTGTTTGCTTGTTTGCGTTTATTTGTTTGTTTATTATGTATTCAGCTTCAGACTACTTATTTATATTCCGTCAGCGTATATATATATACTCTGTGACTGCGACGTCATGGATTCGGAGGAGTTCAGGAAGAGAGGGAAGGAGATGGTGGACTACGTGGCGGACTACCTGGAGAATATCCGTGACCGGCGGCCGTTGTCCAACGTCAAACCGGGATACCTGCGAGAGCTACTTCCGGAAGAAGCGCCACGAGATCCGGAGCCATGGAACGACGTGTTTCGTGACGTTGAACGTGTCATCATGCCAGGGGTGAGCACACTCAACAGCTTTGTGGTAACTGACCAGCTTCTCGCCGACTGCAAAATCAACTTGCCGAACTGTCAACCATGGAAGCATTACTGACAAATTGGCAAGCCGACTTTGGTGTCGGCGAGTTGACCAGTCATAAAATCGATCTATTACGCTGTTTCTAGACCATCAGAGTCTTTAGTTATACTCCTGCTTCACAAATTGCCAGCTATAGAACTGGAAAACACAACATGTCCTCGAATTTGTATCTGAAATTTGTATCGTTAATCCAGGTTTTCAGACTTTATATGCTGTTGAGTTATTGATGATGATGTAATGCAATTCTTTAGCCTTGAGTGAGCTGGAGTACAGTGCCACAATGCCACATAATTAGACCCGTGCATGCAATGCATAGATGTGGCCAATTACTACAGATGTCACACATGGCATTATCTGTGTGTCTGTGTGTCTGTGTGTGTGTGTGTGTGTTGAGCACATAGCTGATATGTGCAAAAACGGTTGAACCTATTGAGATGCTGTTTGGAAGGCAGTCTCGTGTGGGCACAAGGAACCTTGTGTTAGACGAGGGTCCAGATCCTCCCATGAGAGGGGCACTTTTGATGGGGATATCTGCTGGCCTATTGTATCGACCCTCCACGAGTACATTCCGCATTAGTTTGCCGGTGCACGTGCTGGACGAATGTATTCACCGCAGTGTGGGTGAGAACTACTTCGGACATTTGTTTAGATTTGCTATACGTAACAATTTTGTTGTAGGTATACACCTCCTGGAGTCACGTAATTTATTACTTTTTTCTAAATTTAGCTGATAATTACATGACAACAGTTTTTGCAGGGAGCCCCGTGGCATCATCCGCATTTTATCCGGCCATCAGTTCGTATGGGTCCAGGATGGCCATTATCCTGTCTGATGGTATCCACCAGTTTCACCTGGGTAATGACTAATGAATAAGCTAAAACTGTCGCACTATCCATTGCATTTATTTGTGTTCTTACGGGATTAGATTGTTGTTAGTTTTAGAGTTAGGGAAAGGATCAGAGTAAAGGTCTGGATTTCCTTCTGATAGAATTTCTTGTTGATTTGGTCTGTTTGGAAGTCGTTGTGATGGGCCTCATTTTGGCTGACAGGTAACACACTGGCATAGTCCGTTCTTCGCTGCCTACTACCCGACTGCCAATTCCTACCCGGCAATCTGTGCTGACATTCTCTCCGATGGAATTGGCTGCATTGGATTCACCTGGGTAATAATACACTGTGTTCCAGCTTTCACGTTACCTGAAACAAACATCTACCAGAAAACGTAGTTTTCTGTCAGATGCTGTTGATATTCGATGGCACAGTGATGCTTTGATGAGCCGTGCAATTTCATCTGAATGGTAGGGACCTTCAATACATTGTTTAGTTTAAATTCCAACAGCATCAGTCCAGCATGTACAAGGTACACAGTTTTTTGCTCAGTGAGTCCTGTTGTTATTTGGGCCACAGGCTTGGGCCCCTGGAGGTCCTAGATCCCAGTTTATTGAACTGAATTGAATCCCATTGAAGCTGTGCCTCTTTGGCCATGAGGCTCATGACAACAACACTAAAGAAATGTCAGTAAACATGTTGCTTTGACGATGGTAAACACTATCTGTGAGCTGTTAATGAGATCTTATAAAAGTAATTTCTTTAAATCCGATGCTTAGCTTAGTTATTTCAAGATATGATTAATCTTATGTTTTGACACATTTTTGGACGGCTTGGTGCAGATGATATGTAGCTATAGTAAAGTGTAACAAAGTATGAACCCTTAATCTTCAGTAGTAGAGAAAATGAATAGACTCAATGTGCATTAAAACGCAATTTATAAATGCTGTTATAATAGCATTAATATGCTTGTATTGAGATTTTAACTGAGCTGTTGCTTACATGATATTGGGATTGCAATGAAGTATGATTAAATTAATATTTGTTGGCCTGAATTTTTAGCAATCGAGTTTATTGAGCTGTTATGACAAAAATTTAACAATATTGTTTATAGTCACATGCTTTTTTTGTTGTCTCAATCAGATGTATCGAATGTTTTATGTGCTGTTGACAGATTTCAAGTCCGGCATGTACAGAGTTGGAAATGATAGTTATGGACTGGCTAGCCAAACTGTTGGACTTACCTGAAGACTTTTTGTCCACTGGAAAAGGCGGAGGTGTAATCCAGGTATACATATTATACATATACATATGGTATATGTCTTACCAGGATACCAACATACTGATATAAACATCAATATAAGCTTAGAACACACATTTACATATTAGTATGAATACGTTGTAACTCGTACGCCTATAGCAAAAGTTATATTTATAGCAAAAGAGACATTTTAGTGACGTGCCACAAAACTATGTTGTTATTTTAACTGTAAATTCTGCAGATTTTGAGCTATTATCAAACTTTACAGCAATGGACTAAGAAACGAATTCACAGCAAAGCAATCACTAAAGATATTGTAGCAACTGAAATGCATCGTTGTTACACTAAATATTGACGAAATACAAAAGACCTAGCTTTGGTCACTGTCCTGCTGTTGGCATTTCTATATCAGGAAAACAAATTTGGTTGTTTCACTCATTATCATGTGTCTATACTGTTTTAGCATTTTATTTGTTGTTCTGCAAGTTCTTTATTTGAATGAACTTGACACTTTATGCAAACAGCAATTGTTACCTTTTCCTTTGGCAGAGGCACTGTTTTGACCTCTGTTTGTCTGTCAGCAGAATAAGTAAAAATGTATGGACAGACTTTCAGGAAATTTGGAGAATATGTAGTCTGTGTAGTAGAGAAGAGTTTATTACATATTTACATTCACATACATACATACATAAGAGTTATTTGTATAGCGCATATAAATTCAAAAGAGTCACTATGCGCTTAAGTGATTTGAAGTGATTCAGAATCTATTCTGGATACCAGTCGGCCGTGTTCTGTCATACTATGACTGCTTGGTTTCACATGTCTGCGGCTGTACTGGTACAACGGTCAGTGCAATATTACCTTGCATGGTGGCTCAGTGGTAGGGCATTGGACTTGCGATTTACAGGTCGCGGGTTCAATTCCCGGCTGGTCCGCTTTCACGTAACATAGGTCAACTCAGCCTTGCATCCCTCCATGGTCGCTAAATCGAGTACCTGCTTCAGCTGGGGGTAAAGGCGGTATTCTCGCCTTTGTCGGGTGGCAGTTAACAATGTGTGATCCCATGTGGCATGTGAGTTTTCCGTAGCAGTGATAGCTAAGTTGATGCTAAACTGCTGTACAATGTTTACTTTACTTTACCTACCTCACTTATCACTCAGTTATCACAAGTGCAACTGCTGCTTGCCAGTAATGACATTCTACTGATTTCAGTGTAGCGCGGGCATAGGTATGCACTCTACCGTGTGCCCTTTAAGTAAGTAAGTAAGTAAGTAAGTAAATGTCAATTTGTAAAGCACAATTACGTGAACACCTCTAATGCGCTTCTAGTTTGTTGTTTTTGTGCTCATTGTAGGGCAGCGCCAGCGAGGCGACTTTGATAGCCCTACTTGCTGCTAGAAGCAGGGCTGTTTCGGCCGCCAAGAAGAATGACAAAACAACGTGTGATGGTCACATTCTGTCTAAGTTGGTTGCCTACTGCTCAGATCAGGTATCTGAAGATAACACAGATAACTAGATAAAACGTCCATCCGATCATGATAGCAGCCAAGAACATATTTCTTTAATTACTAATAGTTTTTAACGATTTTGCATTTATTGTACAATTCAGACATAAACAGTACATAAGTTCTTGGCTCTATTTGAGACGTTTCTCTTTTACGACTGGCCATTTTTGCATGTGTTTGTATTCTGCAAGAAAACTCATTATTTTCCACTTAATTCTTGGCTAATTTTTCAGAGACTATGTAGTCTTTTATGGGGATTACTCATAGCATGTTTGCATGTTTGTAATAACGCCATTTTATTTTGTGTGTATGTTGTACATACTGCGTTTTTATGAACTTCATATTAGTAGTATTTTATTTTGCATTTTTATATTGTGTATCATTGTAACCAAGCTAGCCTTATGGCTACAAGATCTCAGTAAACTTACTACTACTAGCTCATCCCATTTGTGGAGCTTTGAGCCTGTGATTGCTAAACTTAATTTAGCTAGCATATGATCGACGTCGACCGGATGGCCAGCTTAGTTAGCAGCCATTGCCTTTAACCAGTGTGGAAATTACTGGGGGTTGGGGGTTCAGCACCCTAGTTCGTGTATTCAACCTCCAATTTTGTCATCTATGTTGACTTTGGGGGCAGCGGACCCCCTAGTTCTTTTAGCTTAATTCCCACCCTGCCTTTAACCAACTAGGTCAGTATGCCAGCAGTCCTGATAACAGGGTTTACTGCTATGCAGAACTCGCTGTTTCTTCCCTAGTCATGGTCGAGACCTTCACAGGTACTCATTGCGCCTACCAACAAAGACATGATCAGGCTGAGTTGAGACAGGTGATTGGTTAAATACCAATACCATATACCAGCAAACGGTCCCCATACCAGTACTAAACAGATTCGACATAGAACAGCTTCCTTGATATGTGCATCGCCACTGCAGAGGACTGGGACGCATAGCGTTTCGACAACCGTTAACGCAGATGATCTTGTTATATGTTTTATTACGTCATATAGCAACACAGCGTCTAAAAACACTATCACAATCTGTAAAGCATACGATACGATACAGTAGATTTACATGCGCTCAAAAGCTGACGAGATGGCCAGCTTAATCTAGCGCACGGTCCAGAAACGAAAAATAATGAAAAAAATAAAAATCAAAAACCGAGTAGCTCAGAAGAAACGGTGCAGGCATACTATTATACGTGTATCAGATTAAGCATGAGAGTAAAAAGATGACACTGCAACTGTAGCCTAGCCAACGTGGTGAATTAATTCCATATGAAGCCTTTGATTGCACCCATTTGAGATATTAGATGACTGTATGTCATAAGTGCTACCTATTGCAATAAAAGCAATAGAAACAATATGATACAGTGACCGTAAAATCACGTTATCATACACCTCTTTCCAGAATAACGAGCTATATAACAGGTGAACAACATACCTGTAGTATCTTTATTACCTGTTCGTTGCTGTAGGCACATTCGTCGGTGGAACGGGCCTGTTTGCTTGGCGCCGTACATTGTCACAGTGTGCCGACTAACAGCCAGGAGTCACTGAGAGGAGACGCTCTGGCACAAGCCATCCAGTCTGACGTCGAACAAGGACTTATTCCATTCTTTGTACGTATAATCGTCACTTTTCCGTAACCAATATGTGGAACAGCTGGTGTTCATGTGTTACACAAACAACAGGCAAAGACCATAAAGTAACAACGATATATAGATTGAATATTCGAGATTCTTATGCATCTCATAATTGCATTGTAAACGTCTGAATGAAGCTTGCACATTGGTCTACATTGTCTTCAGCAGAACTAACATTGAGATAAGTTGTCATATAAGCTCTGAGTTCTTGACACTGTTATGTTGTCAGTAATTGTTGTGAATGTTTAGAAAATTTAGAACCTGTTAGAAAATTACCAAATTTGAAGTCTGTTGTCGTCACCTGTCCAATAGTTAGAAAGTTGAGTGTTCTATGTAGTGAGAGTCACTCAAGCTAATTGTTAATGGTACCATTTTTGGATCACATTCATTGGTATTTCACACTAATCATGTCCCTATTTGGTAACGTTTCTAAGATATGACGAGATATTTGTCAAAATTGCCAAATTTGCCCACCTCGTCTGTATTTATTGCCCCGTTTGGGGATAATCCTATTGAAATTTCACTAACAGCTTTGGTGAAGAAAAACTAGTCTATATGCTCTTATGTAATGTTGATCCGCTGCTGATCCTTGCAGTCATTTCAACCCAATACCAGCAAACTGACAACCAAATGCTATAACAGTATTGCCCTCTGTGTAGCTCTGCTATGCTAACGTGTGATAAAAATAGTTTCATTTTCAGTGATAAATGCGACATATATTCTTAAGCAAAACCTTAGTATGTGGCAGGTAAAATTGTGATTCCTCGTTAAAACGTGCCACACTTGAGCGCCTCAAGGAGGAGACATCCACAATAAAGTGCTATACAAATCGAGGGTTGTTTAACATCTTTACTCTGTATTACCTTTGTGACCCACCATGTATTAGTTATTTCACAGAACAGCAGGCAAAATGATGTTGAGCTGTTTTTTTTGCTGCAGTGTGTAGGGACGCTAGGCCCAACGCCAACGTGTGCCTTCGATAAACTTCTCGAGATCGGTCCAGTCTGTGAGTTTAATCATTACCTTTATACAGTATTTACAAAATCAATTTTTAACTAAATTGTTTTGTGACAGAAACTCGTCTTGTTTTCTTGTTAATTAAACATCTGGCTAATTTGATGATAAACTAACTTCATGAATACAAATAGACGAACGTGTGCAAGAAAAGGAAAGGGTAATTTGATCGATGTGTACTGCAGAACACACAACAATAATAGGAAGTTTGGCATGAACATTTTATGTTGACATTTTCAGGTTCTGAGCACGACATTTGGCTTCACATAGACGCGGCATATGCTGGCGCAGCATTTGTCTGTCCCGAGTTTCGTCCTCTGTTGAACGGCGTTGAAGTCAGTCAGTTTTCTCATAATATATAGGATGGCTCAAAAATCGACCATTGGTCACTGGGAGTGGAAAGGTGTCAGACTGTCAGTGTCATTGTATACTGTTGTTCATAACTTACCCGAATGCTGACCGATTTTCACATTCTTTCACCGTCAGAATCATCATCAAATTTTCAATTAAGACTCATGTAACTACACTACCTTGTGAATTATTTGGCATCATTTAAACAAACAGTGGCCAGTACTTCGGTTCTTTGGGCCACGCTGTACATTGCTATTTTCATTAGGAACTGAGTTTTCGCTGAACTGTCTTTTAAGTTTTCTACAACATCAAATTTTAGTAACTGTTACACTACTGACAGATAATATTATTGATCACAAAGTTAGAACTGTTGTGTATGAAACCCGAAGCTCAGGGGTCGCCGAAGGACCGCACAACACTGGATTTAGTGGCTGTTTAACATCATTTAGCTAGTATTTGCAGTTATTTGTCTGTGTACCAAATTTGAATTGCTTATCTTCACCCGTCTCAGAGATAAGACCCATTAAAAAATTGGAGAGTGGTCACATGACCTCACACCTTTTGCTGGAATTTGTTATCCTTAATATGATACTTGCCATGGACCAAAGTTTGAAATGTGGATATCTTCATCCCTTTTAAAAATATAACCGGTGGTCTAAAATGTACAAAAGTATCACCCCATCCTGACTGCGCCTCCTTTGGAATATAGTGTGTCGTCAGTTTGTGTGTGTTGCACATGCATTGCTGTAACAATAAAAAAGGTAAAGGCTTCCCATACTTGTTACCGAGCGTTGGGCCCAGAGCTGATTCCGGTGTACAGGAATTTAGTCCGCAGGTGACTATAAGTCATCCACCCGGCCGTAGGCTACCGTTACTTTTCGCCAGGCCTGCGGTTACCTTCCCAGTCGCAGAGCATCACCGCCCCTTAGCTGGTGCCAGGTTATACTGCTTGGTGACAGAGGCACATAGGTGTGAACAACTTGCCCAAGGTTGTTACACAACTTTTGCCCGGAGTAGGAATTGAACCCACGACCTGTTGATCGCAAGTCAACGCTCTACCTGTTGTGCCACCACGCCACCCAATGTAACAATATAAACATTATAAACAGCCAGCAGTGTAGCAGTTACATGTATTTATTGTTTATTTACTGTTAGTTCGCGGAATCGTTCAACTTTAACCCTCACAAGTTGATGCTGGTGAACTTTGACTGTTCAGCGATGTGGTAAGTGATTTCAAGTATATAGCCTGTCTCTGTAGCGCTTATGTAGTGGTAAAACGTCCATAATGCATGCTGTTAATGCACAGACCGAGTTTAAGCTTAATTCTGTGTCTGGTCGGATAAGTCATGTTGAGGTCATGTTTTGAGATTGATTTCTCGAGCAGGTACGAGGGTTTGACGGTGTACTCTGTGAACTGTGACTGCTACAGCCTCTGATGTTATGACTAGGGCTATGAATTGTTTGCGGCCGAAATCTGAAAATTCAAGGTCTACTTGTGGAAAAAATGCCAAATTCGCAGATAATTGGTGACAGCAATTATAGCAATACAAAGGAGCCGCTTTTAATAACAAACTTGTCAAAAAATGTTAACAAGAGATAAATCGAAATTGTCAGTAACTGAGTAACGTCAATTTAGTCAGTACATTTTAATCGATTCTGTATTGAATTGCATGTTGTATGTAAAGTTGTATAAAATAAAGATGTGTGCATTTATATCATTTTTTCTATGCTGTATTTTATAGTTGATGCTGTTATTTTGACGCCAGTGGATAAAAGTAGTCAAATTCATGACATTTCATGACACAACACAAGAATTCATGGTGGTAGATCAAATTCACGAATTTTGCGAATCCCACAATGGCCACGAAAAACAGCATTAGTATGACCATATGGTGCCATGTAATTATG
>Ga0209363_1001509_pt1 | contig 11257 bp, 7 predicted proteins | sample WorMetexBAHAMAS3_FD_187385 | JGI IMG/M metagenome (GOLD analysis project Ga0209363, IMG submission 187385) | Marine gutless worms symbiont microbial communities from Max Planck institute for Marine Microbiology, Germany - Inanidrilus exumae... | ecosystem: Host-associated > Annelida > Digestive... | reverse complement strand
AACAATAATACTCAAAGCACATACAAAGCTTGCTTTTTTGGCAAATGAAGATATATCACAGTATTAGCAGAACAAGAGAATTTTGAACCCATGGGCACTATATATGTACATGATCATAAGTTATAAGTAGGAAGTATGGCGAGTGCCATGATATGTCAGCTGACCATATTGTAAACTCCATAACTAATATGTTAGCATAGCAACGCTCATATTATAGTCTCATACAATACAGAACTCATAAAATCTGAATTTGTGTGCCAATTCATTTGATATGTTTTCAAAATAGTCCCATTCACTCTTCGACAAACAATAACAGCACTGCAATCATACAGGTAATAAGCACAAAAATAAATGAATGTGATAAAGCTATCAGCTGAGGGCTAGCGAACAATTAAATTCTAAAGTATTTTTAAAAAGCTTTCATTCCTACCATGTAACACACAAAAATTATACAAAAATATTAAACAAAAGCAGCTGACACTAAAGCTTTGCCGGAACAACTTCGTATGAGAAATACTCTGCTTGCTTATCATGTCAAACAGGTATAAACATCTTTTTAAAATAATAAAAATTATATGTGACATTACATAAAAACGTTACAACATAAAATCGAGAATAATATTGATCACTCCTATCTGAAATAATGGGTATTATATCAACAAAAGTACATAGTATTTATACTGTATTAAAGTTGGTTGGTTGGGAGATTAACGTCCCCTTTCAGCACAAAAATAGGCTATATCGGGGACAAAGTCTTGGGTGGAGACTTAGTTCCATCATGTTAAGGACGGCTAATGATACAGGAGCCTCCTGATCTTGTTGCCTTTTTGTTCAGTGACAACCCAAAATGGGTGTCACTTCAATAAGTATATTTTAAAACTAAATGCATGGCAAAGCCCAGCGTGAGCCCACCCAGCATTCTGTTGTCTAGATGTAAGCCCGTGCCACTACATAACACGTGCCAAAATTTGCCTGCTGTCTGTTATTTAACGTCCATGTGGTAAGGCTGGCAGTGTCTCCCAATGCCAAAATTTAGGGTGTGTGCAAAAACTCGCCAACCGTTCTCAGCCGTTTCTTGACCAATGTTCACCAAATTTGGGGGCATGCAGGGGAGTCCCTGTAGATTGACAAGTTTCTTTCCGACTGCTGACATCATGTTCTATAGCAGAGATATGTTCGATCAAAGTTCAAAGTCGGTCCCAAAAACGCGGTTTTTGCCCCCAGCCCATATGCGGTAAATGCCTGGGGGACTTCAAACCAAATTTTTCTAATAGAAGTCATGAGTGAATATGTGCCCAAGTTTGGTTGAGATCCGTTCAGTGACCTCAAAGATTAATAATAACGACAATCGATCGACTGAGTTGAAGTTTTACGACTCACTCGACACAAGATAGGTCATTTCAGAGACGGTCTGCCCAGCTCTTGACTTAAGATTGAAGACACTTAATCAAATACAACAAAAGCAAAAAAAACACAGGAATAAAATGACAAAAATCAAAAAATACTAACCTATACAAACACACGCAAAACGAAATTGGAACCTAAACCAACACGCAAATTTAAGAACTGTTCACACGTGTGTTCGCATTATTGTGCACAACTGTCGTACACAACACAGCACAGAACAGTTCTGATTATTTTCCCTCCCAACCTCCAGACAATCATCATTGCTCTGATACTGATGATATAAGGACATTTGCCCTCCCTTCCGCTTCACTCAAATCCAGCTAGGTATTCTAATACTCCCCAGCAGGTGTCCATCCATGTTTTTGATTAACTATTAAGCCTCAAAATGATCATTCCTATGTAAAACGCACAAATGTAAACACAGCATTCAATAACAATGGGAATAAATGCAGGGACACATGAAGGAAAAACGTAAATTCAAATCAGCATTCCAGTGGACAGCAAACAGCAACCAAATGGGGAGATAAATGGATGGTAAAAACAAGTGGAGGAATAAACAAGCACAGAATCACACACAGGCAACGACCAAAAAGCAGCCTTGGACGCCTACCTGCACCGATCCACCAAGCCTATCGGCAGTGGCTATAAACTGCGACACAAGATTGCCAACCGAGGGAGCCGGAGTCTCATAAATAGTATCTCGTATAGCAGACGGCTAAATACATATATATCAAACTGGCTTTAAATCCACTTCGCATTACGACTGATGTAACAACAACAGAAACATCTTTAACACTTAAAAGGCTCCATTTCAATCAGCTATAATGACACATTTTACAACACACCGCATGCAATGTGTCTTTACCGATTCGGATTCTTCATCACGACAGAAATACGATTGCTTACAAACACAACTATATCGCGGCCATTATACAGGAGAACACTTTGAACACTTGCCGTGACTGGCAAGTTCTGTCAAAATTGTTCGAGCCATTCATGAGATATCGTAAATGCAATATATCCAAACAAATGGAAGAAAGTTCCAACAGGACAGCTAGAAAACAATAATTTAACCGACACTCTCAGATGGCAAAGTCATAAATAGGAAACGGAAAAAGGAAAGTCCCACAAGATACAGTATTGCCGCATACCTGAGCACCTCAGTGGGATGAATTTGTTGTATCTATCCAAAGACTGCCATTTTCATTAAACATTATTATATGTCGACTTATCTACTCTTCTTCACAAGAAATGCAATGCCACCGCACTGCAAGACATGTGTTAAGTGAGTTGCTATCAACAGCGAACAGAAAAGATTGCCTAAAGGTGACTAAATCAGCAGGTTCTCTGGGAAACTTCTTTGATCAGATGCTGCTGAATGACCGATGTAGACCCTTTTATTGCAGCAGTGGTTCTGCAGCCAAAACGCATCAGTAAAATGACGAAAAACTTCAACCACTATAGCAGCACTTGAGTGTTCATACGTGACAGCATTTCCGTTATCTATTTCCCTCTCACCTATACTCTGTCGCGACATTGTGAATACATTCCGTTACCTTGGCCGTTTGACCACGTGTGGCAGGCACAGTTTCGCGACGCTGTCGATCGTCTCGGCCCGTATCAGCAGCGCGCTGCGACGAATCCAACGCCGACGGACCAGCGCTTGGCGTAGACAGCTGTACATCACAATGTAAAAGGTAAAGGTAAAGGCTTCCATACTCGTTACCGAGCGTTGGGCCCAGAGCTGATCACACACAGGCAGTCAGCCAGCAGGTGACTATAAGTCATCCACCCGGCGGTAGGCTGCCATTACTTTCCGCCAGGCCTGCGGTTACCTTCCCAGATGCACAGCAACACCGCCCTTTAGTCAGTACCACGTTATACTGCTTGCTGACCGAGGCACATAGGTGTGAACAACTTGCCCAAGGTTGTTACACAGCTTTTGCCCGAGTAGGATTTGAACCCACGACCTGTTGATTGCAAGTTCAATGCTCTACCCATTGCGCCACCGTTGTGTCACAATGTACCCACGACTAAACCACCTCCATTTTCCAGCCGTTTTCGCATGGTCCTCTTCCTCCAGCCGTTCAAGACAAAAATCTCTACAGATCAGTGGCACAAGTTCATAGTTCGAGAATAACTATTTTACTTTTTTCAGATTAAAAACACGCAGTTATCAGCAATTGTTAAGCCCAGGAAAATGTACTTGTAAAACGGACATTAAAATCAGTATTAACACATGCTGAAAGTAACATGAACAATAAATACAGCTTAACTAACAGTGACAGATTTCTATACTAGCACCAATAAATCATGATCATGAAATATAACTTGGCAGCAATAATAAAACATCTTTAACTCATAATATGCCGTAAATCTTAAATCCATAATGACAAATTGACTTCAACATCGTATGCTGTAAATTAGTGCTATTCACGGTTGTTATGCAGCAAAGAAAAAACTATGCATAAATATCTCCAATATCTGACCAGCTGTTTCTCAGTCCAGTCAAAGTTCCAGTCACACGCCCACGAGTTCCTCTCCATGACATCCATGAACAACTTATGCAGATAGTTGTAATCAGGCGTCTCAAAGAAGTCGAGCCGACGAACATAACGCAGGTATGTTGCCCACTCCTCTGTCCACACAACATTCAGCATGATTCACCATCACAACTGTCAACCGTTAAGCACTGCATGTGACACGATGCCTCATACAGAAGATAAACGTGATCCTCTGTGCCGTGCGAAACCAAATCACGTGCACATACCAGGATCACTTTGCAAAGAAAATAGTTCACTGCAAAAGGTGTTATGATTAGGTAAGTGTCTAACAATATGTCATAGTTAAGTAGATGTTGCAATGTTTTCTGGAATTTAGTATATTCCATATTCCATTCTTTACTGCTATGGATTTTGTTGCCTTACAGATAAAAAAATTGCTGGCGGCCGGGGCTCCACCCTGGACACCACTGGGGGAGTTCCCGATGCTCCCCATACCCACAAATCAGACCCCAATGGCTCGCACCTGTGGCACTCGCACCCTACGATTCATCGACCCGGATTGCGGTGTCCAAATTATGGTCACCTTATTTTCAATACTACTACATTAACCAAAAACTGAACCGCACAGTACTAACAACGGTATGATCAAAACAGTGATACGCACCAGCCTGATCGGCACATAGCACATCTATCGGCGTTGCGCGTTTTGTGTCGCCAATTTTCTGATAACGTTCTTTCAACGTTTCTGCCTTCAGTCCCTGCCACGGAAGACTACCTCGCAGGAAGTACAGGAACATGTGGCCGAGAGCTTCCAGATCATCTCGCCGACTTTGTTCTGATACAGCACACATACTCGGCAAAAAGAGTATGCATCCTTAAGTAAAAATACATATAACATAAAATCAATACAAAAAAACTAAACCAGGTTTAGTCACCTCCTATGACATCTGGCCTGGAAACGAAGTGGGAGTATTCTGGTAAAATCGGAAGGGACGGAAAAGCAAGAAAATAGATGAAGCGGGTGAGAAAGGGAAAAAGGAAAAGATACTAAAAGATTGTACAAGGTGGGAAAGCAAAGAAATGAAGGGATAAGGATGGAAGGGGACACACTGCCCCGGGCCCACACAGGGCGAGTGGCTCCAAAGACTTGCTCTGTACGCAACAGCACAGAACAATGTGTGCTGTGCAATGCTCAGAAAATAACAAATAATCATTCGACATCAATTCCCTCTCTAAAGACGAAGCTAACTGTCAGATGAAAGACAACTCACCTTTGCCAAGGTGTGTGTTGATACTCATGTATCTGGCAGTGCCTGTCAGACTCTTGTGTTCACGGTACGGAATGTGCTTATTGTTCTCTGGGTCGATGTATTCCTTCGCAAGACCAAAGTCAATTATGAATATTGTGCTGTCTTTGTGACTCGAGTGCCGACCAATTAAAAAGTTCTCCGGTTTTATGTCTCGGTAGATAAGGAACTTTGTATGGACATATTCCATCCTTCGAATCTGCGATACAGATAACACCTTAGGTCCATCAACAACAATAGAACACCACATAACTGTCCGTGATAAAGATTATACAATATACCTGATAAATGTAATTAATAAAACAAAATACCAACCAAGACAATATTTACAATTCAATAAAAGTGGCCAATCCAACAAAAAATAAACATATTTAACAGAGTTCTCATTGACAAATAAGGCATCACTGCATTTATGAGATTTGGTGGTGCTGCCAAAGTCTCATTCTATATCAGAAGTACTAAAATGTACAGTTATAATAACTATTAATGTAAAAAAAACTTGACAGTTTAAAACGGCTTGTAAGGATGGATGACAGTGGCTATGTCACACAACTAAAACAGCAAAAATCAAAAGGGTGACATTACTTATCAGCACACCGCCATAGAGTCAATGTGCTGACAAGTAATATCATCTTTTTGATTTTTGCTGTTTTAGTTGTGCGACATAGCCAAGGTCGTCCTTACAAGCCGTTTTAATCTGTTAAGTTTTTTACATTAATATTTGCTGTTTTATTAATTTAGCAATCTAATTTTTGCTAATCTAAAGTGCATGCAGTTGTCTGTGCATGCACAAAACTCTAGATCAGAAGTACTAAATTGTACAGTTATAATAACTACTGCGGGGGAATGAAAGGGAAGCCATTAGCAACATAAATAACTAGAAGATGGACTTCAATGTGTTGCCTCCGCCACCACATACTTAGGCCTCTGTGACCTTGGCCTTTGACCTCCAGATTCTAATCAGGTCATCAGCAGGATCTAGTTAATATTCCTGGTCCGTATTATAGCAACTGTTTGAGCCGTTCCTAAAGTATCGTGGTAACGATATCTGACTGGATGAAAAGACAGACATACAGACGAACGGGATAGCCTAAACACAACATTTTCACCAACACTGTCGGTTGGCAAAGGCATAAGAAATATGAATCTATAAAGTGTGTCACTTGAAGTCTAAAAAACCACCGAGTCACTCACAAGTTGGATGGCAATCATGAGAACAGTTTTCAGTGAGAACTTGCGGTTGCAGAGGTCAAACAAGTCCTCGAGGCTTGGACCCAGTAGATCTAATACCAACGCATTGTACTTGCCGCACGGACCAAAATAGTATACCTGAGGCACACCGTCTGCCAAACACCATACAAACACATACATGCCATTCTAACAGCCATTTCTGAGATAAGTTACCTGGGTCGAATGAATGCACCCTTGTCTTTCTCTCTCCATGGAATTATGCATCTTCTCAGTATAGTACAGTGTATATTGTATCAACTCCTTTCTTACGATAATGCCATTTGCCTATTCCTGCATCCTGTGCCGGACCAAAATGACAATCGCTTCCACGTAAACAAACAACTGCTGCCCTCAGCTTCATAACTTGCAACTGACAATAAAGCGCATTTTAAATATGGTTTGTAAATGTTGCGTTTGTAATGCTCTTGTGACCTTTATGTTCTAAATGGTGTATATGCATTTATGATGATGACGACGACAGCAAAATATGCACCAGAGTTAACAGAATGCTCTCAATATTATTTGTGTTATTACGGTGACAGGTATTTGCAACTCGGTCGGTGGCGGTGTTTTTTTGACATGCCACCGTGGTGGTGGTGACAGTGGCAAATATCGGTCGATGTCAAGGCTAGGGATGTTAATTGGAAACAGGTGGATGTCGCGGTTGGTTTTCCTGGAATGCGCTAATTGCTCACTGCACACAACGGTGAAGGGTGCACTTAGTGAGATCGTCGCGACGGTCCCACTAAGTACAGTGCCTAGACTATCGCTGCAGCCTGCTGCTGTCGGGATTGCGAGTGGGGAAGCGGATGTGCGGGGGAGGGCGGGCGGTATCGCCGTCGACTGATCTCGCCGTTAAGTTCACGTTCACGCAGTGTTCAAATGACGCTTACCGAAGTGAGGGGCAGTTTTCAGGAAACAGCGCCCAGAAAGACCGCCGAGCACACTGTAAAACACCGCGATGGCGGTGTTGGTTTTGGTTCGGTGGTAGCTAGCCACCAAAGTTTGATGGTCGTAACAACATTAAATATTATATCTGTAAACAGTAAGTGCACTGTACAATAAAAAACATCATACAAGATATCAATACTTAGCTTACCAGCCTGGCCGAGCTGTTTGTAAAAGCGATATTCAAGGTGAAGCTGTGGTGCTCTAGATTTCATTGGTTCCTGTTTACATAAGCCACATACACGTTTATCACAGTATCATGAACACTAAATAATGTAATTCTTTTTCGGAACAATTTTTTGCCTGTCATTCTTAATCCAACTGCAAGATATTACCTGCTGCATTATTAGCAAGTCCATACTGTCCTACTGACATATTTAACATTATAATCTCCATACTTATAATATTAGAAAAAGGAGCAAGAAGAAATAAAAGTTTCACTAAGCTCACAGTTCAATATCATATATCTTCTGTGAGTTTAACTAAGCTTTCATTTACTTCACACATCATACAAAAATAAAAATATACAAAAAGTATTACCAGCTTTATGGCAACATGTTCATTGTTATACAGATTTTTACCTGAAAGCACAACAACAGTGCATTATATTCACCTTAGTAATGAATCTCATTTAGGTGACTTTTAGGTCACACCACACAGGGCCAAGCACTCCGACTTCGGGCCTCAAGTGTGAGTGTCGTGCATTGGACGCGGGCATAATGGGGAAGGCAGGGATTAATGGTAACAATCGACGTCACCCACAGTCATCGACCACGAGCGTAGGCCTAGGCCGGCGTCAACGGCATAGGCGTAATGGCGTATGCACGTTGTCAGCGTGCGTACGTCGACGTTCAAACATCTAGCAATGATAACAGTTTTGAGATGGCCCCACGCGATCGACCGCGCGTTCATACGTGATATACACCCGAATGTGTCAGTGAGATTGCTACTTAAGACATTGTACTGTAGGTGACGCTTGCGTTGATAGCTGTTGTTAATCCCTACCTCCCCCATTATGTCTGCGTCCTACGCACAACGCTAACACCTGAGGTCCGTCTGCCTTTATACTCCTCACTGACACATCACATGCCATGTAAACTGGACGAACATACGCTGAGCACGCATGCACGCATCGCCGTTCAAATGCATGGACCACCAATGGAGATGCTGACACCACCGCCGCAGCTGATTAGTGATTATTGTGCCTTGTAGTTTGCGCTTGAAAACTCCCAGTTAATGTGCAAAAAGCCGAGGTTTCAGTTACGGACGGTCTTTTAAAAACCGTGGGTTTTGCATACCATATAACAAGACTATTAAGTAGCATTCTCACTGGTGCCATCAATGGCACACCAATGTTGGCTGTCGACGGCAGTCGGTGGCGTTCCACAACAGTCGACTGCTGTCAGCGGCGTTCAACTGCAGTCGACTCTAAAAATCAAACACACTGAAAAGGCCTGGAGCGTTCTCGCTCCAGCAGTCGACCACAGTCGATGAGCTCAAAAATCTAGCATGACGATGGCGTCAGTAAGAATGTGCCTTCACTTACCGGTATAGCCGCTGTGCGCCAGCATCTCCTTTGGTGGTCTTGTTGCTGTTGGTCACTATTGGATCAAGCATGGGATCAGCCGATCCAGGTGATGTAAAATTACTGAATCAGTCCGATCGGTTTTCGTGGACCGTTCAAACTCTAGTGGATGCAGCAAAAAGGAATAACAGCATCAGTGCGATTGCTGTGCCAACTGCATTGCTTCTGACTTGCTGGTTTCATATTGACTTCCCCCACCCCTGAAAAATCTGCCTCCCTGTGATGTGGCCTCTCATCAAAATACTTTGACCACTTGTTCAAATTCAGCTGGCCAATTTGTATAGTGAGCAACGGTTCTCCGAAGGGGAGGCAAATAACCTATGATCAGTCATCATGCAATAAATCCGGTGTTCTGTTACAGGCCTAAATGCTATGTGTGATGTAACTGTGCTCCCCATCCATTGCACTGATGACACCGACATTCCTTTGTAGGCCTTACCATTGTTGTATTGCAGTTTGACATCACTAGGCATATCAACAAAATTTCTCTAAGTTGAGCCCAGTTAGTACTGAATGGGTGACCAGCTTTGAGTGGGCATGCCACCTCGATATGTAACCAGCCACCCACAGGCCAACTTAAGCCTCCTACCCTCAGCGGGGTATAAAATAAGTACTGGCCAAAGCGCAGTGATGATCTGTGCCTAGTGAGTAAAGAAAGGATGGCTCATTCCACTGACAGATAAACGTGCAGGTAGCAGGTAAAACGTGTGCCATACATGAGCACTCTAGAGATAAGTAGTGCACCATGAGGCACTATACAAATGTCCTGTACATTGTTTGTTATTCCTAGCATGGCTTGCCAACAGTGGTGAGCAGGGACTGTTTGCAAACCTAATTAAGCCTCTCATTTGTAAAAACAGTTTAAAACGGCTTGTAAGGACGACAGTGGCAATGTGGAAGCGATTTCAACAATTCCACTGGATGCAATATAGACAGAATTAGGCATGGCTTACTGTCTAAGAACTGCCAATTTCAGAAGGTAAACCTAGGATTCAGCTATGGATGAATTATAAAAAAATCTACATTCCAGCATCAGTTTTGTACCACGGTGCCTGTAGAGTTCGAACTATACAGGCACCGACACCGGTGCCATGTAACTATACTATATTGTAACATGGCACCGGTCTCGCATGGCACCAGTGCCTGTGCTAGCCCCGCCTACAACCAATAAAATCGGTGCCATGGGTGCCAAGGGTGCCTGCGTATTTTAGTATAGCCGCAGCTTGACTAACTGACTGACTGGCATCCATTTATTGCCTCAAAACATGACATAATTAAATGAAAACAGTATCATCCACCATAGGCAAAAGGTAGTCTCAAGAAGCAATGCTTTTGCATGTGAGACTACCCTACAATCAGTATCACGGCAACAAAATATACACAGAAACGAGTAAATCAAAGTAAAAACCATACAACTGCACAAGAACAAGAATCAAACTATGACTATTCTATAATATTTCTGATAAGAAGTTACAATGTCATTTAAATAAATAAACAGACTGACAATATTCCTACTAGCTTACAGTATTGTAACTTAAAGCATAAAATCTCACCGAGTCTTAATTCTCCAAAGTTACCACAGCCGATCTTCTTTCCAACTCGGAAATTCGGTCCAACCATAAGAACGCCAGTACTTGAAGAGCTGTTGATTTCGCGACTGCCAGTGGGTCGTGAAGACGGTGCCCGGACTGCACTTGTTGAGCGTCGCTTTGCTTCATCACCCTGCCGCGCACGCTCTTTCGTCTGTGGCTGACTCATAACCCACGCTGCCCAACAAGATCGCACCTTTCATGCACTGAAATGTACGTCGACGCCTAACGACCAATGCTGTCAATCACTCCCAAGTGAGTTCAAGAACGACGTCCCGATGTACTCGGCCCAGCAGTTACAATTCGCAACTCTATTGCGGAAAGTTAGCCAAGCAGAAAGTAGTGAACTTCAGGAAGTGACAAAGGCGACGTCCATCACGTCAATAATGCCGTACAACAGTGGTATGCACAGCGACCGGCAAACAACAGAACAGATAACAACTTATAAATAAGACACGTCGATGTTAACAGAAAGTCGTTTCACGCGTACTAATTACAACATAACGGCCAAAAACTCGCAATAAACAATATATTATGTTCACGGGCTCTCACCGCAAACTACTAAAACTAGTATACATAATTTTTACTAGGTAAGGCAAATACATTCACGAAGTATTCTTGAACTCAAACTTAAATTCATGTAGAATGAACTAAAAGCAGGGCTGTAGAATTGGGTTTTAAAAAACC